>ERZ791746.259-NODE-259-length-54270-cov-4.907313_pt1 | contig 54270 bp, 43 predicted proteins | sample MGYA00510038_ERZ791746 | MGnify/ENA primary metagenome ERZ791746 (study PRJEB30046, sample SAMN00792018) | human gut metagenome | study: EMG produced TPA metagenomics assembly of the A metagenome-wide association study of gut microbiota in type 2...
TAGCAGCTAAAAGCCACTACGCTTTCAAGTCTAACTTTTTGGGGTCACCACAATTTTTGCAGGGCGGTTTTCTTATGCTTTTTACTGTGATATAATGAAAATAGAATTTACTTAGTGTTGGGCAATATTCAGAGGTTCTTTATAGGAAATTGGGGTAAATTATGGTTTAGAAAACCTTGAGGAAAATTGCCCTGCCGCCGCAAAGGTGTGTAATGATTTCTGTATAAGCGTTATCCCGGCTTTTATTAGCATTATGAAAGTTTTATAAAATTTCTTGCAAAATTTAAAATCTGTATACTTTGTGCTTGAATTTGGCTATGATAAGAAAATTTTGAATTTCAGCTGATTTTTTTGCAAAAATCTATTGACAAAGGGCAAAAACAAGGCTATAATTCAACTTGTAAAGTAAAGTTTCCGGAAAACTTCTTATTTTCGCTTATTTTTAAAATGAATATTTCAGAACAAAGAGGTTCACCCTGCTTTTGGTAAATTTGCAATTTATTTTTATTTTCTTGCAATTTGCAAAGGCGTGGTGAGCCTTGTTTTTATCCATTCGGTTTATGTGGAGGTTTTAAAATGGATGCAGGCAACATAGCTTTTATGCTGATATGCTCGGCTTTGGTGTTCCTTATGACACCCGGTCTTGCAATGTTTTACGGCGGACTTGTTCGCAAAAAGAATGTAGTAAACACAATGATGACTTCAATTTTCATCATCGGAACAGGCATTGTAATGTGGGTGCTTTTCGGCTATTCACTTTCATTTGCTCCAAGCTCAAACGGAATTATCGGCGACCTTAGTTGGATAGGACTTGAGGGTGTATCTCTCACAGAGGGTTACACAGACGGCGCAGCAATTCCGAATATGGTTTTCTGCGGATTTCAGATGATGTTCGCAATCATTACACCGGCGCTCATTACAGGTGCTGTTGCAGGCAGAATGAAGTTTAAATCACTTTTTGTGTTTATAATTTTATGGTCATTAATCGTTTATTATCCTCTCGCCCACATGGTATGGGCAGACGGCGGACTTCTCGGACTTGACGGTATCGGCGCTCTCGACTTTGCCGGCGGCGATGTTGTTCATATCAGCTCCGGTGTATCCGCTCTCGTGCTTTGCATTATTCTCGGCAAGCGCAACGATTACGAGCACGCAATTTACAGAATCCACAATATTCCGACAGTTGTTCTCGGTGCGTCACTGCTTATGTTCGGTTGGTTCGGATTTAACGCAGGCTCTGCACTTGAGGCAAACGGTCTTTCGGCTCACGCATTTATGACAACAGCCGTTTCTGCCGCTGCCGCTATCCTTTCTTGGATGCTCTGCGATGTAATCAAAAACAAAAAGCCGACGCTCATCGGCGCAAGCACAGGTATGATTGCCGGCCTTGTAGGTATTACGCCGGGCGCAGGATATGTACCGATTTGGGCGGCAGTAATAATCGGTCTTACAACAAGCCCTGTTTGCTACCTTATGATTTCATTCGGTAAAAAGAAATTCGGATTTGATGACGCACTCGACGCATTCAGCTGTCACGGTACAGGCGGTATCTGGGGCGGACTTCTTACAGGTGTTTTCTCAAGCACAGCAATCAACGCTGACGCAGGCAACGGTCTTGTATTCGGAGAGTTTGCTCAGTTTGGTGCACAGGCTCTCGGCATTGGCATAACACTTGTAATTGCGGTTGCCGGCACACTTATCTGCTATGGCTTAACAAAAATTCTTACAGGCAAAATCAGAGTAAGCAAGCGTGACGAAATGCTTGGACTTGACATTACTCAGCATGGTGAATCAGCATATCCGTCATTTAACGGTCTTGATAACTAACGGAGGATTAAACATATGGATAACAATAACGAAGTTCAGCTTATAAAAATTGAGGCTGTTGTCAGAGAGGAAATGTTCCTCGATGTAAAAAAAGCCCTTATGGACATTGGCGTAAACGGCATTACTGCCTATCAGGTTGTTGGCTGCGGTATTCAGCGAGGTATGGCTGAATATGTAAGAGGTCAGAAAGTTGATGTGCAGGTTCTCCCGAAAATCAAGTTTGAAATCGTGGTTTCGTCTGAGGAATGGGAGGCAAAAACTATTGAGGCGATTAAGAAAACCGCTTTCACAGGCAACCCCGGCGATGGAAAAATTTTTACCTACTACCTTAAGCAAGCAGTAAAAATCCGCACCGGCGAAACTGGCTATGATGCAATCCAAACGCCAAACTTTGATGACTAATTAAATATTCCGATTAAAAATCTTTCTTAAATTTTAAATAATCCCCTTAGAGTTGATATTAAAGTCAAATTTGATACTGCTCTTTTGGGATTATTTATTTTGCTTTTTTGATGTGTGGGTTTAATGTGTTATGATTAACTGATTTATGCTCCGGTTTGGATAGATTTATAGGTGACTGTGTCTCCAATTTTCTTTGCAACTCTCGTATTTAAAATCCAATATGGATAGATTTATAGCGGCGACATTTTTGGCAAAGTATTCATAGCCAAAAACATTTAAAATCCAGTATGGATAGATTTATAGCCTAATAACACACACATTTATGTTTGTTCAATGTACATTTAAAATCCAGTATGGATAGATTTATAGCGCCTTTTCCTGTCTTAATCTGTTAAGCTCTTCCTATTTAAAATCCAATATGGATAGATTTATAGTCAACAATGACAGTTGATGATTTTAGAAAACAGTTATTTAAAATCCAGTATGGATAGATTTATAGGATACGGACGGCGGTCGCACAAATTATGAAATTTGTATTTAAAATCCAGTATGGATAGATTTATAGATATCAACATTCCTTTTGCCGTTTCGAGAATGTTAGATTTAAAATCCAGTATGGATAGATTTATAGGCCCCAGGCAGCGTTAAAAGCATACTTAAGAATGCATTTAAAATCCAGTATGGATAGATTTATAGTGTGTATTTCGATTTCTTCGTCTGTCGCAAATGAATATTTAAAATCCAGTATGGATAGATTTATAGATGTAAAGTTCTTCAAAACATTTTTATCGTTCTCAATTTAAAATCCAGTATGGATAGATTTATAGTTTACAAAATCATCACCAAATAAGAAGTTAATAACATTTAAAATCCAGTATGGATAGATTTATAGGGCGATTAGCGAAAACTATACGGTTTCGTCAAATAATTTAAAATCCAGTATGGATAGATTTATAGAATACCCTCTGCATTCTTCAAAAGCTTTTTGTACTGATTTAAAATCCAGTATGGATAGATTTATAGTTTATGCCAATGTCGAAAAAGAAATATGATGATATTATTTAAAATCCAGTATGGATAGATTTATAGGATTTGCGTTATGATAATTGACTATGGCACCGGTAATTTAAAATCCAGTATGGATAGATTTATAGAACGATACTATTTATTTGTATAGTTGTAATAAGGACATTTAAAATCCAGTATGGATAGATTTATAGCGAAAAAATGAAAAACTTGTTTTTCTTTTTTTCATATTTAAAATCCAGTATGGATAGATTTATAGGAGGAAAGTATAAACGAGAGAACGAGAAAAGAGCTATTTAAAATCCAGTATGGATAGATTTATAGAGTATTGAAGTTTTTTAATACTGATATTTCATTCTTATTTAAAATCCAGTATGGATAGATTTATAGCATCAACACAACAAATGTGTCAGCTGAATTTCTTGATTTAAAATCCAGTATGGATAGATTTATAGCAAGGCACATATACGGATATGCAAGATAGATACGCATTTAAAATCCAGTATGGATAGATTTATAGCTGAGGCTGAGAAGGTAAATGAACACCAATAGCTATATTTAAAATCCAGTATGGATAGATTTATAGCAGAATATCGCCTTTTTTAAGACCTACAACATTGTAATTTAAAATCCAGTATGGATAGATTTATAGGTTCTCGATGCACTTCTGAACAAACTGTTGTATCTTATTTAAAATCCAGTATGGATAGATTTATAGTCCGAGTGTCCCATAAAATTTATTTAATAAATAAGGATTTAAAATCCAGTATGGATAGATTTATAGGATATGATTGGTATGTGTGGTTATGTCTATTCTGAATATTTAAAATCCAGTATGGATAGATTTATAGCGAGCGTTTATTTGCTGTGCGTGAGCGCCACTTATTGATTTAAAATCCAGTATGGATAGATTTATAGCGATAAGCTCGGTCGCCGTCTTAATAACAGTTGAGATTTAAAATCCAGTATGGATAGATTTATAGCCGTTATAAGGGATTGAAGAAAATGCTTGATAATTATTTAAAATCCAGTATGGATAGATTTATAGACTTCTTGCATTAATTCGTCAAAATCCTATCGCTATATTTAAAATCCAGTATGGATAGATTTATAGAATTAATACAACAAATATCGTTGTGTCAAACGCAAATTTAAAATCCAGTATGGATAGATTTATAGGCTGATTCATACATAGAATATGCAGATAATCCCAGTATTTAAAATCCAGTATGGATAGATTTATAGGGCCTGAGAGTCAATAGGAATATTACAGAGAACATCATTTAAAATCCAGTATGGATAGATTTATAGAATGTGCTTTCGTTCTGCAAATTACCTGTATCAAAATTTAAAATCCAGTATGGATAGATTTATAGATTGCCCTGCGGTGTCGGCTGTGGTTCGTTTTGATTATTTAAAATCCAGTATGGATAGATTTATAGTCATTTGAAACATACAAATAATGCATTGTGTAATCAGATTTAAAATCCAGTATGGATAGATTTATAGCAGTATCGCAAAGATTAAACTGTTGCATATCGTCAATTTAAAATCCAGTATGGATAGATTTATAGACAAGGCACATATACAGATATGCAGAACAAGTTTGCATTTAAAATCCAGTATGGATAGATTTATAGACGATTACGCTCACAAAATCTATGTTACAGCTCGCATTTAAAATCCAGTATGGATAGATTTATAGGAGCCTTTGGAATTATGTCAAAGAAATTCCAGGACATTTAAAATCCAGTATGGATAGATTTATAGTATAAATGATATAATATATAATGTAATAAGGAGTTTTTTAAAATCCAGTATGGATAGATTTATAGTCCCGCAGTTTAAAAAGTATTTGACTTATGATGATTTTTAAAATCCAGTATGGATAGATTTATAGACTATTGCAGGAAATCCGTTGCTTGCGGTTTTTGTTTTTAAAATCCAGTATGGATAGATTTATAGGCTGTGAGCGGTCACAAGCCCGCCGTAACAATAAGAATTTTAAAATCCAGTATGGATAGATTTATAGCATTTTATAGAGTTTCAATGTTTTCAATGTTTTCAATTTTAAAATCCAGTATGGATAGATTTATAGTGAGTAAGAACAGAGATATGCAATGCTTATTTTTCACTTTTAAAATCCAGTATGGATAGATTTATAGCTTTAGTCTGTTATGCTATCAGGAAATTATATGTATATTTTAAAATCCAGTATGGATAGATTTATAGGTTTATGGCAAATAGAATGTATAATCCGAAATGCATTTTTAAAATCCAGTATGGATAGATTTATAGTCATCATTTGTTTTTGTAGTGTCAAGTCCGACCTTTTTTAAAATCCAGTATGGATAGATTTATAGAAAGTATATATAAATGATATAATATAGTTGTAATATTTTAAAATCCAGTATGGATAGATTTATAGGATTATTTTAAATTATATGGTTTGCGTTTGTATTGTTTTAAAATCCAGTATGGATAGATTTATAGCCCTGACGCTTCTGGAACAGCTACTCAACCCAGTACTTTTAAAATCCAGTATGGATAGATTTATAGCAACAGAAGTTCCGTTGCTGCTTGTTGTATCACTTGTTTTAAAATCCAGTATGGATAGATTTATAGCGAAAATAAGAGAGCGCCCGACACTTGCATTGCAAGTTTTTAAAATCCAGTATGGATAGATTTATAGGTCTGCTTTTTGCCGTTGGCATCATAAAACATATATTTTTAAAATCCAGTATGGATAGATTTATAGATATAACTCGTATAGATATAGCGTATGATGATTACGATTTTAAAATCCAGTATGGATAGATTTATAGTTATTGCGAACTAAACGCTTGCTTTGCAATAATGAATTTTAAAATCCAGTATGGATAGATTTATAGATTTTAAAACTAAAAAAATCAGTTACTCTTGAACGTTTTAAAATCCAGTATGGATAGATTTATAGTCTTGCCGCCGCTTGCAGAATATCCCTTTTGCGGTTTTTAAAATCCAGTATGGATAGATTTATAGAGTTATCATAATCGTTATACAATTATTGTTATGGCTTTTAAAATCCAGTATGGATAGATTTATAGTGCGTCACTGTCTATAAACTTTTTTAGCCAATGCGTTTTTAAAATCCAGTATGGATAGATTTATAGTGTCGGTTTCTTCTTTCTGCTTATCCCGCCACTTGTTTTTAAAATCCAGTATGGATAGATTTATAGTGCCGCAATAGCACTTTCCGCAGCGGTCTTATTTTTTTAAAATCCAGTATGGATAGATTTATAGTGGGTTGACGGATACGACATCAAGGACGATATCAATTTTAAAATCCAGTATGGATAGATTTATAGGCGACAGAAAATGCAACCGTAAATTCGATTAAAATCGTTTTAAAATCCAGTATGGATAGATTTATAGTGTGGCTGCTTATGTCTTGAGAGATTTTGAGCTTGTTTTAAAATCCAGTATGGATAGATTTATAGTTGTAACCAACACCCAGAAAACAGCGTAAGGAGGTGTTTTAAAATCCAGTATGGATAGATTTATAGGGTGCGTAGGTTCTTGGTTCGCCATTAAGATAACTGCTTTTAAAATCCAGTATGGATAGATTTATAGTATATATGTACGAATAATGTCAATGTCGATTTCGTCATTTTAAAATCCAGTATGGATAGATTTATAGAATATGAGTAGAAAATGTAATACTCGTCTTGCCCGTTTTTAAAATCCAGTATGGATAGATTTATAGGCTGCGTTTCTTGTAGTTTCTGTACAAGACAGACCATTTTAAAATCCAGTATGGATAGATTTATAGAGCTTAAATAGCTTTCATGCTGAATCTGCGGACTTTTTTTAAAATCCAGTATGGATAGATTTATAGACAGGCTCGAATATTACAATCCGAAATTGTGACTTTTTTAAAATCCAGTATGGATAGATTTATAGTCCAATATATTTCACATCCTTTCTGCATAAAAATATTTTAAAATCCAGTATGGATAGATTTATAGGCGACCAGCTTGTCAACACTTTTTTGATATTTTTTCATTTTAAAATCCAGTATGGATAGATTTATAGATTATTTCCCTGTTCGGTGTACCTCTATTATATCACTTTTAAAATCCAGTATGGATAGATTTATAGTTGATCTCAATTTCTATGCCTTTGATAACAAGTTTTTTTAAAATCCAGTATGGATAGATTTATAGTTTAAAGCACACAATCCGCAGTTATTCAAGCGTGAATTTAAAATCCAGTATGGATAGATTTATAGTTTGACTGAGAGGCTTGATTTAGTTCGTGCATATATATTTAAAATCCAGTATGGATAGATTTATAGTGTTCTGCTCATTCTTCGTCATCTGCGTAAATTCAACATTTAAAATCCAGTATGGATAGATTTATAGACTCCGCACCCAAAGCAATAAAAAGAATTATTATTTATTTAAAATCCAGTATGGATAGATTTATAGATTATCGTGATTTTGATAACCTATCGTGCAATGCGTATTTAAAATCCAGTATGGATAGATTTATAGCAGGTGTTGACCGCAAACTAATTTACTCATACTTGAAATTTAAAATCCAGTATGGATAGATTTATAGGCTAAAGCTCTGAATGTGTCAGCGGATTTTCTACTATTTAAAATCCAGTATGGATAGATTTATAGTTGCGACTGAATTTAACATTAGTTGTGAGATATGTATTTAAAATCCAGTATGGATAGATTTATAGTTCATTTTCCCCCAGTTTGAGCTGCTGTGGCAATAAATTTAAAATCCAGTATGGATAGATTTATAGTTTTTGTCATAAGCCACACAGCGTCATCATATGCGGCATTTAAAATCCAGTATGGATAGATTTATAGATACACATACAGATGTACTGAATTTGATTTAGCAAAATTTAAAATCCAGTATGGATAGATTTATAGAATGCTCTGAATATTTCTTAGTACCGTATTAAATACATTTAAAATCCAGTATGGATAGATTTATAGATCACATCCAATTCCGTAAAATTCACTGTGCCGTTATTTAAAATCCAGTATGGATAGATTTATAGCCGTGGGGCAAAAGCTTAAGTAATCATCGGCGTTATTGAGATCTGTTTTGTCAACATATTAAAATATACTTAAGAATTTATTATATCAACACATACAAAAGCCTAAAACACCGATGATTGCTTGATAAAACAGCTCTGTCAACCTCCCCGTATTTTTTAGCTATGTGAGGTCGACAATAAAATGCCTTATAAAAAATTTGATGTTTTATCATCAACAATTCCGAGAAAATCTTTGCTCATCCATCGCTCTTCACGAGTGTGAAACATTATAACGGAGTCCTTATCCTTTCTGATATAAACATCAAGTTCCTTTTTTAATGCAAGGGCATTCACTTTGCTGATATTGCCCTCAAAAACGGAATTTTGAATATGCACAAGGTATTTTTTGCAAATCTTAAATACCTTTGGCAAAATCTTTTTGCCTTTTTCATCGCATATTATATCATACACAAGTATTACATACAATATTTACCACCACATTTCAAAGCCTTTATACTCTTTTTCGCCTATTATATGCTTAATCAGTTTGTAAAGCTCAAGCCGTATTAAAAACTGATACGAAACATTTTTATTAAGCTCTTTGTGAAAAATAGTTGTTTTGAGTTTCTCATCAAATTCAGAAGTAATTATTTTTGAGGCTTTTTCTGTTAGCTGTAAACCGTTCAATCCCTGCACAAAGCTGTTCTCTGTTATCTGCTTGCGGTTGAGCAGTGAGAAAATTAATCTGTCGGCTATTAGCGGCTTAAAAATCTCAGACACATCGAGCGCAAGAGAATATCTCCTTGTACCGGGCTGATGCAGATAACTGATTGTAGGATTAAGTTGGGTTTTATAAATTTCGGCAAGGGTTTTGGTATACACAAGTGAGTTTACATAAGAAATTAAACTGTTTATCATATTATCCGCAGGGTGATAAACTCTTTTGTCAAATTCTATATCTTGGTCAATTATGATGTTCCATGCCTTGTAGTATTCTTGACGGATATTGCCCTCAATTCCCATAAGCTCCTCTATGCTCTGCACATTTGGAAGTTTCTTTCTCAGATTTTCAATAGAACTCATATATGCCGATACATCTTTGCCTCTGCCGTTGTAATATCTCAGATTTCTGTAAATATTGTATGATGCAGCGACTATAAATTCTCGTGCTATTGAAAGTCTGTTTACAGAATCTCCGTAAGCTAGCACCTGCTTTACCAAAAGCTGACCTGCAAGTTTGGTTTCTTTAGGGCAAAAACTGCCAATGTAGAACTGATAGTAATTAAAGAAATGCACAAGTATACCGTATTTTGAAAATAAATTCAGAAGTTTTGAGGTAACCGTTATCTCATTCATAATATAAATTTCTTTTATATTTTCAATCGGCAAATCCTTTACATTTCCGTCAACCGTCGTAAATCTGAGCGTGTTATCCTTTTGCGTTAGGTTGCCTGCTGAATATATGTAATAGCTCTCCTGCATTTAATCACCTCAAATACAACACAAATCATAATAAGCACATGATTTGCATATCTTTTTATTTTCATATTGTGGTGGCAAATCAGCCGATATGATTTTTATAATATCGGCTGTCGCACTTTCAAGTTCTTTTTCGTCTTCTTCGCTAAGCTCAACATTAAGACTTTGCTTTAGCAACGGATAATCAATCCTGCCTCTTATGCCCTCTACCCCTCGTTTTTTAAGATAATAAATATAGTATTTTAACTGAGCAATGCCTGCCTCTTCGACTTTTCGGCTTTTCTTAACTTCATGCAAAAGATTGTGCTCAGATATGAAATCTATATTAATTGTGTTGTCAATCATAATATGCTTTTTATTTTGCTTATAAGTGGTTTCGTCAATCAGCTTGCCGAGTTTTACATTTTCGTTTTCACTCTCCATAGCCAACCCGTTTGAAAAATACCACAGCTTTCTTTTACAAACATAATAATAGTATATATGCATACCCGTAACTCTGTTTTCGTCCATAGTGTTACCTCATAGAAAGTTATCAGGTTCTTCTTTTTCGCCTAACTCTTCTTTTTCTTGCTTTTGTGTTTTCTTTTTCTTGTCAAATCTAATGCCACATTCGGAGTCATAGATACAATCAATAATCGGAAGTTTGTTGTACTTCATATCAATAAACTTACCTGTATTGTTATTGTCAATTCTAAACTGATTTACAGAAACAGTGAAACCGAGTATTGTTTCGCTTGCTTTTAGTTTTTCAACAGGGCTTACAGATTCTGAATTGAGCACTTTTAGAGCATCATTAATAACGCTTTCGTTTTGATCAAACACCTCATCAGGAATTGCGTCACTTCTGTCAATTCTTCTTATTCCGTCTTTTTTCAACTCCAAGTAGTCAAAATTATCTTCATACCTTTTTAAATTTTTGCAATACTCATCATAATATTTTGACTGCACTATTTTTTCGGTTGAAAGGTAATTGTCAATCAGTTTTTTCTTTTCCACCTCAGAAATCACACCGTCAACATTCAGTACAGCTTGCTTTGAAAGTGCATGGATGGTATCATCAACAAAGTAATGAGCGTTGCCCTGTATTTCTGTAAACACAAAGCAATTATATGTTGAAAAATCTTTTTTAGCTCTTCGGTTGACTCTACCAAAGCGTTGGAAAAGTGAAAACAAATCCGAAAGTTCTGTTATAAGAATATCAAAATCTATATCAAGGCTTGCCTCTACAACAGAGGTTGAAATCCATATTTCAGGAATATTCATACTTTCGTTAGGTTTTTCAGAGGCTTTTAAAATTTCATTTTCCTTGTCTTTTCTGTCATTCTTAGTAAAATTCGAGTGAAAAAGATTTATATCTGCATGTATCTCTGAATTTTTCAATTCAAGATACATTTTGTTTGCAATATCTATCGAGTTGCATACAACAAGATATTTTTTTACTTTGTCGCACTTAGTATCATTGAAAATTTTAATAATATCATCTGATTGCAACGCTTTTTCTTGCACCTTAACATTGTGCTTTAATTTTCCTTTGTCCGAAAAATCAGCTGTTTTTACATCTTCTCCAAAGATTTTTTCAAGCTCATTTTTCACAAACGGCGGTAATGTAGCGGTCAGCACTGCCACCTTGCCGCCAAGCGTATGAATCATTTTAATTGCGTAAATAACAGCTGCCAAAACATCGGGTGAATACATCTGTATTTCATCAATAATAAACTTTGAATATGATGCTACCGCAAGTTTATATTCATAACCTGCATACTTCAAGGCAAAGTCAAATATTTGGTCGGGAGTGCATACTGTAATCGGCAAAGAAAGTTGTTTGCTGTACTGAGCATATACAAAATCATAATTTTTTCCGTTAATTATTGAATCTTCCAAATAATATGATTTCATATCGGAGTGAACGAGAGCCACCCTTTCTTTAAAGTCTTTTCCGCAAAGATCTTTTATTCTGCCATACATTGCATTGATTGCCGTTTTTAAAGGCAAAACAAAAAAGCATTTGTTGTCGCCACACCAAAGCAAGCCTGCCTCGGTTTTGCCCATACCTGTCGGTGCTGTTACAATTAAGTTGCTGTCCGTATTTTCAATACAAAATTCTTGCAATTCATTGTAGCTGACATTTTCAGCTGTTTCCCATTCATTAAGTGAAGTATTAAGAAAATCATTGACCTTTTCACATTCAATGCCTGCGCTTGCACTGTAATCGCATTTGTGCAAAAAGCCCTTTAACAAAACAGCGTATTGTTTTTCGGGTTCGCTGAGTTTTTTGTCGAACAGGTCTTTAATTTTCTTAACATTGCGTTTCATCTTATTGTACGAAGCGGTTTCCAAACCAAGTTCAGAAATAAAGGTTTCGATAAGCTCTTTATTTTCACCGAAAACCGTAATAGGAGATTCCTTATTATCGTGATGATACATCACTGCAAAATATACACTATCAGGCTTATTGCACTCGGATTTATCAATGTAAAATATTGAAAGCACATTGTGCGGAATTTCAAGCTCCGGCTGAAATTTGCCGCCCCTTTGCACTCGCTTTTGAAATTGAGAGTTTGCCTTTCCGTAATCGTGTTTTTTGCACGCAACAAGTAAATCTGAATATAACTCTTCAGATTTAATATAGCCGAGCTTATAGAGCAGTTTTGCCTGCTCTATAAGCTCATTTGAATGTTGTCCGATAGTTTTGTCGGGTTTTGCAAGTTTATCTTCTATATTCATATAAATACCTCAAGCTAAAAGCACTGTATATATTCCGTTCTCTGATTTATCAAGCATTATACCTTTACATCCGCTGTCAAGGTAATTAATCTGACAGAAAATAACAGGCACACGATTAAACACTCGTTTTCTCATACCGCCCTTTATTTGCTCAACCACATAATCCTTTGGCATAAAATATTTTGTGCCTCCTGCGTATCCACCGTCTGTTTTTGAAATTATATCCATATCGGATTGATTTTCCTCATAATACTCAACAGGCATATAAACATCGAAATCATCTTTTTCGTAATCAACATCTTCATCAACCTCAGTAAGCTCCGTTTGAGCACACTCGAGCACTTCTACAAAGTCCTCTCCTCTGCCGATTGCAGTAAGGTTTCCGATATTTTCCATAATATCATTCATAGTATTGTCATCAGTCACAATATGAATTACAAGTTCAATGTCGCAAAGGATTTCATAATACTTAGGGCCTTTTGCAAGGGTTCTGAAAAGCGAATACGGAATGGTATGTTTTACTCTTTCGTACTCATCATATACAGCCTTTATATGTTTAATGCGCTTGTCAAAGGCTTTTACTTCATCAGCTGAAATGTTTGCATCGGCTTTCATTTCTTTAAGCTGAACTTTCATTTTATTAATGATTTTTTTATGTTTGTCTATTCTGCGCTTGGTGCGCTTTAAAAAGCGGTATTCCTCGAGCAGTTCGGCATTAATCACATTAATTGTAATTCCATTTTCAAAGCTGTTGCCCTGAGTTTTTTGTGCCGTAGCCACCACCTGATATGCACTTGAAAGCATATCAGGATTTTTCATTTTTACAAGGGTATTACGGTCATCGTTAAGACTGTTAAGAAAACAATCGTCCTTATACATTTTAGTTTTTAATGAACCGTACTTTCCCTGTACGCTTACCTGCATAGGGTGATAGGTTGTATAACCGCAAGCCTTGTGAATTGCTCCGATAACAGTAGAATATGGCGGCAAAGGATATGTCATACGGCACTGCACCGTTTCTTCTTTTTTATAATTTGCGCTGTTTTGTTTTATATGAAGTCTAATTGCTTTCATATTAATTCCGCCTTACTCTGAAAAATACTCTTTTACCTGACCTCTGAGATTTTCAAAAAATTCAGTTACGCTTGTTGGGTTAAGCTCTCTTACAATTTCATCTTCGTTTGAAAGCTCGCCGTTGCGCATAAGTGCACAGCTGTAACCCTGAGCAAGTTTTTCCTTGACAGGCTCAATAATAAGCTTTTTTCCTGAAACAGAAACCGCATTTTCAAAGATGTGGGTTTTGCGTGGTGAAAGTCCGCCTGCAACAAAGATTGGCTCTGCGTTGTCGAGGTTGCCCTTAACAACAAGCGAAAGATTTTCCACTGCATCAATAAGAGCAATAACTCTCTCGCATTTTTCGTGGTTGTCTGCCTCTGCGCCAAAGTTTTCGTCTTTGCCGATTTTTTCAAGGTCAATGGTAAGGCTGTAAATCTTTGTTGACTTGTCATATTCATACTGATATGGCATAAGTCCGCAATCCTTGGCGTTATTCTGAACATTCAAATCATGTGCCTTTGCATAATTTGTTGCGAGATAAAGATTGTTGTGGAAACGGGCGTCATTAATAAAAGGTTCTGTTGCTACCGCATCGGTAAGATAGAAAGAACTGTTGCGAATATATGTAACATCTTTTGTATACATATATCCGCCCTCAAGCGCTCTGCAAGTTGCGGCATTTATATCAGCATTAACAAACTTTTGCATTGCTCCATCAGCAGAGGTTTGTAAATCATCATAAAGTCCCGACTGAACGCAGATGGCATTTTTCAGGCTTTCTCTGCTCCTTGTCGCATATTCCTTGCCGCCTCTGAATACCTTTTGAACACTTGAAATATTGCCAAGGTTTTCGCCATAGTTACTTGTCATATTTGCGATTACTGTAAGAGTTAAAGCTTTGTTTTTCATAATAAAATCTCCTTTATCTTAGTCATTATTCTCTGAATTTTTTGAATTGGTTTCAGTTAAAGCGCTTGCAAAAGCAAATGCAATATCTTTGTTTTCCTCTGCATTTTCAAGGAATTTGTAAAAGAATGAAAATTCCATACCTACATATGCCGACAAACTGAGAATTACCTCTTTTGCTCTGTCGTAGTCGTGTGCGCAGAGTGCGCTGATTATTTTTTGCTTATAAGAGTTAATCTTATTACTGCTTTTCAATCTTATGAGTTCTTGTGAGGCTTTAAAGCCGCAAATTCTTGCTGAATTAATTTCGTCCATAATTTTATTTCCTTTCCATGATATATTTATGTCTATGAGTAAATCTGTTCTGCTTTTTATGTAGCCTTTGTTGCTGTTATCATCAAAATAAAATTTTAACATTCTGAGAATAACATCATCAAGCAACACATTGTTAAGACAACGCATATAAACTTCTTTTTCGAGATTAAACCAATAATCGTCATTAATTTTTTTCACAAGATATAATGATTTACCCGATAACTCTCTCAATTTTTTCAATCGTTCAAGTCTTACAAAAAGTGTAGAATAAAAAGCGTCATCTTGAGATTTAGAGATTATCTCAACATCATAGCTGATATAATCTTTTGAATTTTGCAAGACAAGCAAAAGTTTATTTTTGTCGCCTTTGCCCTCTGTATTGCTGAGTTGCTCTGAAAAAGCACGATTAGTATTTACTAAAGTTTCAACCGAAAAATTATTATTTACAAAATATGTTTCTCGCATATCGGGATTTGAAAAAGCAAACGGAATAAAGTCAAATTCCAAAATATCGTTAGCGTCAAAACTTTCTTTTGAAAAGCAAAAGCCGAGAATACTTGTTTTTCGATCCTTGTCAACATTGTAGCCTCTTAACCTGCAAGTGCTGTTATCATCAGTAAAAATAAGGCGTTCATTACAGTAATTTTTATAAAGATTATTGCCGTTCTTAAAAATAGTCTTTATAATTTCTTCCCTGTTTTCCTCAATAGTTGAGATAAAAACAGCCTTGTTAGTTCCGTCAAATTTTGTCTTGCCCAGCAAACCTTTAAGAACAGTTTTGCTTTTTACAAGGTCATTAACCATTTTAATCTGCTCATCGCTAAACTCATCATTGCCAAGAATACTCAATATAGTTGAGTGCGTCATATATTTTTCAAAATAACTCTCAACAAAATCGAGATACTTTTCTTCGGTAATACTATCGCTTTTATAAATAATTCCGTCAAAACCATGAATATAATTTTCAGGCTTTTCGTCAACATTATAAAGAATTTTATAGTCGATTCTAAAATGGTCAAAATACTTACACAAGCCTACAACTGCCGCCGCAGCCCTCCAATCGGTAGGCTGCAGCAATGTATCATAACCATAGTATTTAATAGTTGTTTTCATCAGTCCGTTTCATCTCCTTCGGCTATAAGTTGGGCAAAACCAAATCCTGCGGATTTTCTTGAGCCGATACCGCTTTTGAGCAAGTAATTTATTACCGCCCTGTCACCGCTGATAATAAAAGTGCCCAAACTGCACTCTATATAATTTTTGTAGTGGTACACAACAGTCTTTTTGGCATCTAACGGTTTTATGCTGATATTTGAAAGTATCTTTTCATCAAAACCGTTTTCGTTAAGCTGTCTTTTTATTATTTGCTCGGCAAGCTCGTTGAAATTTTCATCTGCAACAGAAACATACTTGTCCGAATTACTCTCTGCGTTATGTATTCTCAAGCAAAGCGGACTGAGCATTTTTACAAGTGCGGAATTTGAACTAACCGTCTTTTCCTGCACCTGACTAACGCTTGTAAGAATCATTTCATTGCCAAGCGGTGCAGGAATATGCTTGCCCTTTTGCTTTATAAAAGCAGATGCAAAAATATATCCCGTTGTGCTGTCTGCAGTAGAAAAAGTGATACTGATTTCATTCTTGCCAAGCTCTATTTCCGTTTTTGAAAATTTAGGCATTGGCAAATTTACCGCAAAGGTAAAATTTCTGCGTTCGGGTGTAAAATAATACTTTTCAAAATACTTTCCCTCGGCAATCTCTGACAGTGACCGCTTAAAAAAAGAAAGACATACTCGCCGATAGTCAAGCGGTAACTTGTTATGCTTTGTAATAAATCGCAATAAGATTTTCATATTTAACCTCCGTTTTTTATCTTTTATAAAAAGTTACTTTGTTTCACAACTTTAATTACAGTATACACTTCACAATTTTGTTTGTCAACCCCTAATATATGTTTAATTAAAAATTTTTATTAAAATTTATTTTCTCATTAATTCCTTTTTGTTTCACTTTGCTTATTTGATATATTTATAAAGTTATGATATAATTATATAGATATTTAATCTTTCCAAAATGGATTTTAAACAATATTTGTTTTAACCCATTTTTAATCTATCCAAAGTGGATCTCATTTTCAATTATCATAGCACATTACCTGTCCAATAATCAGGACTTTGCTCATAAGTTTGAAAAAATTTTCAAATTATTTCTCACAAAAGAAAACACCCCTAAACAAGAGGTGTTTTTCGGGTATTCGGATAATTGATTACAATTTTACATATGCAACACCGCAGGCATTTGAGCCGATATGACTGCCAATGACTGCGCCTATTTGCATTATCTTAACACTTGCCGCCGTTGGCAGGTGTTTTTTTATGTCTGCCGCAAGCTCTTTTGCAAGACTTTCGTTGTCAGAATACATTACATACAATGGAAAATGCGGATTGAGTTCTTCCCTTTCGAGCCTTTGAGCAAGACTCTTTAGTCCTCTTTTAATGCTAAAACTCTTGGCAAGCAATTCCACCTCACCGCCACTGAGCCTTATTACAGGTTTTATATGAGCGACCGCCGAAAGCATTGCCTTGGTATAATTTACCCTGCCGCCACGATGCAGATACTCAAGTGTGTCAAGGCAGGCAAGCAATGATATTTTCGGCTTTACGCTCTCAAGTCCGTCCAAAATTTCTTTTGCGGTTTTGCCCTGTCCGCGCAGTTTGACAGCATATTCCACAAGCAGTTTTTGTCCTGCTGAGGCGGTTAAAGAATCTACTATATACACATTTTTACAGCCTGTCATATCACAGGCAATCCTTGCCGTATTTGCCGTTCCGCTGATTTTTGATGACATAAAAATTGCCACACCGCCGTCTTTGCCGCTGTTGGCAATCTCAAGCTCCTGCACTATATCGTGAAGTGACGGCTGAGAGGTTTTTACGGGCTCTGTTGTATTTTTCAGCTTTTCAAAAAAGTCATTTTTCGAGAGTTCTCCGTTATCCTTATGCTCATCATCACCAAAATTTACTGAAAGCGGCACGCAGTCAACCATTAATTCTTTCAGCTCCGAAACCTCAAAATCCGATGCGGAATCTGTTATTATTCTTACCATTAAAGCACCTCTAAAAAGATTTACATTAATAGTATAGCCAAATTTTTATAAATTCTGCATACAAAAAATCGGCACGAAAACGCACCGATTTAAAATTAATGTGTATTTAAGTATTCACGAAATTCCGCCGTTTTTGACCAATATTTTATGCCCCAATTTTCAAAATTCCACTCCTCCATATAGTCGTTACACTCGTAATCAATGTAAAAAAGTTTTTCATTTCTAACTACGAAGTTGGTCGGAAAATAATCTATATTTATATTGTTTGCATACAACAGTGTGCACATATTCTTTACCTGCTCTATATATTCGGGTTTCACGCTGTCCGTTTTCACCATTTCAAAAACAGTGTCGCCCTCAATATATTCCTTTAAAATACGCTCGTTTTCTATATCTATGTCGAGCATTTCAGGCATTGTAATACCGATTTTCAAAAGACGGTTATAATCGTTTAGCTCGGACTGAATTTTGTTGCCAAACTTATAATAACTGCATGGCTCGTGGTGGATCTGCTTTAGCACATAATTGCTTATGCCGTCTGTTGCAAGGTAGGAATATCCACCCTTTCCCCTGCCGAGCAGTTTTATTATATTAAAATTCCTGCCGTTTACAGAAAGTTCGGTTGGTATTGAGTTTTGCATACAATCACTTCTTTTTATATTATTCGGTATATTTACAGCACAATTATATCACATAAAATTGATTAAGCAAGTATTTTTTCAAAATACTCAACTATTTGCATAGAATCCGGAGTATCAAGATACACAAACCTAAAATTGCGTACGGTCTTGTAACCGTCAATATAAAAAGGAGCGAGTGCGTCACTGCTTTTCAAAAATGCTTTATACGCAAAGGTTATTCCGATATTTTTTGCAATTAATTTTGACATCAATCCAAAATTGCTTACGCACACACTTCGCCTAAAATTCTCAACGGTGTAATTATGTTCAGACAAAAGCTGTTCGAGGATTGTCCTTGTTCCCGAACCCTTTTCACGAATAAACAGTGTTTGAGAGAAAGCTTTTTCAAGAGAAATTGCTTGGTTTGCAAACGGATGATTTTTACTGCACACACCGATAAAATCTTCCTCCTTATAAATTTTGCTTGCAAATTCCTTGCTGTCGAAAAAGCCTTCAATCATCGCCAAATCAAGCTCGCCTTTCTTGAGTCTTTGCAAAAGCCTTACGGTGTTGTCTATATCAATCAGCAGGTTGTTGTTTGGATTTTTTAAATAATCTGCAAGTTTTTCATCAATCACAAATTCACCAATTGTTTTTGTTGCGCCTATTCTTAGCACAGGCTTTCGCTCTGTCTGCATTTTTTCAAGCAACTTTTGCTCCTGAAAAATCACATTTTCAGCATAATTTTTAAGCAGCTCTCCGTCACCGGTAACTTTTAGCGTATGTCTGTCATATATAAAAAGCTTACACTTATATTCGTTCTCCAAAAAATGAATATGCTGAGTAACGGCAGGCTGTGTCATATTCAAAAGCTCTGCTGTTTTTCGATAATTCATCGTATCGCAAAGCACAAGAAATGTTTTTATTCTGTAATCTATCATAATAACCTCATAAATTTTACTTATCATTTCATATTAAATCATAATTATATTTTATTACTAAGTTGTGTTACAATCAATAGGTAATATAAATTTGGAGGGAAATTTATGACATTTATTAAGAAAAATTGCGGCGGAATATTGCTTTGCGCTATAATTGCGGCTTTTGCCGAAATTATGTGTATGTTCGGCATTGGCGGATTTTCATTTGAACTTATAGGTGTGCCGGTATTTGCTATTATAACAGGTATGATTATTTCACTAATCTCGCCTACTCTTGCAAAAAAATCCGCATTTGCCGGTGGAATTAAATTTACATCTAAAAAGATATTGCAATGGGCAGTTATAATTCTCGGTTTTTCACTTGACCTCAATACCATTGCTGTTGTAGGTGCAAAAAGTTTGCCTGTAATTATCTGCACTGTTTCAACATCGCTGATCGTTGCTTTTTTAATGATGAAAATTCTTAAAATCAACTCAAAAACCGCCTGTCTTATCGGTGTTGGCTCATCAATTTGCGGTGGCTCTGCCATTGCCGCAACCGCACCCGTTATTGATGCAGACGATTCAGATGTGGCAAGGTCAATTTCTGTAATCTTCTTTTTCAATATTCTTGCCGCACTTATATTTCCTGTTTTCGGATATTCAATAGGGCTTGGCACAGAGGGTTTTGCTGTATTTGCAGGCACTGCCGTTAATGATACCTCATCTGTAACAGCCGCTGCGTCTACCGCCGAAAGCATTTACAATACAACAGGTATTCTTTCTGCTGCTGTAACCGTAAAATTGACACGCACACTTGCAATTATTCCGATTACTCTTTGTCTTGCCATTTACAGAGCAAGAAAAGCAAAACAGTCAGACAAAGGCGAAGGCTCGTTTTCGTTTAAAAGAATTTTCCCTTGGTTCATCCTATTCTTTATCGGTGCATCAGTAATAACAACAGTTGTGGGAATTATTCCGGAATGTAGTTTTACGCTTTTTTACAGTCATTTTATTACATTTACAAAGTGGCTTGCAAAATTTTTCATAGCTATGGCAATGGCAGGCATCGGGCTTAACACTAATATTGTTGACCTGATAAAAAACGGCGGAAAGCCTATTTTACTCGGCCTATGCTGCTGGATTTCCATTACTGCCGTATCTCTCTTGGTACAAAACCTTACAGGTATTTATTCATCAAACATTTAATTCATACAAAAATCACCGCCAAGTATAACCAGACGGTGATTTTTTGTTTTGCACAAAAGTGTATATATTAAAATTAATTTCAAAACTATTACGCATTTGCTTTGAGCGCAACTCTTTTTATTTTACCGCTGATTGTCTTTGGCATTTCATCGGTAAATTCAATGTACTGTATCCATTTGTATGATGCAAGGCGCTTGTTTGAAAAAGCTTTAATGTCATTTACAAGATTTTTGTCGGCATCGCATCCGTCAACGGTTTTTATAATTGCCTTGATTGCCTGTCCACGACTTTCGTCGGGCACACCGATTACGGCGCACTCAAGTACGGCAGGGTGTTTCATAAGCACATTTTCAATTTCAAAAGGGCCAACTCTGTATCCCCTTGTTTTTATAAGGTCATCAGCTCTGCCTACATACCAATAATATCCGTCCTCGTCCATATATGCGGTATCGTTTGTGTGGTACATTCCCTTTCTCCACGCATATTGATACATTTGCTCGTCACCAATGTAATTTGTAAATATTCCGTACTGCTTTCTGTCCTTTGGAGGTATAACTACAATCTCGCCTGTTTCGCCCTGCTTTACCTCGTTGCCGTCTGAGTCAACAAGTCTTATGTCATACATCGGGCTTGGCTTTCCGATTGAACCCGTTTTGCCATGAGTGCCGTTAAGATTTGCAATGAGCAATGTAGTTTCGCTCTGACCGTAACCTTCCATTGGGTGAAGTCCTGTCTGCTGATACACTGCCTCTGCCACAATCGGGTTGAGTGCCTCGCCTGCTGTTGTGAGATATTCAAGCGAGCTTAAATCGTACATTTGCATACCTTTTTTGACAAAATATCTGTATGCGGTAGGCGGTGCGCAGAATGAAGTAACCTTGAATTTTTCAATAACCTTGAGGATTTTTGACGGTGAGAACTTTTCAAAATCAAAAGCCATAACCGCACAACCGCAAAGCCACTGACCGTAAATTTTACCGTATGATGCCTTTGCCCAGCCTGTTTCGGCGATTGAAAAATGAAGTCCGCCCTCTTTAACATTTTGCCAATACTTTGCTGAAATTATATGGCACAAGGAATAAATGTGGTTATGCACCACTGCCTTTGGATAGCCTGTTGTGCCCGAAGTAAAGTAAATGAGCATAGGCTCGGTTGCCTTGGTTTCTACTCGTTCAAGCTCGGCGCCTGCGCTTTCGATTTCTTTTGTAATATTTACAGTGCCGTCAAAATCTTTTCTTGCCACAAACACTGTTTTTAATGAATTTCCCTTATTCTTTGCCTGCAAAATATTCTCTACGGTGTCGCTGTCGGGTGTGCATACCGCCATTTTAATATTTGCAACATTTACTCTGTAACTTATGTCCTCGGCGGTAAGCATATTTGTGGCAGGAATCGCAACCACGCCCAGCTTATGGAGCGCTGTAACTATGTACCAATACTCATAGTTGCGCTTGAGCATAAGCAATACTCTGTCACCTTTTTTTATGCCGTATTTCAAGAAAACATTTGCCGCCTTGTTGCTTAGTCTGCTTAAATCCGCAAATGTAAAAATTCTTTCCTCACCCTCGGGATTTGTCCACACAAGAGCAATATCGTTTGGTGCTTTTTCTGCCATTTGGTCGAGCACATCGTATCCGAAATTATAGTTATCTTCAAATTTTAACTTAAAGCTCTTTAATGTATTATCGTTGTCAAATTCTTCGGTGCAAAATTGCTTATACAACTGCATATTATCTCGCCTTTCAGAATAAACCTAAAATTATTACAGATAAAATAATATCAAAAATAGACTGATTAGTCAATAAATAGCATTATTCTTATTTTATTAATAAATCAAACAGTTATGCAAAAACTGCATAATAATGTAAAATAATCAGCACTTCGTAAATATTACCGCTATTGCAAAAATACAGTATTTTTGGTATATTTAGAGTATATAAAAGTATAAATAAAAATTTAACAGGGCGTGATAATATGAAAAAATTTACTCTTGAGGAAATAGCTGCTGCCTGCGGCGGTAAATATGTGGGTGACGAAAATTTAAAGCAAACCGCAATTTCATCAGTTGAGCGTGACAGCAGATGCATTAAAGAAAATTCACTTTTCCTTGCCATTAAAGGCGAGCGAGCAGACGGACACGATTTTATTGAAAAATGCTATGCTGACGGCGCTGTATGCGCTATCTGCGAAAACGCACCGAAAAATCCTAAAAAGCCGTACATACTCGTTGACTCTACCCTTGAGGCGGTTAAAAAAATAGGTATGGCATACCGCAAAAAGTTTGACATTCCGATAGTCGGCGTGTCGGGCAGCGTGGGCAAAACCTCTACAAAGGAAATGCTTTATGCTGTGCTTTCTCAGAAATTTAAAACCCACAAAACGCAGGGCAACCTAAACAATGAGCTTGGTGTGCCTCTTACACTTCTTGCAATGCCGGAAGATACCGAGGCGGCTGTAATTGAAATGGGAATTTCAGATTTTGGCGAAATGAGCCGACTTGCGCAAATGGTTCAGCCAACCATCTGCGTGATTACAATAATCGGCTGTTGCCATCTTGAAAATCTTGGCGACCGCAACGGTGTATTAAAAGCAAAAACAGAAATGTTTAAATTTGCAAGCGAGGGTGCGGAGTTTGTGCTCAACGGTGACGATGACAAGCTCTCAACCGTAACAGAAGTAAACGGCAAAAAGCCGATTTTCTTTGGACTTGACAGCAAAAACAAATACTATGCCGAGAATATTCAAAACAATGCAGACGGCGGTGTGCTTGCCGACCTTTGCTTTGGCAACACAAAGCTTTCTGTAAAAATTCCTGCTATCGGCAGTTATATGGTATCAAATGCACTTGCCGCCGTTGCAGTAGGCAAACTTTGCGGACTTAGCAATGACGAGCTGATAAAGGGTGTGGAATCCTACAAAACAGTAGGCAGCAGAGCAAATGTTATTAATACTAAAGATTACAAAATCATAGATGACTGCTACAACGCAAACCCGACCTCGGTTATGGCAAGCATAGATACACTTGTGAACTTTAAGGGCAGAACGGTTGCGATTCTCGGCGATATGAAAGAACTCGGCACAAACGAGCTTGAAATGCACCGCACAACAGGAGAGTACGCAAAGGAAAAAGGCGTTGACCTTGTAATTGCAGTAGGGCCGCTCGCAAAATCACTTGCCGAGGGCAGTGGCGGAAAATGGTATGCAGATATTGACTCTCTCTTCCCTGACATTAAAGATCTGCTTAAAAAGGGCGATACAATTTTAGTAAAAGCCTCACATTCAATGCAGTTTGAAAGAATAGTTGCGTTTTTGAGAGGAGAATGAGCTGCTCTGTTTCACTTATTGTGGTTATCTTTTCATGTTCTGTTTTAAATGTTGGGGTAACATTGTAAATAATGATTTAGCCGATTTTCGATCGGGCAACAAAGTAAAGCAAAAATAAAGCTCTCCGTTCCAAAGTTAAAAGTTTGGTCAACCTTTTCAAAGGTTGTGGGTGTGGGCAACGCCCACAAATGCTTTATGCTATCGCAAATTTTAATAGCCAAACGGCAAGCCGTTTGGCGGTTTGAAATAACGGCGAATGCCATTAAATTGCGATAGCAAAAAAGGAAAGATATTCTTAAAATTAAAGCCGTCAACGCATAGCGATGACGGCTTATCTGCTGATTATTTTTTTTTGGTTCTACGATAAATGTTTGGGTAATGATGTTATCCTAAAAATTTCAACAAGCTAAAAAGCCTTCCACTTTGAGGGGAAGTTGGCATTTTCTATGGAAAATGACGGATGAGGTGTCGCCGTTTACGGCGTTTTTCTTAACCTAATCTTTTATATAAGAGAACTCTTAACGAGTTCTACACCTCATCAGTCACTTGCGTGACAGCTTTTTTCTGTGAAAACGGCTAACCCTTTGTCGCTATGCGACATTTCCCTTTACAAGGGAATACCTCAAGGGGAAGCCTTGATAACTCTGTTCTTAGCCCCAACTATTGACAAAGAACCGAAAAAAATAACACACCCTGTAAATCAAGGTGTGTTATTGGCGCGCTGGAAGAGACTCGAACTCCCGACCTTCTGATTCGTAGTCAGACACTCTATCCAGCTGAGCTACCAGCGCATATGCGGTTAATTATTAACCGCAAGTAGTATATTACCACATTCTTTTAAAAAAAGCAAGTGTTTTTTGAATTTTTATTTATTTATTTTTTTAATTTTTATCGTCAAAGAAAGCAAAGAATGCTCTGTAAGCCATATAAACATCAACCTTTGATACGATTTCAAAAGGTGCGTGCATACAAAGTACAGGCACACCGAGGTCTACTACATCAACATTCATATTGGCAACATACTTGGCGATTGTTCCGCCGCCGCCCATATCAACCTTGCCGAGCTCGCCTACCTGCCACATTACATTGTTTTTCTCAAGCAAAGCTCTTACCTTGCCCATATACTCGGCAGATGCGTCCGAAGTATCGTACTTTCCGCCATGACCTGTATATTTTGAAATAACAACACCCTCGTTAATATAGCAAGAATTCTTTGCCTCGTAAGCCGCTGCATAGGTTGGGTCATATGCTGCGCTTACATCTGCTGAAAGACAAGTGCTCTTTGAAAGTGCCTTGTATCCGTCAATGCCGTCCTGCTTTGCAAGGTCATACACAAAGTAACGCAAAAAGTCGCTCTGCATACCTGTATTGCCGTCACTGCCTGTTTCTTCCTTATCGGTAAGGTAAGTAATACAGGTCTGCTCAGGAGTGTTTACATCAAGAGCCGCCATAACCGCAGGATAAGCACAAACCTTATCATCGTGACCGTAGCCGCCGATCATACTTGCGTCAAAGCCGATATCTCTTGTCTTAAATGACGGAATAAGACAAAGCTCGGCAGAAAGAAAATCGCCCTCTACAATACCGTATTTCTTATTAAGAATTGCCATTACATTGAGCTTTACAAGGTCTTTTTCGTCTTCGCCGTCAGCATATGGACGAGAGCCGACAAGAACATTGAGGTCTTCACCTGTAAACACCTTTGCAAGCGGCTTTGAAACCTGATCCTTTGCAAGGTGTGGGAGCAAGTCGGTAACGCAGAAACAAGATTCACCCTCGTCATCGCCCCAAGTGATGTTTACCTTTGTGCCGTCAAGCTTTACGACTGTGCCATGGAGAGAAAGCGGAAGTGCTGTCCACTGGTACTTTTTAAGACCGCCGTAGTAGTGAGTTTTGAAAAGTGCAAGGTTTGTGTCCTCGTAAAGTGGGTTTGGCTTTAAATCAATTCTCGGTGAATCAATGTGAGCAATCGCAAGTCTTGCGCCGTTCTTTACGCCGTTTTTACCGATAACTGCAAGAGCAATCGCCTTGTCACGATTTACATAATAAACCTTGTCACCTGCATTATATGACGCATTTTCGTTATACTCTGTAAAGCCTGCTTTCTTTGCAAGCTCAAGAGTGTAGCTTACAGCCTCACGCTCAACAGGAGAATGGTCTAAAAATTCTTTATAACCTACGCAGAAATCGTCTGCCTTTTCAACTTCTTCGGTACTGAGGGTAGCCACGCCCTTTTTGCCTTTCATAAAAATTTCTTCTTTAAGAAGAGTTGCCTTACTTTTTTCGTCTGCCATAATTATCTTCCTTTCATTTAGATGTACCATATTATTTTATGAATAATATAACTCAATATACTTTGCTTTTGCGTCCGTTACCCTTTCCACATATTCCTTTGTTTCGGGATACGGTATATCTGTAAGCGTTACGCCGTCTGTGCTGTAATCGGAATTATCAAGCCAGTCAGACACCACAAAACCTGCGTTGTACGCTGCAATAGCCGATGTTTCTGTTCCGTAAAAATCAAGAAAATATTTTAAAAGATACGAGCCGTAGTCTATACAGATTTCGGGATTAAACAAGTCGTCTTCTGTGTATTTTCCCTCGCAGCCTCTCACCTGCTGCAGCCATTCAAACGAACTCGGCATAACCTGCATTATTCCGCAAGCGCCTGCGTCCGACTGAGCGTCTGCATTAAATCCGCTTTCCGTTCGGATAACGGCATAAATAAGCGACTCATCAAGCTCATAATCCTTTGCGGCTTTTTGCACATATTTACTGTAATCTCTCGGATAGCTAAGCTCAAGCAGTTGTTCCCTTGCGCTGTCATAACAATTAAACACAAACAGTGCAAGCAAAATTGCCGCAAGCACAATACAGCCGCCGACTATAAAGCCTTTTTTCTTCTTTTGTGGTTTCTTCCTGTATCGTGGATTTGCCGCCATTAAATCACCTGCCGTAAGTATCCGAGCAGTCCCTCGGCTTTGCTGATAAGTTCTTGCCGAGAGCCGTTATTTTCAAGAATAAAATCCGAATTTTCTTTGAAATAGCTTTCGGTAAGCTGAGCGTTTATACGGCTGTCCGCCATTTCTTCTGAAATATTATCCCTCTGCATTATGCGCTGTTTTCTTATATTTTCATCTGCGGTAATGCTGATTATGAAATCGCAAATCACATTTGCCCTGCTCTCAAAAAGCTGAGGCGCATCAAACACAATCAGCTTTTTGTCGGCACTTATACACTCCTCGGCTTTTTTCAGAAAAAGCGAAAGCACAAACGGATGGATAAGCTCGCCTAAAATTTCTGTTTTTTCCTTTGTTGCAAATGCCCTTTGCGCAAGTTTTTTGCGGTCAAGAGTTTTATTTGGCAATATTATGTCACTGCCAAACTCCGCCGAAAGAATTTTAAGGCACACCGAGTTTGGTTCATAAAGCTCTGCCACAAGACGGTCTGCATTGATTACCGCCGCACCGCTTTTGGCAAAAACCTCTGATACAGTGCTTTTGCCTGCGCCCGTCTGCCCTGTAAGTCCTAATATTTTATATTTTTTCAAGGTCAATCACCTCATAGCCGGCGGCTCTGATAAGCCTGTTATACAGTGCCATTCCAACGCCCTCACATGACGGCAGTCGGGAATACGCCGTATCTATTCCGCCAACCTCGTCAACCTCTCGGAGCATATCAAAAAGTCTGTGCGCCTGCTGTGCATAGTCTTTTCTTTTGCCAAGCGAAAATGTTTTTACTTTCAGCTGTGAAATATCCTCGTCACAACACAAGGCGGCTGTTTTGCCGTCAGCCTTGCTGTTTACATAATTAATATATTCTTCATCTGTGCCTTTAAGAAGTATAACCCTCGCTTTTGGCGAATAATGCTTGTACTTCATACCCGGACTTGCCGCCTTTTGGTTAGGGTCGAGCTTGTCGAGCACCGCCTTGTTAAGCTCAACCTCGCCAATGGTTTCTCTGAGCTGTTCAAGAGTAATTCCGCCCGGTCTTAAAAGGCAAGGAACTTCGCCCGCAAGAGTGATAACCGTACTCTCCACACCAACTTCGCTTGCGCCGCCGTCAATAACAGCCTCTATTTTGCCGTTCATATCATTCATTACATGAGTTGCGGTAGTAGGGCTTGGCGAACCCGACAAATTTGCCGATGGTGCGGCAAGCGGAGTTTTAGCCGCTCTTATGAGCGCCCTTGCAACAGGGTGTGACGGACAGCGGATTGCAACGGTTTCAAGTCCTGCCGACACTTCATCGGGAATAATATCCGATTTTTTCATTATAATTGTAAGAGGGCCCGGCATAAATTTTTTGGCAAGAATTTTTGCCTTTTCGGGAATTTCTGCGGTTAAACCGAATTTTTCTATATCCTCAAACTCTGCCACATGAACAATAAGCGGATTATCCATCGGTCTGCCCTTTGCCTTGAAAATTTTTGCGACTGCCTTGCCGTTGAGAGCGTCTGCCGCAAGTCCGTAAACGGTTTCGGTCGGCATACCTACAAGTCCGCCGTTTCTCAGGATTTCTCCTGCTTTGTTTATGTTTTCCTGTGTACTTTCGAGCAATAATGTTTGCATATTGTCACCTTGATTATGAATTTTCCATACTTTCCTTGAGCTTCTCGGCTCTGTCTGCTGTAACAAGAGCATCTATAACCTCGTCAAGATTGCCATTCAATATATCCTCAAGCTTGTATAGCGTAAGTCCGATTCTGTGGTCGGTAAGTCTGCCCTGCGGATAATTGTAGGTTCTTATTCTTTCACTTCTGTCGCCTGTGCCTACCTGTGACTTACGGTTAGCGGCAATTTCACTCGCCTGCTTGTCCTGCTTTTCCTTTAAAAGTCGGCTTTTAAGCACCTTGAGCGCCTTATCCTTGTTTTTGTACTGACTTCTTTCGTCCTGACACTCAACAACAGTGCCTGTGGGCAAGTGGGTAATTCTGATTGCGGAGCTGGTTTTGTTGATATGCTGACCGCCTGCACCGCTTGAGCGGAATGTGTCTATTTTCAAATCGTTAGGGTCAATTTCAAGCTCGACATCTTCTGCCTCCGGCAAAACGGCAACCGTTGTGGTTGAAGTATGCACTCTGCCCTGGCTTTCGGTTTCGGGCACACGCTGAACACGATGCACGCCGCTTTCATATTTAAAACGAGAGTATGCGCCCTCGCCCTCAATCATAAAAGAAATTTCCTTGTAGCCGCCAAGCTCGGTTTCGTTTGCGTTTACTATTTCGATTTTGTATCCCTTTTTCTCGGCATACATACTATACATTCTGAAAAGCACCGCACTGAAAAGCGCCGACTCCTCACCGCCTGCGCCGCCACGAATTTCCACGATAACATTTCGCTCATCATTCGGGTCTTTTGGCAAAAGTAAGATTTTCAGCTTTTCCGAAAGCTCCTCAATATTTTGCTTAGCCTCGTCAAGTTCGAGCTGAGCAAGCTCCTTTAAGTCGTTGTCACTGCTTTCGTCAAGAATTTCAAGACTTTCTTCCTGCGCCTTTACCGCCTTTTTGTAATCACGATATGTAAGCACAATTTCTTCAATCGACTTTAGCTCTTTCATTATTTTTTGATACTGCTCGGGATCTGCCGCAACCGACGGCTCATAAAGCCTTTGCGAAAGCTCGGAGTACCTTTTGTCAAAAATTTCTATTCTTTCAAACATATTATTTTTCCTTATCGGTTAAAATTCTTTTAATATTTTTTTCAATCTTATTGCGTGGCACCATAACCTCTCTGCCACAACCGAGGCAACGGATTTTAAAATCCATTCCAATCCTTAATATTTCAAATTCTTTACAACCGCAAGGGTGCGGTTTTTTCATTTCTGCTCTGTCACCGACATTAACATTCATACTAACACTTCCGATTATATAAAAGCTAAAAACTCAAGTAAAACAGACGCTTTTCGGCATTTTTAAACAATATTTTGCAAAAAGCGCTTGTCAGCATTTTGTTTTATGCTATTATTGATTTTTATTATATATCAATACTGCCAAAATATCAAGAGTTTGCTTTAACTGCTTTTACAAAGATTACAAATAATTACAATAATATTAAAAATTCATTGCCTTTTTATCACAGATGTGGTAAAATAGGCTTTGATAAACAGAAATGTAAACATATTTGACAGAAAGGAAGATTTAAAATGTTTTATAAAAAACTCAAAAGAATTCCGGCAATGTTCTTAGTTTGTGCATTACTTTTTACCACAGTATTTTCGTATTCAATGATTGCTAATGCGTCATCGTCTTTCACCTCAAGACTTGATGCACCGTCATACAGCAATGATTATTATTACAGCAATAAAAATATCTATTACCAATACGGCTATGGTATGCCAAACTGCACAGCTTACGCTTACGGCAGAGCATACGAAATTCTTGGCAGAGATCCGGGACTTTGCCACTATGACGCTTACGAGTGGTATGACTACAACGATGGTTACAGCAGAGGTCAGACTCCAAAGGTTGGCGCTATTGCTTGTTGGGAATATTACAGAAACGGCGAAACAGGCGGCCATGTTGCCGTTGTAGAAAAGGTAGAGAACGGTACAGTTACACTTTCAAACTCAGCTTGGGGTTGGAAAAACTTCTACCTTACATATGCCGATGTTAATGACCCGACAATGGGTGAGTCAGACTGGACATTCCAGGGATTTATTTATCTTGGCGACTTTAACAAGGGCAGTGACAGCGATAATGTTGTTACAGACTACAAAAACGGTGTTTATGAGGTTGAAGTAAGCGACTATCTCAATATGAGAGAAACCGCAACAACTTCTTCAAAAACAGTTTCTCAGCTCTATAACAACGATCAGGTTTATGTTACCGATATTAAAGCAAACGGCGGCTACACATGGGGTTATTCAGAAATAATCAAGGGTACCAACAAAGGCAAAAAAGGTTGGGTGGCTCTTGACTTCTGTAAGTTTATTCAGGACAAGCCTACAAGTGATGACATAGTATACAAGATTGGCGATATCGACTTAAGCGGTGAAATCAATGTTCTCGACACCACCGCTCTCCAGTTGTATGTATCTAAAAACGGCGACCTTACAGACGCACAGCTAAAGCTTGCCGATCTTGACGGCGACGGTAAAATTGATGTAGGCGATGTAACAGCTTTACAGCGCATTATTTCAAAACAAAAAACACTCTAAAACTACATAATAAAATTACGGTCATTCGCAAAATGTGCGAATGACCGTTTTTTGGTTTAAAATTCAATTGTACATGTATCCTCATACAAAGCTCTATCTCCCGAAACTCCGCTTGCCCATGCGTGGGTTTCAGAATCTTCTTCTATCATTCTGAATTCTAAAATATTTTTTCCCGATGCATTTTTGTACTTTTCAATATCCTCTTTATCTACTAAAATATAATAATAGCAATTCATATCAGCGGCACAGTACTGTATTGTATATGCTGTAGTATCGTTTCCGTTAATCGTTGCACTGAGCATCTCAAACTTTACAGTTTTATCTGTTTTATTATGTGAATATAATCTTAATCTATCATATTTTTCTGATGAGGTGTGGTCTGTATCTAAATACAATAAAGTACCGTATTCATTGTCAAAAACAACCTGTTCGGTATTTGTATTTTCTCTTGCCGGCGGAGTGATTTCGTCAGCTGTTTTGCCTGTTGGATACAAATAAAATATTTGATTACAATAAAATGTTTCTTCGTCAGAATGATTTTCAGTATTATATACCTGTAGATTAAATGCCACTTCATCAATAGAATTTATACCGCATTTTTTAATTTGTTCAAGATCAAATTTTATGCTGAATGAATCTGTTTCGCCCGGATCTGTGCAACCATAGCCAACCCTACCAATATCATGGCAATAATACCTGTTTACATAAAAGTAATCGCCAAAATCTGTATCAACTTTTATTTCTTCATCTGTTGTTTTATTTTTGAGTTCTGCTTTTACCTCAAATCTGTTACTATACATCTCACAACCCGTGACAGTGACAGTACACTTGTCGTTATCAAAAAGCACCTGTTCATCAAGACTGTAATCAATTTGAGTTAATCCGTCTTCTCCGTTGTCAGCTCCGCTGTTCTCATCGGAAATATTGCTGTTTATTTGAGAAACAACATCATCGATGTTTTTATCCTTATTTTTGTTATTCACTACCACCGCAGCCGTAATTCCGCCAATAACAACAGCAAAAGCTGCAACTATTGCAAAAAGTTTTAAAAGAATTGATTTTGACATTAATTTTCCTCCAAATGCGCCTATATTTTTTTCTGCTTTTAATGTACTGCTTTTCGGTTCTAAATTTTGAGATGTTATACTTATCTTCGGAACAACTAAGTTTTTTGCCTCTGTATTGAAAAGAAAAGTAAAAAACGGAACGGGTACAATAATGTGCAATTTATCGTTGTTTTCCTCTTCATACTTTAAAATCGCCTTTTTCATTTTTCCTCTGGCAAGATTAAGGCGTGACATTACAGTACCCTCGGGGCAATCTTCAACCTCTGCAATTTCTGTTATTGACATTTCATCAAAATAATACATAAAAACGGCTCTGTATTGTACTTGCGACAAAGTATTCTGCATAATTTCTAAAATTATTCTGCGATTTTCATTATCGGTTATATATTCCTCAGGAATTGTTATTTCCGAAGTTTCAGAATAATTCTCAAGAATTTCATCATCAAGCTGCAGTTCCTGTTTGGCTTTAAAAAAGTCCTTACATTTATTTACCGCAATTTTCTTAACCCATACAGGGAATTTGGCGTTTTCTTCAAGAGTATTCAGCTTTAGAAATGCGGTAACATATGTATTTTGCATAATTTCCTCTGCGTGAGTTTCGTTTTTCAACAAACTTATGCAGGTAAACCACACCTCTTGCTGTGTAAGATAATACAACCTGTCAAATGCCGTATTATCACCGTTTTTGGCTTTAATTACTAAACTACTTATTTCTTCCATAAATATCTCCTTTAAATCAGTATAAAAAGCAGTACATAATATAGACGATTGAAAATCAACTTCCATTTAATTTTTTTAATATTTTTTTAAATTTTTTTGATTTATGATTTTTATTATTTTTGTGTTAAATTTTATTATATCATAAAAACGCTGTTTATGGGTATTTATTTTTTCAAACTTTTAATACGAATAATTACAAATGACTTTTCAAAATTTTTTTGTAACTTTTACATAAATTTTACTTGAAATATTTAAGATTTAACAATATAATAAGAATAACAAGGAGTGATATAATGACTTCAACAATTGATGTAAAAAAGAAACAAGAATTAAAAAAATGGCTTGAAATGCCTTACAATAACAGAGAGCTAAGCTGGCTCGATTTTAACGCCCGTGTACTTGAAGAGGCTTTTGAAAAGGAAAATCCTATAATGGAAAGGTGTAACTTCCTTTCAATTACAGCCTCAAACCTTGATGAGTTCTTTATGGTGCGTGTTGCAGGAGTGCTTGATAATATTCATCGTGGCACAAACAAACCCGACCCATCGGGACTTACACCTAAAATGCAGATGAAAAAAATCAGTGAAAAAGTACATGCCTTTGCCGAAAAGCAGTACAACTGCTACAATCGTTCCATTATTCCGTCACTGAGAGCAAACGGCATTAACTTTGTTAAGGCAGATGAAATGACCGACGAGCAAAAAGCATTTGCAGACGATTATTTTCAGAGAGTAGTATTCCCTGTTCTCACACCGATGGCGGTTGACACAAGCCGTCCGTTCCCTCTGCTTGCAAATAAAAGCCTTAACATTGCGGTTTTGCTGACAAATGCCGAGGGTGAAGAATTTTACGCACTTGTGCAGGTGCCGTCGATTCTCCCACGATTTTTGGAACTCCCTGCAAAGGGCAAGCGTGACTTTATTACTCTCGAAAGAATTATTACCATTCATTTGGGCGAGCTTTTCGAGCTTTACAACATAAAGCAATCTTCAGCTTTCAGAATTACAAGAGATTCTGACCTCGACATTGACGAGGACACAGAAGACCTTATGGAGGAAATTAAAAAATCTATTAAAAAGCGTCAGCGTGGTGTGCCTGTAAGACTTGAATTTTCTAAAAAATGCCACAAGTCAATCCGCCAATTCCTTGTAGATGCATTGCATGTAACCGAGGACGAAATTTATGTACAGCACGGTCCGCTTGACCTTACTTTCCTTTCTAAATTTGCAAGAATAAAGGGCTGCGAAAAATTCTGTTTTGAGCCGATTACACCTGTTAATCCGCCTGCCGAATTTTATGATTGCGACGATATTTTCGAGGCTATTCGTGAAAAAGACAGACTTGTGCACCACCCATACGAGAGCTTTGATGTAGTGGTTGACTTTGTTAAAAAAGCCGCAAAAGACCCCGATGTACTCGCAATCAAGCAGACATTGTATCGTGTAAGCGGCAACTCTCCTATTGTAGGCGCACTTATTAAGGCTGCCGAAAACGGCAAGCAGGTTACCGTACTAGTTGAGCTTAAGGCTCGTTTTGACGAGGAAAACAACATTCAGTGGGCAACCAAACTTGAAAAAGCAGGCTGTCATGTAATTTACGGACTTACAGGTCTTAAAACTCACTGCAAAATCTGCCTTGTTGTACGAAAAGACAAAGACGGAATCCGCCGTTATCTGCATATGGGTACAGGTAACTACAACGACAGCACAGCGAGATTCTACACAGACATCGGTATGTTTACCTGCCGTGAAGAATACGGACTTGACGCATCATCTCTGTTCAACACACTTACAGGCTACTCTTTGCCGCCCGAATACAATAAATTTATTGTAGCTCCTCAAGGTATGCGACATTTCTTTGAGGAAATGATAAGAAAGGAAATTGAAAATGCAAAGCAGGGACTTCCTGCGTCAATTACCGCAAAGGTAAATTCACTTGTAGACCCTGCAATTATCAGCTTGCTTTACGAGGCATCGCAGGCAGGCGTAAAAATTGAGCTTATCGTGCGTGGAATTTGCTGTCTTATTCCGGGATTAAAAGGCTGGAGCGAAAACATAAAGGTAATAAGCATTGTAGGACAGCTCCTTGAGCACAGCCGAATTTTTAAATTTGAAAACAACGGCAATCCGCTCTACTACCTCGGCAGTGCAGACTGGATGCAGAGAAACCTTGACAGACGAGTTGAACTTGTGTTCCCTGTTGAGGACGAAGACATTAAAAACAGGGTTGAACAGATTTTAAAAGTTACGCTAAAAGACACGGTAAATGCAAGAAAGCAGTTACCCGACACCACATATCACCTTGTAGATAAGCGTGGCAAAAAACGACTTAACAGCCAAAAACATTTTTCAAAACTTGCACAACAGGCACAAAATGCCGTTAAAAAACAGACATATGTAAGAACAGTAGGCACTCCTATAGTACCTGCAAAGGAAGGAGAAAAAGCAGAATGAAAAGAATCGGTATTTTAACAAGCGGCGGTGACTGTCAGGGACTTAACTCTACTATCCGTGCAGTCGCAAAAACACTTTATCAGAATTACGGCAATGACGGCGTGCAGATTATCGGCATTATTGACGGCTACCGAGGACTTATTTACAACGAAACAAGGATGATGAAACCTGATGATTTTTCGGGTATTCTCACAATGGGCGGTACAATTCTCGGCACTTCAAGACAGCCGTTCAAGCTTATGCGTGTTATTGACGAAAACAGCGTTGACAAGGTTGCCGAAATGAAAAAGAACTACAAAAAGCTCGAGCTTGACTGTCTTGTAGTTCTTGGCGGCAACGGCACACAAAAGACCGCAAACCTCTTGCGTGAGGAGGGACTTAATGTAGTTTCTCTGCCAAAGACCATTGATAACGACCTTTGGGGTACAGACAAGACCTTTGGTTTTCAGAGTGCCGTTGACATTGCAACAAATGTTATCGACTGTATTCACACCACAGCAACCTCACACGGAAGAGTTTTCATTGTTGAGGTTATGGGGCACAAGGTTGGCTGGCTGACTTTGTATGCAGGTATAGCCGGCGGTGCGGATGTTATTTTAATTCCGGAAATTCCGTACGATATTAATTCCGTAATTAATACAATTAAGAAAAGAACCGAAAGCGGAAAGAAATTCTCAATTCTCGCCGTTGCTGAAGGTGCAATTTCCAAAGAGCTTGCGGCTATGCCGAAGAAAAAAAGAAAAGCCGCTATGGCTGAAATCGCATATCCGTCAATCTCATACAAAATTGCAAAAGAAATTCAGGATGCAACAGGACAGGAAACAAGAGTTACAGTGCCCGGACATTTCCAGAGAGGCGGAAGTCCTGACGCATATGACCGTGTGCTCTCCACCCGTTTCGGTATTGCAGCTGCCGAACTTATCATAAACGGTGACTACGGCAAAATGGTTGCACTTGTAAATAATAAAGTAGTTGCAGTTCCGCTCGAAGAAATCGCAGGTAAACTTAAAGCCGTTCCTGCCGACCACGAAATCGTAGCCGCCGCAAGGAAAATGGGCATTGCCTTTGGCGACGAAAAATAATTAACAATTTGTGTTTAAAATGTTGAAAAAAAGCGTTCACCACTTTTTAAGTTAGTGAACGCTTTTAATTTATTGGTTGACCAAACTTTTTTGCTTCGGGACGGAAACTCTTGCCTTTTCATCACATTGTTGCCCGATTGAAAAAGCTAAACATAATCATTTACAAAGCATAAATAAAGTCCCTGTTAATTTATTTCCTGTTAAACTTTTTAACCTTTTCAGAGAGGCTTTGCAACTCTTCCTTTGAAAGTTCCGGCAGATGTTCGAGGTCATCAAGAAATTTTGCGATGCTTTCTTTCTCTCTCAGCCTTGTGCTTTCAATATAATAGCTCGTTATTATTCCGGGTACAACAGCGATTATGAGGATTGAGCAGATAGAAAGGAATATTGACATGGCTCTGCCTAAAATTGTAACGGCTGTTATATCTCCGAAACCGATTGTTGTTGCCACGCTAAAGCAATACCATATACTGTCAAAAATGCTTTTTATATTTGGCTCTATTATCCATACACCCACGCTCACACAAGCAAATATGATTATGTATGTAGTCAAAAATTTTAATGCGCCTGTTCGTTTTAGCACAATTTTTATAAGCCGAGTTTTTTTCATAATTCCACCGCCTGCCTTATTTAACAAAATTATATCAATATTGCCCGATTTAGTCAATAAAATTAAAAATACGATTTATATTTCTAAATTTGCTCATTTCCCGTATTTAATTTTAATTACGGTATTGGTCGGGCAGCAAATTTAGCAAACAGCTTATTATTTGTCCCGAATATAAAAGTTTTGCTTTTGCTTTACTTCGTTACCCGACCGATGATTCGCTAAACCACCATAATAAAAAAGTCCGACCTTTAAAAGTCGGACCTTAATAACTATTTAGCCTTTTACAAATAACTGTTCCCAATAATAAACATTATTGTCGACATAGCAGGACACACCGATTTTGTTATAATTGCTGTTCATAATGTTTTGGCGATGTGACGGTGACTCCATCCATGCTTTTACAACCTGAGCAGGTGTAGTCTGTCCTTTAGCAATATTTTCGGCTGCCGCACTAAAGAAAACATTGTTTTCAATCAGCGCTGTTATCCAGCTTGTTTCATTTGGGCGCTGATGAGAGAATAGTGTAACTGTTTCCTTTGCTCTTGTGTCTGCCGCATTAGTGATTGTGGTATCCTTTTGCAGTGCCGGAATACCCTCTTTGGCTCTTTCGGCATTTATAAGCTCAATTACCTTATCGGCAATTTCTCTGTTGTAGCTTGCCTGCGAAACAGGTTTTGTTGTTGGCTGCGGTTGTGTTGTTGGCTGAGCGGTGGTCGGCTGAGTGGTAGGAGCGGTTGGAGTATCTCCGCTCGAAATCAGCATTTGTGCTGTGGTTACATCTTGAACATCAATTTTGCCGTCATTGTTGTAGTCGGCAATTATTTTCTGTTCATCGGTTAATTGACCGTCGCCCGATATGTTGATCTGCAAGTATGTAACATCAACCACATCAAATTTTCCGTCACCGTTTAAGTCATAGCCTTGCAAGTCTTGCGCCGATACCGACACCATCGCAGTTGAAATTACCGCAGCAGCCGAGAGAATTACGGCTATAATTTGTTTTAATTTTTTCATATCTGCTCCTTTTATCAGCTTTGATAAATATTGAGGAGAATATTTTTAATATCCCAGAGCTTTTTGGAAAGGTCAACATAGTAGTTATGCGGATTTTCAAATCTCTTAACCTCGTCCCAAAGAAGTCCGATCTGGTCTTTACAGTATTTAGCAATTTCTTCAATGCTTGGTGAGTTATACACACACTCGCCGTTTTTAAATATCGGCACAAGAAGTTCTTTCGCTGTAAAGTCAGTCAAAGTCTTTGTTTTCCAAGTAGCATTTTGGTCAAAAATTGTATGCGGCTTAGAGAAATCCATAACTTCGTCATACACACAAAGCTCATCGGCAAGTGCTTTGCCGCTTTCGTTATCATAGTAACGGTAGAGCTTTTTAAAGTGCGGATTTGTGATTTTTGTTGTATTTTCGCTGACCTTGATTTTAGGGATAATCTCGCCGCTTGTAGGCTCTTCAACGGCTACAAGTTTATATACGCCGCCAAATACAGGCGAGCTTGATGAGGTGATAAGTCTTTCACCAACGCCGAAAACATCAACCTGAGCGCCCTGCATCATAAGGTCACGGATAAGATACTCGTCAAGAGAGTTTGACGCAACAATTTTGCAGTTCGGCAACCCTGCCTCGTCAAGCATTTTTCTTGCTTTTTTTGAGAGGTACGAGATATCGCCCGAATCAAGACGGATTGCAAACTCGTTAATTCCCTTTGGAACGAGCACTTCTTTAAACACCTTTATTGCGTTTGGAACACCGCTTTTAAGTGTGTTGTAGGTATCAACAAGCAATGTAGGGTTTTCGGGATAAAGCTCGCAGTAGGTGCGGAAAGCAGTGTACTCGTTGTCAAACATCTGTACCCAGGAATGAGCCATTGTACCGCCGGCAGGAACACCATAGAGTGCGTCTGTAAGCGTACAGGCTGTACCTGCACAACCGCCTATATATGCCGCTCTTGCACCGTCAACAGCACCTGTTGCGCCCTGCGCTCTGCGTGAGCCAAACTCAAGCACTGTTCTGCCTTGAGCCGCACGAACGATTCTGTTTGCCTTTGTTGCAATAAGCGTTTGGTGGTTAATTGTCAGCAGGAGATAGGTTTCAATCAGCTGAGCCTCAATAGCAGGCGCTTTTACAGTGATAATCGGCTCGTTAGGAAAGATAGGAGTTCCCTCCGGTATAGCGTAAATATCGCCTGTAAATTTAAAGTTTGCAAGATATTTCAAAAATTCTTCGTCAAAAATTCCTTTTTCTCTGAGATATTCAATATCGCTTTCAGAAAAGTGAAGATTTTTGATATAGTCAATGACCTGCTCAAGACCTGCGGCAATGGCAAAACCTCCGTTGTCGGGCACTTTTCTGAAGAAAAGATCAAAGTAAACATTCTTTTTGTAAAAGCCGTTTTTAAAATAGCCGTTTGACATTGTAAGCTCATAAAAATCGCAGAGCATAGAATAGTTAGTTTCTGTCATTATAAATCACCTGAAATTTTAATTCCAATTTATTCGGACTTATCAGCTTTCAATCTGTTCAAGATTTGCTACGCCTTTTTTTAGGCAAACTTTTTGTGCCGCAACAGCAAGAACACACATTACTATAACAAGTCCAAGGTTAATTATAGCAGGTTCAACGCTAAAAATCCATAGTAATACAAGAGAAATTGTGCAGATAGCGGCGGTAATTGCAATAATTATAGCCGCATTTATTACTGTATTGTAGTTGCCACGCAGTGCGTTTATTTCATCGTCCCACACAAGCTTAGGATTTATGGTGTCTAAAAATATTCCGAGGTAGGTAACAAACACAACGCAAATCAAGCTCAGGGCAATGTGAATAAGCGGAGTTACTATGAAAACAAACGGATTAAATGTTGTTGCGAGTATTGCGCAGTACACATTAAATGCTATTACATACAGCACCATAACCGAGCCGCTGATTATTATGCTTGCGAGAGCTTTTGCGTTGATTTGCGTTCTCAGTCCAACAGGAATGTAACGCATAAACTGAAAATGCTTGCCCTCTCTTGATATTGAGGACGAGGCAATACTGTTGATTGCCGTAACAAGTGCCGAAATCACGACGGCGGATACAGTGATGATTGTAATGCTTTTCCGGTCGCCTGCAAGGTACGGAGTCAGCACACCCGACAAAAAGTTTGTACTTCCCTGCAAAATCATAATAACAGCCATAAATACAGGCCACAAAAGATTTATGGCAATGCAGTCCATAAAGAACGGCGGTGTTCTGAAAAGCACCAAAAATTCCTTTTTAAGGTAGCTTGCAAAAATGTCTTTTTGAACAGATTTTTCAATAGCCTGTCCTGCAATGCTTTTACTGCGCTTTGATTTTGTTGTATTGATGTCCGACACACCTTTGATATACATTTTTGATGCAAGGAAAAGGAAGACTGCAACAAAAATTACATTTGCAAGCAAGTATAAAAGCAGTTGATATACGGATTCGCTTGAGATAGAATCCATCATAAGAGGAATGTGCGGAAAAATAATGTTCATTACATTTAAAAATCCGTTGTCGGCACTTGCAAGTGAGCTGACGATTGCCTCGGGATTAAATCCGCTCACGCTCACGAGGGCTACCAATGAGCCTACTATAAGTACGGCAGTGCCGATACCTGTGATTTTGTTGAGAAAATCACGATTTTTTACCGAATGGGTAAAATACATAAATATAACGGCAATAATTCCGCAGTAGGCAAGAGGAATTATAGGAACAGTTAAAATGCCGATTAATGAGGCAACTATACCCGTAGCCGAAAATCCATGCGCACACATAAAGCCTGCACAAGCGCCGAGAATCAGGATAAACTCCATAATGTTCTCAGAAAGCAGAGAATAGGCAAACTTAGCGCTTACAATCTCCCTCGGCTTTAACGGCAGAGGAATTAGATTTTCAATATCGTTTGAAAAGTAAAATATATTAATGATTACATTAATGCCGAAGATTACCGACAAAATGGATATAATATGTAAAATTACATTTGCGCCCTGCGTTGTGCCACCGTAAGACATTACGCCGAGAGTGAGCGCATAGGTTATTATGCCGACAAGCAGTCCTGCGGGAATCATAATCAGCAGAACAACGGCAGTGCCCATAATTTTATAAAAGTGCTTTGAGCGCTTTTTTTCAGCCGAGGTAAGCTCGGTTGTTTTTATAAAGGTTTTTAATAAACTTAAGAAATTACTCATTTTCAGTCAGCTCCAAAAAGATTTGTTCAAGTGATTTGCCTGTGTTCTGACTGCAAAGGTTATCAAGAGTGCCGTCATACAGCGACCTGCCCTTTTTAATGATAATAACCTTGTCACAGAGCTTTTCCGCTACCTCAAGTATGTGAGTAGAGAAAAATACACAGTTGCCCTTGTCGGCGTGTTCACGCATCATAGACTTTAGTTCAAAGGCACTTTTTGGGTCAAGACCGATTAAAGGCTCGTCAAGAATCCATACATCGGGATTGTGAACAAGTGCGGCGGCAACCATAATTTTTTGGCGCATACCATGCGAATAGCTCAGCATAGGAGCTTTAAGACTGTCGGTAAGACCGAATCTGTCGCAAACCTCGGTAAATCTCTTTTTGCGCACATCGGTGGGAACTTTGTATATGTCGCCTATAAAATTGAGAAATTCAATTCCTTTAAGCCTTAAAAACATATCGGGACTGTCGGCAATGTAGCCGATGCTTTTTTTAGCCTCAAGCGGATTTTTTTTAATATCGTAGCCGTTAATGCTGATTTCTCCGCTGTCGCTTGATAAAATACCCGTCAGCATTTTTATTGTGGTGGTTTTTCCCGAGCCGTTTGGCCCGATAAAGCCTACAATTTCGCCCTTGTTTACATTAAAGGACAAATCGTCTACCGCTTTAAGGGTGTTGTTAAACACCTTTGTAACATTATTGAATTTTATCATAATTTCAACCCCTTATGTATTTGTATTTATATAAATATTATAAAATCATAGGCTTGCATTGTCAATTATTTTTATAATGTTTTTAAATATTGACGATATATAATTGTGTATTTATTGTTTGCAAAAGAAAAAATAAAAATTTTGTCCGTATTTGTCCCGATGTTGTCATAGTTGTGTCTGTATAATAAAGGCATAGAAAATCAAACAGACAAACTTTCATTTCTTAAAGGAGAAATCATTATGACAACTTACAAACTCAATCAAAACCAAACACAAAGATCATCAACATTATTTAGCTCTAAGAAGAATGTCTAAATCAAGCGCAAGGGCAACCGATTCAAGCTGCGCAACATACAAGGGCATATTGGTAAAGACACTTTATTTCCTCGCTGCAACCGTTGCAGGCTTTGCTTTATTCTTGCTTATCTCTCCAATGCTTGCATTTGGTCATCATATTCATAGCGGAATTTTTGATTTTTACCTTCCGCGGTTGATGGTTACAGGCGTTGCAGCTATCGTAGGCATAATCGCACCGTTTGTTGCTATATTTGCTCAGCGTACAGCACCTGTAAGCGGTACACTTTACACACTCAGCCAAGGCATTATTATTGCAGCAATTTCAGTTTTCTATAAGGGCGCTTATTCAAATTTAATTGTATGGGCAGCAGTTATTACTCTTGTAATTGTATTCGCTATGCTTTTACTCTTTACTTCAGGCAAAATCAGAGCTACCGACAAGTTCAAAGCTGTTACTCTTACACTTTTACTTTCAACAATCGGCATTTCAATTCTTGGCTTTATCGCTTTCCTTATTCCTGCAACAAGGGGTTTTGTATTGGTTTTTGCAGGTAATCCAATCTTCGGTGTTGTAATGTCAGTTGTATTTATTGTAATTGCAGCTTTATTCCTCATCAGCGACTTTCAGGTAATTCGTGAAACTGTTGAAAATCATCACCCAAAGAAAGACGAGTGGGCAGTATCATTCGGTCTTGCATTTACAGTAATTTGGCTCTACTTCAAGGTTCTTGACCTCTTAATGAGAATTTACAGCGCAAAGAGCTAAATCAACTTTTAAGGAGATACGCATATGAGCGTAATGTTAGAAAACTATCAATTATCAAACATACAAAAAGGTCGTTAAGACAACATTTTCTGTTGGTTAAGGAAATGGAAGTTTGATTTTATATATTGCAAGAATCCCATTCCGATATTGGAGTGGAATTTTTGATTTAATATAAAAATATACACAAATATAGTTGCGGATATTCTCCTTGTGCATATTGCGGTTTAGTTGTATAATAGTGTAGAAAATAATTTGTGGAGTGTTATTTTGAAAAAGAGTAGGCTGGGCATCAGCCTAAATGTAGTATTTGCCATATTGTTTGTAGTGCTGCTGGTAGTATTTTGCATTACCGCAAAAACATTTGCTACAAGCAGCGGCTATTCCGTTACGCCTGTAACTCTGACGAGCGAATACACAACCGACAAAGGCGATACCTTTAAACTTGACAGTGATCACCCGTTTTTAAATAATAATTATAAGTCGATAACTTTTAAAGGAAACATCAATGCTTATGTCATTCCTCGGCATACTCACATTCTCGCTTGCAGGTGTGCTTATGAGAAAATCAAAGCTGCAAAATTTCAGCTTTGCGCCGGTAGCTTTCTTCGGCGGTCTTTATTTTCTCTTTGATACGCTCAATTACTATATGCCGCTTATCATTGACAATCCACAAAACCGAACCCCGACACATCTCGCACACATCTCGGCATTGAAAACATTAAAGAAAGAATTTCAACAATGTGCAACGGCGATGTTATCATTGAAAGCGAGGCAGGCAAAGGAACTGTATCTACAATTAAAATTTTTAAAGACACAAAGGAGGATTAATTATGAAAATACTTGCAGCAGATGACGAGGCGCTTGTGCTTGAAATGCTTGTTGATTCTATCAGAGAGGTAAAGCCTGACGCAGACGCTGTAAATTCATATATGAACGAATATATGTCGCAGTATTATTGGGCAGAGTTTATTTAGTAAAATGAGAAAGGGTAAATATTTATGAGTAAAAATGGTAGTAAACGATTGACAAATGCGGTTGCTCAATCCGACAGCGGAGTAAACCTCAGCTTTAAACTGCTGTCGGCAATAGGAATTATAATTATAGTTTCGGGACATTGCTACAAGGGCGGAATTTCCCTTGCGTATGATTGGTTTCCGATTTATTCCTTTAACCTTGCTTTGTTTGTGTTCATTTCAGGTTATTTCTACAAGGACAAGCACGAGGATAATGTATTAAAGTACATATGGGGCAGAGCAAAAAGACTGCTTATCCCCGCATATCTTTGGAATATTGCATACGGTATATTCGTAATTATTATGAAAAACTGCGGATATGTTTCGGGTGCAGATGTAAACCCGTATAACCTCTTTATTATGCCGTTTGTAGACGGTGAGGCATTCCAATACAACCTCGGTTCGTGGTTTGTATATCCCCTGTTCTGCGTGTATATTATCAACATACTTTTCAGAAAGCTGTTGAGCCTTGTAAAGCTCAATAACGAGTATATCATTCTTATTGTATATTCGGTGGTGGGTATGGTTGCCGTTCAGACTTCAATAGAAACACCTAACGGCTTTCACGGACCAATGCTCTTACTGTTCAGGACTATGTTCTTTTTGCCATGCTTTGAATTTGGCAAGTTCTATAAGGCAAAGCTTGAAAAGCACGATAACCTCAACAGCTTTGCGTATTTTGGCATTCTCTTTGCGGTTCAGCTCATTTTGCTTACATTCTTTAAGAATCTTGAGTACACACCGTCAAAGTGCAATCAGTTTGAAAACGGCTGTATAATTCCGTACATAACGGCAATTACAGGCATTGCCTTTTGGCTTAGAGTGTCAAAGCTCATTGCGCCGATTATCAAGCATTGGAAACCGATTTTGCTTGTAGCCGACAATACATACAGCATTATGATACACCACCTTACAGGCTTTATGTTGGTAAAATGGCTGTTCTATTTAATAAGCCGCATAACTCCGCTTTTCTCTGATTTCAGTATTCAGACAATGAAAGAAACTATCTGGTATTTCTATATGCCAAACGGAGTTTACAGTTATGCTATAATCTACCTTGCGGCAGGAATTTTCTTTTCCGTTCTTATCGGAGTTATTCAGAAAAAGGTGTGGAAATCCATTAAATCCGCATTCACACCCAATGTTTCAAAGTCAAAAGCATAATTTAGGAGCGCTCGGTATGGGCGCTCTTTTTACATTATAAAATCAGATACTGCAATAATTCTGATAAATATGCCGACAGCGCCGCAACTGTTGCGTCCAAAAGAATGTTGCAGTCGGCAGGGGTAGTGTGCCGTAAATTTACTTCCGACAAAAAGAGCCTTTCAATTGATTTTGAAAAGTAATATTGAGAAAAATATATAGCCTTTGATTTGTTTTCGGTCAAAGGCTATAAGATTATTTGAGATAGCATTAATAAATTATGGTTTAGCAAATTGATTTTCCAAGCAATTATAAATGTTTGGTCAACCTTTTCAAAGGCTGTGGGTGTGGGCAAAGCCCACAAATACTTTCCTCTTATGCAATGATGTGACCTTTTTGTGTTAAAGTTGACAAATAAAAAAATTTATATTTTTGATGATTGTATATGTAACTGAATTGCACAATTTTGTATTGACAGTAAATTTCATATTTGCTATTATTTTTATTGTATATTGAGAAGTATATAAAATATTTTGTTATAATGACAAGGAGAGAAAATAAATGAAAAAATTTTTAGCATCAATTATTGCTGTGGTTTTAGCTGTAAGCGGGTTATCTGTGATTTCAATTACAGCAAATGCGGCAACTATTTTTATAAGCGGCAACTATGAATATACTGTAAATTCAGATGATACCGTAAATATTGCGGGATATAAGGGTATAGCAACCGATATTACAATTCCGTCACAAATTTTAAATAAAAATGTTGTAAAAATTTCTGCTAATTCTTTTTACAACAATAGCACATTAACTTCTGTTAAAATACCAAATACAATAAAAGTTGTCGGTTCAATGGCATTTCACAATTGTACAAAACTTTCAAAAGTTACATTATCAAGCAATCTTACGAAAATTGGCTATAATGCATTTGAAGGAACAACAGCACTTACAACGATTACAATTCCAAAGACATTAACAAATTCCGATTATAGTATCTTTAGAAATTCAGGATTAAAAACTGCTATAATCGAAAACGGTGCGACTGCAGTTCCGGCTGCGCTTTTCAGTGATGCAAATAATCTTACCAAAGTAACAATTCCAAATACTGTAAAGAAAATCGGTGTAAGTGCATTTAGCAATTGTACAAAGCTTTCATCTATAACTTTGCCAAATACTCTTACCGAACTTGGTTATAATGCATTTGGCGGTACGACGGCACTTACCGCAATTACAATTCCAAAAACGGTTACAACAGCCGGTAATAATGTATTTAACGGTTCGGCACTTAAATCAGCCGCTATAGAAAAAGGAGCAACAGCAGTAGCAGACAATCTTTTTTGCTATGCTAAAAATTTAACTAAAGTAACAATTCCGAATACAGTAAAGAAAGTAGGCTCAATGTCATTCTACGGTTGTAAAAGTCTATCATCGGTAACTTTGCCAAATACTCTTACCGAAATCGGCTATAGCGCATTTAACGGAACAACAGCGCTCACAACAATTACAATACCGAAGACTGTAACCAAAGCAGGCAGTGATGTGTTTGAAGATTCGGGACTAAAAACAGCCACTATAGAAAACGGTGCAACAACAGTAGCAGACAATCTTTTCAGTAACGCTAAAAATTTAACTAAAGTAACTATACCGAATACAGTTAAAAAAATCGGCTCAATGTCATTTTATGGTTGTACAAAACTTTCATCGGTAACATTGCCAAATACTCTTACCGAAATCGGCTATAGCGCATTTAACGGAACAACAGCGCTCACAACAATTACAATACCGAAGACTGTAACCAAAGCAGGCAGTGATGTGTTTGAAGATTCGGGACTAAAAACAGCCACAATCGAAAACGGCGCAACAACAGTGGCAGACAATCTTTTCAGTAATGCTAAAAATTTAACTAAAGTAACAATTCCGAATACAGTAAAGAAAATCGGTTCAATGTCATTTTATCATTGTGAAAAACTTTCGTCGGTAACTTTACCGAAAAATCTAAATGAAATTGGTTACAAAGCATTTGACAGTACAAAAGCTCTCAAATCAATTACTATTCCAAAGACTGTAACTGAAAATGGTAATTATGTGTTTTTGAATTCAGGAATAGAAACAGCTATAATCGAAAACGGAGCAACATCAGTGCCGAATAATTTGTTTAGTAAAGCAACAAATCTGACACAGATAACCATTCCAAATACAGTTAAAAAAATAGGTTCAATGTCCTTTTGTGGCTGTACAAAACTTTCATCGGTAACTTTGCCGAATACTCTTACATCAATCGAAACATCTGCATTTGAAAATTGCCAAGCTATGAAATCTATTACTATTCCAAAGAGTGTTACATATTTTGGCACAACCGCAGTGGGCTATAGTGATGGCAGAGTTATTGACGGATTTATAATTTACGGCTATAAAAATACAAAGGCGCAGACATACGCAACCAAAAATAAAATTACATTCAAAGCATTGCAGGAGGAAACTGTACCTGTAGGTGATATAAATAATGACGGCAAAATAGATGTATCGGATGTTACATACTTACAGATGTATCTTTCGGGCAATTCATCATATGTAATTAAAAATACAAAGGCGGCAGACGCAAACGGCGACGGTAAAATTGATGTTGCCGATGTTACAAAGATTCAGACTATTATTGCTTCGTAATTAAAATTTAATATTAAAAGTACTTTAAAGCTGTTCGGGCAAGAGTTACCGAACAGCTTTTTGCTTTTATAAATGACAAAATACGGGAATAAAAAGACAGTAATCGGGATAGAATATTTTTGAATAATCTTGATTGATTTATGACTGAATTTGAATGACTTAAAAATGCAAAAGCAAAATTGCTTGTTAAAACGTACAAAATTATGTGCGATTTTTGATATAAACTAACTGAATTACAATTTTAATGAATTTTTTTGAAAGAATTTGCTTGACTTTAACAAAACGGGTGTTATAATGTAGTCAAGAGGTGAGGGAAATGCTTACTCAGGAAAGATACCAAACAATACTTCAAATATTAAACGAAAAAAATACGGTTACGGTTCAGGAGCTTACAAAGCTGTTAAATACATCCGAGTCAACAATAAGGCGTGACCTTACAACACTTGACGAGATGGGCAAGCTGAATAAGGTATTCGGAGGAGCAACCTCAATTCATCAGCTGTCGGGCGTATATGAGCCTGATGTGGAGTCAAGAGAAAGCGTAATGCTTGAGGAAAAGAAAGCAATCGCTATCTATTGTGCCAAACTTATTAATGATACGGATTTTGTGTATATAGACGCAGGCACAACCACAGATCTTCTCACGGATTACATTACAAATAAAAACGCAACCTATGTTACAAACGGCATTACACACGCAAAAAAGCTGATAAGAAAAGGCTTAACAACCTACACAATCGCAGGCAGAATAAAGCCGGCTACCGAGGCTATTGTAGGTACAGAGGGACTTAGGTCGCTTAAAACATATAATTTTACAAAATCCTTTATGGGTACTAACGGAATTGAAATTAATGCAGGCTTTACCACACCTGATATGGACGAGGGCTTGATCAAAGAGGAAGTAATAAAAAGGAGCTATATGTCTTTTGTTCTTGCCGACAACACCAAATTCAGAAAGGTATTTCCTATTACCTTTGCGGATATTAAAGACTGCTGTATTATAACCGACAAACTTCCGTACAAGGAGTTTTCGGAAAAAACAATAATCAAGGAGGTTATGAAGTGATTTACACAGTTACACTAAACCCATCAATTGATTACATCGTTCGTCTTGATGAGCTAAAGACAGGAATTACAAACAGAACTACAAGTGAAGAATATTATATCGGCGGCAAGGGCATAAATGTTTCGTGTGTGCTTTCGGAGCTCGGTATAAAGAGCACAGCACTTGGTTTTGTTGCAGGCTTTACAGGAGAGGCTATTGAAAAAGGTCTGAAAAATCCTAAAATCACAGCAGATTTTATCACACTTAAAAGCGGAATTTCAAGAATCAATATCAAGATAAAGGCAGGCGAAGAAACCGAAATCAACTGTCAAGGTCCGCACATAGATGAGGAAGAACTTTTGAATCTGTTTGATAAAATCGACAATATTCAGAGCGGTGATACACTTATCATTGCAGGAAATATTCCAAATACATTGCCTGACGATGTTTATGAAAGAATCCTCGAAAGACTTGACGGAAAAGATGTAAGAATTGTAGTTGACGCAACTAAAAAGTTGCTTGTTAATTCTTTAAAATACAAACCGTTTTTAATCAAACCGAACCGTCAGGAGCTTTCAGAAATTTTTGACACAACAGTAAAGACAGAAAGCGATGTTGTCAAATATGCGCAGGAATTGCAGAAAATGGGTGCAAAAAATGTTCTCGTTTCTCTGGGCGGCGACGGTGCATTGCTTGTAGATGAATTTGGTGAGGTTCACAAAGAGGGCGTTATCAAAGGCTACAAGGTGCTCAACACAGTAGGTTCGGGCGACTCGATGGTGGCAGGCTTTGTGGCAGGCTGCATAGACAAAAACGATTATTCATATGCGTTAAAGCTTGGCAGTGCCTGCGGAAATGCAACAGCATTTTTAAACGGACTTGCCACAAAAGATAAAATCGAAGAATTGCTTGCTCAGTTCTGAGTGGGTAGAAATAAATAAATAAAAAAGGAGAAGAATTTATGCGTATTACTGATTTATTAAAACAAAGTGCCATAGAGCTTAATGTATCAGTGGCAAACAAACAGGCAGCAATCGACAAGCTCGTTTCATTGCACGAAAAGAGCGGAAACCTTGTAAATGCAGCCGAGTATAAGAAAGGAATCCTCGCAAGAGAGGAAATGGGAACAACAGCGGTTGGTATGGAAGTTGCCATTCCACACGCAAAGAGCACAGCGGTTAAAGCTCCTGCACTTGCAGCAATTACAGTTCCAAACGGCGTTAATTACGACGCTCCCGACGGACAGCCTTGCAAGCTTATTTTTATGATAGCGGCTACAACAGACGGCGATGTTCACCTTGAGGTTCTCGCAAGACTTATGCAGCTTTTAATGCATGAAGATTTTACAGCGAAACTTAAAGCCGCAAAAACTCCGAAAGAATTCATCTCAATTATTGATGCTAAGGAAAGAGAAAAGTTCCCGGAAGAGGCAGCAGCTCCCGCACCACAGAAGAGCGGTTACAGAGTGCTTGCAGTTACAGCTTGCCCAACAGGTATTGCACACACATATATGGCTGCCGAGGCACTTGTTAAGGCAGGCGAAAAAATGGGCATTACTATTAAGGTAGAAACAAACGGCTCAGGCGGCGCAAAGAATGTACTTACAGCAGAAGAAATCGAGAATTGTGACGGTATCATTATTGCAGCAGACAAGAATGTAGAAACAGCTCGTTTTGACGGAAAACCTGTTTATTCTACAAAAGTTGCAGACGGTATCCATAAACCGGAGGAGCTTATCAATAAGATTGTAAACGGCGAAGCTCCTGTGTTCCATTCTCATTCACACAGCAAAGAGGACAGTTCTTCAGGTGGCAACGAAAGCATTGGCAGACAGCTTTATAAGCACCTTATGAACGGTGTTTCTCATATGCTCCCATTCGTAGTCGGCGGCGGTATCTTTATTGCAATCGCATTCCTTATTGATACAATCGCAGGTAACGCAGGTACGGCAGATTTCGGTACAGTAAATGCCGCTGCCGCTTGGTTTAAGACAATCGGCGGTGTTGCATTTAATGTAATGGTTCCGATTCTTGCAGGCTTTATCGCAATGTCAATAGCTGATCGACCCGGTCTTCTCGTCGGTCTTGCAGGCGGCTTCCTTGCTACATCGGGCGCTACATTTGCTTCTCCCGGCGGCGATGTTCCGTCAGGCTTCCTCGGCGGTTTGCTCGCAGGTTTTGCAGGCGGCTATCTCCTTCTCGGTCTTGAAAAACTTTGTGATAAGATGCCCGCATCACTCGAAGGCATTAAACCTGTATTGATTTATCCTCTTGCAGGTCTTGGTATAGTTGGCGTTATGATGTGTGCCGTAAACCCAATTATGGGCGCTATCAACACAGGTATGACAAACGCTCTTAATGCAATGGCAAGCAACGAAGGTCTTATGATTCCACTTTGCGCACTTCTCGCAGCAATGATGGCTATTGATATGGGCGGCCCATTCAACAAGGCAGCTTATGTATTTGCAACAGGTGCTCTTTCATCTCAGACAGAGGCAGCATATATGATTATGGCAGCCGTAATGGTTGGCGGTATGGTTCCTCCTATTGCAATCGCCCTTTCAAACACATTCTTTAAGAACAGATGGACAGAAGACGAGAGAAAGAACGCAACTGTAAACTACATTATGGGTCTTTCATTCGTAACAGAGGGTGCTATTCCTTACGCAGCAGGACATCCGCTTCAGGTTATTCCAAGCTGTATTGTAGGTTCAGCAGTAGCAGGTGCTCTTTCAGCAGTATTTGGCTGTACTCTTATGGCTCCTCATGGCGGTATCTTTGTAGTAGCTACAATCGGTAATCCTCTTCTTTACTTCGTAGCACTTGCGGTAGGTGCGGTAGTCGGTATGTTTATGCTTGCACTTCTTAAAAAGCCGCTCAACAAAGAAGTTAAAAAAGTTAAATAAATTTCACAAAAAATCTTCCATTCTTTCTTAAAATATGATAAAATAAACTTAATTCAGACAGGGAGTAGCCCTCCCTGTCTAACACAAAACTATTACAAAGGGGTTTTCTATTATGGTATCAAAAAAACTTACATTAAATAATGCATCAGGTTTTCATATGCGTCCCGCATCAGTATTTGCAACAGCAATGGCAAAGTTTCAGAGTGATGTTACAATTGATTTCAACTCAAACAAAATCAATGCAAAAAGTCTTTTAAATATTATTGCAGCTTGTATTAAGTGCGGCAGCGAGTTTGTAGTAGAATGTAACGGTCCTGACGAGGAAGAGGCTCTTGCAAAGGCAGTAGAGCTTATTGAAGGCGGACTTGGTGAATAAAAACGGGAGCGTGTCTTTTGGCACGCTTTCTTTCTAAAATTTGAAAGCAGGTGAGATTATGTTACACGGAACACCCGCTTCCGAGGGTATCGGACTCGGAAGAGTAATGATTGTAGAAGAAGCAAAACTTGATTATAATAATGTAACTGTTACGGATACCGAGGCAGAGGTTGAGCGTTTCAGAAATGCGGTTAAAATATACTGCGACAATACTGCGGCACAGGCAGATGCGCTGAAAGCGTCGGCAGGTGAAAAAGAGGCAGAAATTCTTGAGGGTCACATTCAGATGATGAAAGACCCGTATATGTGCGGTGAAATCGAAAAACTCATTGACAACGGTCAGTGTGCCGAGGCTGCACTTGAGTATATGTGCGATATGTTTATTACGATGTTTTCTGCCACAGATGACGAACTGACACAGCAGAGGGCAGCTGATGTTAAGGATTTAAAAACAAGTATGCTAAGCATTTTGCTCGGAGTAAAAGAAGTAAAACTTTCGGCAGCGCCAAAGGGCACAATAGTTGTTGCAAAAGAGCTTACTCCGTCAATGACAGCAGGCATCAACAAAGAAAACATTGTCGGCATTATTACAGAAACAGGCGGCAAGACATCACATTCGGCAATTCTTGCAAGAGCGCTTGAAATTCCGGCTGTACTCAGCGTAAACGGCGCAGTGTCAAAGCTGTCGGCAGGCGAATATGTAATAGTTGACGGCAGCGATGGTGTTGTTATCAGCGAACCTGATGACGCTACCATTCAGGAGTACAATACAAAGAGAATTAATTTCCTCAAGGAGCGCAAGGAGCTTGAAAACTTTAGGGGTAAGGGTACAAAGGCTTTGAGTGGCGAGGAATACGAGCTTTTTTGCAATATCGGCAAGCCTGAGGACGCAATAAAGGCGGTTGAGGCAGACGGCGAGGGCGTTGGTTTGTTCAGAACGGAATTTTTATTTATGGACAGAACCTCTTTGCCGACTGAGGACGAGCAGTTTGACGCTTACAAAAAGGCGGCGCTTACATTAAAGGGAAAGCCTGTAATTATCAGAACTCTTGACATCGGCGGTGACAAGGAAATTCCTTATCTCGGACTTAAAAAGGAAGAAAATCCGTTCTTGGGCTTCAGAGCAATCAGATATTGCTTAAAGCATAAAGATTTGTTCAAAACACAGCTCCGTGCAATTGTAAGAGCAAGTGCATTTGGTGATGTAAGAATTATGTTCCCACTCATTACAGCGGTTGATGAGCTTAGAGAGGGCAAGGCGCTTGTAGAAGAGGTTAAGGCTGAGCTTAGAGAGCAGGGAGTAGAATTTAACGAAAATATCCCTGTCGGCATTATGACAGAAACCTCGGCGGCAGTTATGATTGCTGATATTCTTGCAAAAGAATCCGACTTTTTCAGCATCGGTACAAATGATCTTACGGGTTATACAATGGCTTGCGACAGAGGAAATGACGATGTTGCATATCTGTATTCTCCGTTACAGCCGAGTGTGCTGAGAGGAATTAAGTATATTATTGATTGCGCAAACAAGAATAATATTCCTGTCGGAATGTGCGGCGAGGCAGCAGCCAATCCAATGATGGTGCCGCTATTAATGTCATTCGGACTTACCGAGTTCAGTGTATCCGCACCGTCGGTATTAAAGGTGAGAAAGACTATTTCTACATGGTCAAAGGCAGAGGCAGACAAAGTAGCTGAAAAGGTACTTGCAATGGCCACAGAAAAAGAGATAAGCGATTACCTTAAAACTCTTTTATAATTAATCAGACAACAAGTTTCATAATCAACTCTAAATAATAGTTTGCAAAGGGCAGTGTTCATATGAGCACTGCCCTGAGCCTTTATGTGAAAATAATTTTAATAATAATTTATAAAATTTGGTTCTTTGTCAATAGTTGGAGTTAAGAACATAGTTATTAAGGCTTCCCTTTGAGGGGAAGCCTGTTTAGTTTGTTGAAATTTTAAGGATATCATCATTACCCCAACATTTATCACAGAACCGAAATAAATTAACAGGGACTTTATTTATGCTTTGTAGATGATTATGTTTAGCTTTTTCAATCGGGCAACAATGTGATGAAAAGGCAAGAGTT
>ERZ791746.263-NODE-263-length-53744-cov-5.163479_pt1 | contig 53744 bp, 50 predicted proteins | sample MGYA00510038_ERZ791746 | MGnify/ENA primary metagenome ERZ791746 (study PRJEB30046, sample SAMN00792018) | human gut metagenome | study: EMG produced TPA metagenomics assembly of the A metagenome-wide association study of gut microbiota in type 2...
AAACGCTTAAAGTTTCTGAAGCCATATGCATTGCGCTTTTAGCGTATTGAAAAATACGAGCACTTAATCTGACGCCGTTTTGTACGCCTTTTTCGTTGCGCCCGCTCCACTCCAAAGGCGTACAAAAACATCAATTATCTATTTTCTAAAAAAACTTACACACTTTTATTGATAAAGCCATAATTTCCGTTTTTCAGGTATGTTCTGTCGCCGAACAACTCGGCAAGCTCCTCCATTGCAGTTTTTAAAGCCTCTTTTTTTACTTCATCTAAAACAAATTTGGTTGTATCAAAAGAAAATCCGTTGCTCATTTTTTCCTCCATATCATATTTCATTTACAATGGATATTGTGTTGATTGTACTGTCCTCATTATACCAGAAATCTATATATGTATTATCATTGCTGTCCATTCCGTAATATAATACTCCGCTTCCGTCATCAAAAGTTTCTATTCTCGAAGGCTCTCCGAATTTGCTCAGTATTTCCCCCCTTTTACTTTTTCCGCTTATACCGTCAATTTCGACCAGACCGGCATAATCTTCTTTTAAAAAAGTATAATCTAAAGAGGACGCAACAATTTCATCGGGAGTGATGTTTTCCTTATAATTACTTATATTCATGCTTGAAACTTTTTTACCATTTAACAATAAAGTACCGTATGCATATGTATTGCCGTCTTTTTCATATACTGACACATCATCATCAAACGAAAACCCTTCCGGCAAATCGCTTTGTTTATAAGGTATCTTCATTGGTTTTCCGTTGAGCGTAACCTTATCAAGCATCTGTAAAACCTTGGTGTCATTGTCATCTGAATAACCCGAACCGTTTTCCTGCGAAACCTGAGAAACTGAACTTGTATCTGAAACAGAGCCGTTTCCGCCTGCACATCCTGCCAGGCCCGCAACCATAGATAAAGTAAGTACCGCTGTAATTATAATTGTTCTTATTTTCATAATAATAAACCTCCATTTGTATCTTGTTACATATTTTAACATAACACTGTCGTGATTACAATTTATATAGTGCAGAAAAATGTCAAAATAAGGCAATCCTATATGTATGTTTTTACTATTATATTCTATTATATAGCAATGTTTTGGTCAACTCCGCATAACGGCAAAACAGTTACATAAATCAGATTAAAGTTTATATTCAATATATTTGCGAAAGATTACTTATCCTCTGTTGCAGTGTTGTGCTTTATACACTTTTTATATAGCTATTTACAATAAACCCCAAGTGCAGGTTCAGGAGAACATACACTTGGGTTTGTTTTTTAGTATCCGAAGATTACATTCATAATCAGCATAATTGCAGGCTGGTGGGCGAGGTAGATTACGAGGCTGTATCTGCCTATTGTATTGAGAATTGGAATTTTGAAGTAAAAATATTTTTCAAGATTACTGTTCTTAATAATTTTCCATAAAAAGATTCCGAATATATATAGGAATATCCATGGGATAATTGGAAAATAGTCGCTTGATACAAAGTCACTTGAGCGAAAGCCTATGAACGAGAGGTATTTGTAACTGTATAAGGCTTGCGGAAGTTCAAAAATAGATGCGTTTAGAAATCCTATGTATCCGTTTTGCACTCCGTAGGCAACGGCATAGACTAAAAAACTTGCTGTTGCTCCCAAAGCAGGTGGAACGGCATTTATTAAATTTTTCAGTGCCGAGCAAATCAGCATTGATATACCTAAAAGATTGAGTATGCCAAACCATACAGCCTGTTCCGGTATAGCCAAGGCAGTTACAATCGTGACGAGAAATCCGCAAAGGCTTACGATAATTCCGTTTCTTACCGTATGATGAGAAAAATTAAAGGACACTCCCGAAATAATAATAAACGATACGCAAATGAATCTTTCCCACACCGTACACCATGGACTTGTGAAGAACGAACCGTCGCCGTATATCATAAATATATCGTACAATGTGTGAAAAATAACCATATTTATGATTGCAAAGCCACGAATCGAGTCGATGAGTTCATATCGTTTTTTATTTTTCAGAGTATCCTTAATCATTAGCAAAATCCTTACTTATCCTGTTTCATTCTGCGGTTAAACAGTAAAACAGCACAAGCAAAAATTACAACAGCATATCCTGCCACCCAAAGCAATTCGGGGATTATTTGCGAGTAATCGCTTTCAAACACTGCTCTCAGCGCATTAACGCAATGAATAAACGGAAGAAATTCTGCGATTTTTTCAAATGCACCGCCAACAAGCGATATATCGAACCATATATTTGAAAGCCATGCCGAAAGGTTTGTGAGTACCGCACCGCATAATACACCTACCATTTTATCACTAAATGCCGTACCGCACAATAGTCCGATTGAAATATATAAAAATCCCGGCACAATGCTTACAACCGAGGCGAATAAAATATTTGCCGAAAATTCAAGTCCGAAAATCAGCGCAGAAAGCGAGGTAACAAGTGTTTGCAATACAGCCATAGGAATTAGCGGAAGTGTGTAGCCGATTATGTATCCGCTCGGCTTTAACGGCGAGGTGTAAAGCCTGATAATAAAGGCTGTGCATCTGTCTTTTGCTACCAAAAGGGCAGAAAAAAGCGACAAAAACACAAGTCCGAACGCACAAATTCCGCCTGTCAGACTTTTTATTTCAAAAAGCGTCATATGCGCCTCTTCCGGAATACCTGAGTTGATTATTGATAACAAAACGAGCAAAACAAGCGGAAAAGCGATACCGAAAATTGAGGTTAAAATATCTCTTTGCAGTTCTTTTGCGTTTCTTGCCGCAAATGCTAAAGTTTTCATAATTACTTACCTTCTTCCGCAATTTTTACAAAAGCGTCTTCAAAAGTATTTGCATTAACGCTTTGTTTAAGTTCTTCTGCCGTACCCTCAGCTATAAGATTGCCCTTGACCATAATACCGATGCGGTCAGAGAGTGATTCCGCCTCTTCAAGGTAATGGGTTGTAAGAATAATTGTAATTTTTCCCTTGAGTGAGCCGATTTTATTCCACAATTCCCGTCTTGCGAGCACATCAAGTCCTAAGGTTGGCTCGTCAAGAAATAAAATTTCAGGATCACTTATGAGTGCCATTGCAATGCTCAATCTTCTTTGCCAGCCGCCCGACAAGGTTTTTGCCTTTGATTTGGCTATATCGCTCAATTCAAAATCTTCTATCATTTTTTGAGCTTTGCTTACTGCATCTTCATTGCCAAATCCGTAAATTCTCGCCATTAATTCAAGGTTTTCTCTTACGGTAAGGTTAGGGGCAACTGCGGTTTCCTGCGGCGACACATTTATTATTCTTTTAACCTTTTCGCTGTCGCTTACTATGCTGTTGCCGTTTAAGAGTGCATCTCCGCTTGTAGGCTTTATCAGGCAGGAGAGCATTTTTATTGTTGTTGATTTTCCTGCACCGTTTACTCCGAGCAGAGCGTACATTTCGCCGTCATTTATAGAAAGATTTATGGAGTTTACCGCAATTTTATCTTTATATTTTTTCGTAAGATTTTTAGTTACTATTGCTGACATAATACCGCCTCATTCCTCAAATACAAAATCGCTTGCAATAGAACGGCTGAGCTTGCCGATTCCCAAGCCACGCTTTACATCGCCCACCACAAGGAGATTATCTCCGGGCTTAATGTCAAAAACATCTCTTGCGTGTTTTGGAATAACAATCTGTCCTCGTTCGCCAACCTTAACTATGCCAAACACATACTTGCCCTCTTCGCCGTTTGCCTGTTCCTCATCAACAGATATTTTATTATGAACAAGCTCGTCAAGCGAAATTTCGTAAAGATTGGCAAGTTCACTGCATTTTATAACATCGGGAATACTCTCGTCATTTTCCCACTTAGCTACCGATTGACGGGATACATTCATTTTTTCGGCGACTTCTTCCTGCGAATATCCTTTTGCCTTGCGCAATGCCTTTAAATTCATACCAATCATATTTTTCACACCTTTCATAGCCTAAGTATAGCACAGCAAATTTACATAAACAACCAACTAAATTATACAAGAGATGTAAAGAATAGTTGCGTAATTAAACATATTCTATTAACTCAAAAATTTCAATGATACATATTCACAACAAATATATTTATAATGCATTTTTAACATATAATAATAAAAATGCACAAATAAGCAAAATTGTTTTCTGTTATTATTGCAGTTACATTTTCATCGTTTTTATAGTATAATCAAATATAAGATAAAATAAATATTAGAACTTTACCGACAAATATTTACTTTATCAGTGAAGATGTATAGTTTAGAAAGGAATAATAATTATGAAAAAAATTATAAAAGCGGCTTTGTCGGGCGCACTTGTAATGGGTATGCTTGGAACAGCTCAAGCTTTTTCGGTTTCTGCGATGGTAAGACCTATAATTACAGGCGATGTTGACGAGAATTTTAAAGTTGATATCAATGATGTTACACTTATTCAAAACGGACTTGCCGGCAATGCGGAACTGTCACCAAGACAATTTTATGCAGGAGATGTCAATTTTAACGGTGTAAACGATGTCAGTGATGTTACACTTATTCAATTACATATTGCCGGAAAATATGAATTTGAGAGAAAAAGTACTGCTTCGGAACACATTATCCGTAATTTTTGCGCCGATTATGATTCCGGAAAGGCAATGGCAGGCACTCCTGTAACATTTACCGCAACAATGGATTCGGGCGTTACACCGTTCAGCTATGAATTTTTGATTAACGGCGAGGTTGTTCAGCAAAAATCAGAGTTAAACACATTTACTTATACATTTAGTGAAAGTGGCAGCTATGATGTTTCGGTAAGGAGTTATAACGCTATTGATGATTGCACAGAGGAAACCCTGTATAATTATACGGTAGTTGACGCATATGAAAGTGAAAATCCTGTTATTTGCGGTATTCATACAGATAAGGACTACATCGGTAAGAGCGATAAAAATGTAACAATTACCGCAAATGCATTTATGGGAACTGCTCCTTATCAGTATAAGTTTACACTTGACAACGGTTTATTGGTACAGGATTATTCCGAAAGCGCTGATTTCGCTATTGATATGAAAAGCCTTTATTATGAAGGAACACCTTTAAAAATTGGTGAGCACACTGTACTTGTAGAAGTAAAGGATGCAGACGGCAAAACCGCACAGGAAACATTTACATTTGAAGTTAAAGAACCAAGAATGTGATTGTCCGAAACAGCATAATATGATATAAAAATTCAGCCGACAAACTTAGTTTTGTACTATGTTTGTCGGCTTTTTATTATTTGTCAAAGTTGGGGGTTAGGGTTTAGAAAATTATCGGTCGGGCAACAAAGTAAAGAAAAAGATAAACTTTCCGTCCTGTTCAAGATAAATGTTAGGCGAGAGATAAAAGCTGTTTTCCTTGGCTTTTTCGGCAAGCTTTATAATTTCAAAGGAATTTGTATTCATTGCATATTCTGTTACATCCGATTTTTCGTATTGCAGAAAAAACGGCGAAAGCTGAATTTCGGGGAAAAACAGCAAATCGCAATCCTTTGCCTTGTCGCAAAAATCAAGCGACTTTTGAAGATTGCTGTCAATATTTTTGCTCATAGCCATTTGTGCCAATGCAATTCTCATAATAAACATCACTTACCGTTATATATATAAAAAATTATATATTACATAAGTTACAATTGTCAATATTTGAAATAATATCAGATTTATGCCATTCTTGCCCGAAAATCGACCTTTTTGCCAAATTGTTGCATTTATTGCTTTTAGCATGTATTATATTAACTGTAATCAAAATTCAAGAAATGAGGTATTTATTTATGAGTAAAGCAGGAGCAATTTTAATCACATTTTTCCTTGGCGGTTTAGGTATTCACAGATTTTTAACAGGCAAAATCGGTACAGGTATAATTTGGCTGCTTACAGGCGGCGTTTGCGGTATCGGCTGGCTTATTGACTTTATAATGGTTATTATGGGCAAATATACCGACAAAAACGGCAATGTTTGGGGTACAAACTGATTTTATACATAGCTGAAAGGAGTTACCGATGGCTTTAGGAGTAAAAATCAAAAACATTAAAACTAATAATTCCTATACTATTGAGAGTCTTTACGAGGCTATCAAAGATGTAGAGTTTACGGCGGGCAAACCGTCATTAACTAAGCACGGAGCTGCCACTATTATTACATTTCCGGCACTTGACAGTCAAAATCAGGTTTGGATAATGAAAAGCGGATTTTCAAAGGAATCTCAAAAGTTTTCCATACAAAAATCGGAGGAGGCAGGGCTTGGCAACACAGCTAAGAATATGGCTCTTGATTCCTTAACAAACGGAATTTTCGGTTTTGGCTCAATGCTTGGTGGTAATGCTAAAAAGTGTGAACAGCTTGTTGACGCTACCGCAAAGGAACTTTCAAAACTTAATCTCTGAAAAATAGTAAGCAAAAGCAGGTACGATATTTTTATTGTGCCTGCTTTGCTTTGTGTTATATTATCAAATATGTACTGATTTTTTATAAACTTATAAATAATTATCAACTTAAAATGTAAAAATATATTGCTGATTAGCAACTGATATATTGCGTTGCACCGCTAAATATCCGTAATTTTTATTGACTTTTTTACCAAAATGCGGTATTATGATAAATGTATAACTTTAGCTATGATTACAAGGAGGATGCCTGTGCTTGATATGACGGTAATTTACGATTTAGCCATTGTTGCGCTGAGAGTGTTAATGCCTGTATACGCTATTATAATTGTATATCAGTGCTATGCGGCAATGCGTCGTCGCAGAAGGCCCGAAAAGCCTCTTGTTACACTTTACAATACAGTTACAGGACAAAAACTTCCTGTTATTTTTTGGGAAAATTCCATCGGCAGAAGTAAGTCGAGCGACATTGTTGTGGACGATCCTGCCGTTTCAAGAAACCATTGCGTTCTTTTGAGAAGAGCAAGCGGTTGGTATATTTGTGATACAGGCTCTAAAGGCGGTACTTATGTAAACGGTGAGGCTGCCGAGGGCAGAACCAGAGTGCTTATTGATGATGTTATCAATGTCGGCAATTCGCAGTTTCAGTTTTTGCGTGGCGAAGATTATGACGAAAATCTTCGTTACAGCTGGTTCTTTAAAAAGGTAAACGACAAGCCTGCAATGAAGTCTTGGAAACTTATGCTTTTAATTACGCTTTTCCATTTCTTTATGTGCGTAGAGGCGGTATTTTGGCAGGACGGTACCAACAAGTATTCACCGCTCGTACTTTTCGGATGCCTTGCAGTGGCAGAATGGACATTTTTCTTCGTTTCCACAAAGGTGCTCAAGCGAGTTAGCTTTGAGCTTGAAAGCCTTGCACTGTTTTTAACGGGCGTGGGCGTAATGCTGCTTGTGCGGCAGGTAGAGCGGTCAGCTTATGTTCAGCTTATAGCCGCAGTTGTGGGAATGGCACTGTTTTGCGTTATTATAAAGTTTATTGAAGATCCCGACAGAACCTCATCTACAAAGTTGCGATACGGACTTATGATTGCCGCAGTAGGACTGCTCGGCGTAAGCATTGTGTTCGGTAAAATTACTTACGGTGCGGCTAACTGGATCAGAATTGGCGGAATTTCAATTCAGCCGTCGGAAATCGTAAAAATTATATACATATTTATAGGTGCAAACACACTTGACAGATTACAGACAAAAAAGAATTTGCTTGAGTTTATTATATTCTCGGCTGTTTGTGTAGGATTGCTTGCATTAATGGGTGACTTTGGTACGGCGCTTATTTTCTTTATGACCTTCCTTTTAATCTCATTTATGCGTTCGGGCGACTTTAAAACAGTAATTCTTGCCATTGCGGCGGCTGTATTCGGTGTGTCTATTGTGTTGCGCTTTAAATCTTATGTTCTTGACCGTTTTAAGGCTTGGGGACATGCGTGGGAATACGCAAATGACTTAGGTTATCAGCAAACTCATGTGCTTACATATATAGCAAGTGGCGGACTTTTCGGCGTCGGCATAGGCAACGGTTTTTTAAAGGGCGTCGGAGCATCAGAGAGTGACCTCGTCTTTGGCTTGGTTTCCGAAGAAATGGGTGTAATTGTTGCAATTACTCTCGCCGTTGCGGTAGCTTGCCTTGTTATATATGCAAGAGCAATCACAACAAGAAGCAGAAGTACATTCTATTCTATTTCTGCCTGCTGTGCTGCGGGTTTGCTTGTAATACAGCTTTCACTCAATGTTTTTGGCGCAACCGATATTCTTCCGCTTACAGGTGTAACATTCCCGTTCATCAGCTGTGGCGGTTCAAGTGTGCTTTCCTGTTGGGGACTTATTGCATTTATCAAGGCGGCAGACGAAAGAACATATGCTGTGAAAAAATAATCTTACAAAACCGAATGAGGTATTGCTTTGCAGTACCCTCTGAATAAATCAGAGAAAGGACGGTGTTTGAATGAAAAGAGTATTACGGAGAAGTACGCTTATATTTGCGGTTACGGTAGCCTTTATCGGCGGTATGGGCTTTTTCGCCTACAAGCTCGTTGCAAATTCGGGCGATTGGGTAGATCAGCACTATAACTACCACATCGCAGGAACCGAAGGACTTGCAAAGGCAGGTACAATTTATGACCGCAACGGCAATATTCTTGCTCAAAGTGTTGACGGAAAAAGAGTTTATAATGAAAACCAAAGCGTCAGAACTTCGCTTTTGCACACAATAGGCGATAATTCTTCTAATATTTCTACTGCTTTACAGAGCAGATACCGTTCCCAGCTTATCGGATATAATCTTATTTGGGGACTTAATATGCCCGATTCTCTAAGAAAGGGCAATGACATTAATCTTACGGTAGATGCAGACACCTGTGCAGCGGCTTATGATGTGTTGTCAGGCTACGGCAAAGACGGTGCTTGCGTTGTATATAACTACAAAACGGGTGAGGTCATCTGTTCCGTAAGTACAAAGGCTTACGATCCGGAAGCGCCTCCCGAAATTACCGAGGAAAACGAAAAAGACTACGATGGTGTGTATCTTGACAACACAATTTCTTCAACCTATGCGCCCGGTTCAATTTTTAAGATAATTACTTCAGCCTGCGCTATCGAAAATCTTCCCGACATCTACGACCGCACATGGTATTGCTCGGGAAAAGAAGATATCGGCGGAAGTGATGTAACTTGCGTTGAGGCGCATGGTACAATCAATTTTAAAGAGGCAATGTCACATTCGTGCAACATTGTATATGCAGAGCTTGCGGTTGAGCTTGGCGAGGAAAAAATGACTGCCACTGCCAACAAAGCAGGCATAAACAGCAGCTTTAAGGTGGATGACAACGAAACCGCAAAGGGAAATTACGATGTAAGCGATGCGAACACCAACCAGCTCGGTTGGTCGGGCGTCGGTCAGTACAATGACAAGGTAAACCCAATGCAGATGGCTGTTATTTGCGGAGCTATCGCAAACGGCGGCAAAACAAAAGAACCGTATATGATAAAGGACGGTTCAATTCTTGGAGTGCTCGGACTTGGCGGCTCAGACAGCACAAACGAGCTTTTCAGCGGCAGTACAGCGGCGGCACTCGACGATATGATGCGCTTTACAATGACCGATTACTACGGCGATGACCTGTTTGGCGGACTTACAGTGTGCGCAAAGACAGGTACTGCCGAGGTAGGCGAGGATAAAGGCCCTAACGGCTGGATGGTAGGCTATGCAAAGGACGAGGATTGTCCGCTTGCGTTTGCCTGCGTTGTAGAGGATTCCGGCTTTGGCTTTACCTATGCAGGCCCGGTTGTTGAGGCGGCAATGATACAGGCGGCAAAGTCACTTGGCGCAGCCGCTGTTCAGTAAAATAGAATTTATACCGAAAGGACATTAATATATGAATATTCTCAAAGCCTTGTTTGGCAATTACAGTAAAAAAGAATTAAAGCGAATTCAGCCGATTTGCGATAAGGTGCTTGCACTTGAGGACAAGTATGCGGCTATGAGCGAAAGCGAACTCAAAAATCAGACTGCTGTTCTCAAAGAGCGTCTTGCAAACGGCGAAACCACAGATGACATCTTACCCGATGCGTTTGCTGTATGCCGAGAGGGCGCATGGCGTGTGCTTGGTATGAAACATTACCCTGTTCAGATTATCGGTGGTATTGTACTTCATCAGGGCAGAATCGCCGAGATGAAAACAGGTGAAGGTAAAACTTTGGTGGCTACACTTCCTGCTTACCTCAACGGTCTTACAGGCGAGGGCGTACACATCGTAACAGTCAACGATTACCTTGCTCGTCGTGACTCCGAGTGGATGGGCAAACTTTACAGATACCTCGGACTCAGCACAGGTCTTATCGTTCACTCACTTGACAATGACGGCAGAAAAAAGGCTTATGCCGCTGACATTACATACGGTACAAACAACGAACTCGGATTTGACTACCTTCGTGACAATATGGTTGTTTACAAGGAGCAGAAGGTACAGCGTGGTCACGCTTACGCTATTGTCGATGAGGTTGACTCAATCCTCATTGATGAGGCGAGAACACCGCTTATTATTTCAGGTAAGGGCGACAAGTCTACCGATTTATATGCAAAGGCTGACAAGTTTGCAAGAACATTAAAGGTTCAGCGCTTTGAGGAGCTTGACTCCAAAGAGGATATGGAGGATTACTACAAGGAAAACAACATTGACTATGTAGTAGACGAAAAGCAGAAAACCGCAACACTTACACAGAACGGTGTTAAGAAAGCCGAGGAATTTTTTGGCATTGAAAACCTTACAGACCCTGAAAACCTTACAATTCAGCACCATGTTAATCAGGCTATCAAGGCTCATGGCATTATGAAGCTCGATGTTGACTATGTTGTTAAGGACGGCGAGGTTATCATCGTTGATGAATTTACAGGTCGTTTTATGTACGGCAGACGCTTTAACGAGGGCTTGCATCAGGCAATCGAGGCAAAAGAGGGCGTTAAGATTCAGAACGAGAGCAAAACTCTTGCTACAATCACATTCCAAAACTACTTCCGTCTTTACAAAAAGCTTTCGGGTATGACAGGTACAGCTCAGACTGAGGCTGAGGAGTTCCAGGAAATCTACAAGCTCGATGTTGTGGAAATTCCTACAAACAAGCCTGTTCAGAGAAAAGATCTCCCTGATGCAGTATTTAAGACAGAAAAGGGCAAGTTTAAGAATGTAATCGATCAGGTTGTGGAGGCTCACGAAAAGGGTCAGCCTGTACTCGTTGGTACAATTTCTATCGAAAAGTCGGAAGAACTTTCAAGAATGCTTAAAAAGCGTGGCATCAAGCACAATGTGCTCAACGCAAAACAGCACGAAAAAGAGGCTGAAATTGTAGCTCAGGCAGGTAAGCTCGGTGCAGTTACAATCGCAACAAATATGGCAGGTCGTGGTACCGATATTATCCTTGGCGGTAACGCTGAGTTTATGGCTAAGGCATCTATGCGTAAGCAGGGCTTTACAGATGAGCTTATTGAGGAATCAACAGGTCATGCTGAAACAGACAACGAGGAAATCCTCAATGCAAGAAAGACATTTGATGAGCTTAACTCAAAATATAAAGAAGAAATCAAGGAAGAGGCTGAAAAGGTAAGAGAAGCAGGCGGTCTTTACATTATCGGTACAGAGCGCCACGAATCAAGACGAATTGATAATCAGCTTAAGGGTCGTGCAGGCCGTCAGGGTGACCCGGGTGTAAGTAAGTTCTTCCTTTCTACCGAGGACGATCTTATGCGTTTGTTCGGCGGTGACAGAATGAAGATGGTTATGGAACGACTTAATGTTGAAGAGGACACTCCGATTGATGCTAAGTTGATTTCAAATATCATAGACAGCTCGCAGGAGAAAATCGAACTCCGTAACTTTGGTATCCGTAAAGATGTACTCCAGTACGATGATGTTCTCAACAAGCAGAGAGAAATTATTTACGGTCAGCGTGATCAGGTGCTTAACGGCGAGGATTTACACGATACAATCTACAAGATGATTGAGGATACAATCGCAACAAGCGTTAAGCAGTATCTCCCTGAAGGACCTCGTGAACATTGGAATCTCCAGAGCCTTAAGGACTACTACAAGGATTGGCTTATCAGGGATGAGAGCCGCTATGACTTCGATCTGGAAGACCTCGAAGATATGGAGCCTGAAGACATCAAGAATATGCTTATTGAAGATGCAACAGCTATCTATAAAGAGAACGAGGAGCTTTTACCTGCCGAAACAATTCGTGAAATGGAGCGAGTATATCTCCTCAAGAATGTAGATACTCACTGGATGGATCACATTGATAATATGGATCAGCTCAAGTCAGGTATCAGACTCCGTTCATACGGTCAGCACGACCCTGTTGTTGAGTACCGTATTGAAGGCTTTGATATGTTTGACGAGATGATCGAGAACATCAGAGAAGATACAGTAAAGATGATGCTTATTATGCCTAAAAAAGTATATGAGGTTAAAAAGCGTCAGGACGCTATCGAGGCTGCCAAGCGTATGGCATTAAAGCAGGCTCAGGCTGCACATCAGGTTGTACTTAATAACGGCGAGGACGAAGAGCCGCAGGAAAGCCCTATTGAAGTCGCTTTAAAGCGTGAGCAGGTTGCTCAGCCGGTAGAAACTTCCGGTGACGGTACAGACACTGCCAATAAGACAATCCGTAAAGGCAAAAAGGTTGGCAGAAATGATCCTTGCCCATGCGGCAGCGGCAAAAAGTACAAGAAGTGCTGCGGTAAGGATTTATAATTTTTGAAAATCAGCTAAAATAAAAATTCCGATCTTAAAAAGGTCGGAATTTTTTACTCTTTAACGGAAAGTCTTTTGCTATAAGAGCACAGATTATTTGCCATTAAATTTTATCTGCTTTTTATGTAGGTTTATCAGAGTGAGTAAGAAATAATTTTATGTAATGGAGGGATAGTTATATGTTATACTTAAATAATGCCTGCAGCGAGAAATCAAATATAAAAATTATTTTAAAGAGGGCAATGTGGAGAAAAAGGGCAAAGAATTATTTAAAACATATGGAATTGGATAAAAAAGCTGCCGAGATTATTATTTTAGATGCACCTACGGGCTTTGGAAAAACGCACGCTATCAGAGAATTATTGAGTTCTGAACCCGAGGGGACAGTTAATGTAATGTCGTGCGAGATGGTAATAGAAATACTTTTGCATTACATAAGCAACAGTTTGACAGACGAAAATCAGCTGATTAATTACCTTGGTAATTCTAAATGCTTGGTAGTTGAAGATGTTGATGTTGATCTTGTGGGAAAAGAGGCTACACAGGAAGAGGTCGCAAATGCTTTGGCAAAAACTTTAAATGGCGGCATAACCGTTATTGTTACAGGAATTAATATCAAGAACAATCTGCCGTATTTTTATAAAAAGCTAACATCTCAGTTGACCTGTCCTGTTGTTGAGTTGAAACCGTTAAAATAATCGGCAGATTTCAGAGTAAAATTAACGGCAAAAGCAAGAAAAAGTGAAACATTTATAATAAAATTCTTTAGTTTAATCTCTCAGCAAATTATCATATTAATATGTTATTGTATTAATGTTAAAAAATTAACGGAATATTTTATAGTATCCTACAAAAAATTTTTTCCAGCCGCAAAAGCATTGACTTTTTGCTCGAAAGATGTCATACTTTTAGTATTAATGCGGTAAACAATAGCCTTTTGGCTTTTGTATAAAAAATTTAATGAAGGGGTTTTCTAAGTGGAAAAACTATTTAAACTCAAAGAAAACGGTACTACGGTAAAAACAGAAGTTGTTGCCGGTGTTACCACATTCCTTGCAATGGCTTACATACTTGCCGTAAACCCAAGTATGCTCAGTGCCGCAGGAATGGACTCAAGTGCGGTCTTTGCCGCAACAGCGGTGTCGGCAGCATTTGCAACACTTATTATGGCATTTTTTGCTAACTATCCTGTCGCTCTTGCATCAGGTATGGGACTTAATGCTTACTTTGCATACACAGTAGTTCCACAGCTTGCAGCACAGGGTATTACAAATCCATGGCAGGTTGCTCTTACCGCAATCCTTGTTGAGGGTATTATCTTTATTATCCTTTCACTCTTTAAGTTTCGTGAAACACTTGTAAACAAAGTTCCAAAGAACTTAAAGCTCGGTATCTCTGCCGGTATCGGTCTTTTCATTACAATTGTTGGTTTAAAGGGCGCAGGCGTTATCGTTTCAGACGCTTACTATGACGGTACAGCTGTTCAGTCATCTACACTCGTAACTCTTGGCGACTTAGGCTCTGCAAATGTTGTACTTGCTATTGTAGGTATTCTTGTAGTTGCCGCTTTGTGGCACTTCAAGGTTAAGGGTTCAATCCTTATCGGCATCATCGTTACTTATATTTTAGGTATTATTGCTCAGCTTTGCGGCTGGTATCAGGGCGCATCACTTCTTCCTGATTTCTCAAATTATATGGCGTTCGCTCCTGTTCAGAATATGGCAACAGAAACTTTATTTAGGTTTGACTTTGCTTATGTGGCTCAGAATGTAGTAAACTTCGCTGTTATCGTATTTGCATTCCTCTTTGTAGATCTTTTCGATACAGTAGGTACACTCATCGGTGTTGCTCAGCAGGGCAACCTTCTTAACGAAAAAGGCGAACTCCCACGAGTTGGCAAGGCTTTGATGGCTGATGCTGTCGGTACTTGCGTAGGTGCTTGCCTTGGTACTTCAACTGTAACTTCTTATGTTGAGTCAACCACAGGTGTTGCAGAGGGCGGCAGAACAGGTCTTACAGCTTTGACCTCAGGTGTTCTCTTCATTATCGCAATTCCGCTTTATCCTATTTTCCTTGCAATTCCATCATTTGCAACAGCTCCGGCTCTTGTATTCGTTGGTCTTTTAATGCTCAAAAACATCACTCAGATGGACTTTGAGTCTGACATTGCCGATACAGTTGGCGGTTTCCTTGCAATTATTATGATGCCATTTGCATATTCAATCGCAACAGGTATTATGTTCGGTATTATTTCTTGGGTTATTCTCAAGATCGTTACAGGCAAAATCAAGCAGATTCACCCTGTTATGTGGGTTGCAGCTGCTCTCTTTGCAATCAGAATCGTAACGCTTATACTTCATATTGCGTCTTAATTATTTATTTTGAATTTATGCTCCTGCAAAAATGCTTGCAGGAGCATTTTTTTGTTGTGAATTGTTATATAATATGATACAATAGAATTTAAGGCGGTGAATGCTTAATGATAAGCAAGTTAATATCTAAGCTCGGCTACACAAGAATAATAGCGCTGAGCTTTATTCCTGTAATACTGATTGGAACTTTCCTTTTGTGCCTGCCGATTTCCTCGAAAACAGGGGAATGGACAAATTTTATTGATTCACTTTTCACATCGGTAAGCGCAACCTGTGTTACGGGATTGGTTGTATTTGATACATTTACTCATTGGACAATTTTCGGACAGCTTGTTATTTTGGCAATGATTCAGATCGGCGGTCTTGGACTTATGACTGTAATTACAATGATTTCAATATTTTTGCGCAAAAAAATCAATATGCGTGAGCGCAAAATGATGATGCAGTCATCCGGCAATACTCAGATTGACGGTACTTTAAAACTCGTTAAGAAAATAGTCGGAGGTACTTTTATATTTGAGGGAATAGGAGCAGTATTGCTCACATTCCGCTTTTGTCCGCAAATGGGAATGTTAAAGGGAATATATTACAGCTGTTTCCATGCAATTTCTGCTTTTTGCAACGCAGGCTTTGACCTTATGGGATTTCGCCAACCGTATTCTTCGCTGACTTACTATACAAATGATTACTATGTAAACATAATTATAATGTCGCTTATTGTAATCGGCGGTATCGGCTTTATTGTATGGAATGACATTTTAAAAAATAAATTTCATTTTTCTAAATATTTGCTTCATACTAAAATAGTTCTTGTTACAACGGCAATTTTGCTTGTCGCAGGCGGACTTGGCTTTTTTATTTTTGAATACAACGGCGAACTTGCCGACAAGACTGTTCCGCAAAAAATTGTAAACGCTATGTTTATGTCGGTAACCACGAGAACGGCAGGTTTTAATACAATTGACCTTTCAAATCTCTCGGATTCCGGCACATTGCTTTCGCTTATTCTTATGCTTATAGGCGGTTGCCCGGGTTCAACGGCGGGCGGTCTGAAAACAACTACAATAGCGGTGGTTGTGATTGCGGTATTTGCAATGGCGAAAGGCGGTGACGATATAAACACTTTTAAGCGCAGAATTGCGTCTGATGTGGTTAAGCAGTCGGCGGTAATTATTTTGATTTATCTCTTTGCGGTTATGCTTTCGTCAATGATTATTTGCAGCGTAGAGGGATTGGGTATGTCGCAGGTGTTGTTTGAAACCGCCTCGGCGGCAGGCACTGTAGGAGTGTCAAAAGGCATAACAAACCAAATATCGGTAATTTCAAAAATAATATTAATGATAATGATGTATGGCGGACGAATCGGAGGACTTTCGCTTGTGCTTGTGTTTGGACAAAGAAAACCCGAAGCACCTGTAAAGCGCCCTACCGAACAGATATTAATTGGTTAAGGAGATAAAACTATGAAGTCGGTACTTGTAATCGGAATGGGAACAATGGGTATTTATCTTGCACGAAAAATGCAGGACCTCGGCAATGAAGTAATGATTGCAGACAAGGACGAGGAACTCATACAGGAGCTTTCACCTGAATTCAGCGATGCTTTTTGCGGTGATTGCTCGGCAGACGGAATTTTGAAATCTATAGGAGTTAATACTTTTGATTATTGCTTTGTGACAATCGGTGAGGATTTTTATGCCTCTCTCGAAATTACTTCCATTTTAAAGGAACTCGGTGCAAAGTATGTAATTGCAAAGGCTAAAAGGTCAAGACAGGTTGAATTTTTAATGAAAATAGGCGCTGACGAGGTTGTATACCCCAGCAAAGAGATTGCCGAAAACCTTGCGGTAAGATACAATGCAGACAATATTTTTGATTATATTGAACTTACATCGGAGTATTCTATCTTTGAAATTCCCGTTGTATCATCGTGGATTGGAAAAAAGGTAGAGGATGTTGATGTTCGCCGCAAACATAACATTAATATTATTGCGGTAAAAAATGATAATGAACTTAATCTGAACCTTGGCGGCGATTATGTCTTTGATGAAAACGACCACCTTGTAGTGCTTGGCAAATCAAGTGATGTGTTCAAGGTTGCATCGAATGTAAAAAGACCGTTACGATAATATGAATAGGGGGAACTCGGCAGGGTTCCCTTTTTTTGAAAGGATGTTAATATGATAATAGCGGCAGTTGATTTGGGCAAAGCAAGAACAGGCATTGCTGTTTGCGACAAAACTGAGTTTTTAGCGTCGCCGCATACGGTGATTTTTGAAAAATCTCCCGAAAAACTCTTTGAAAAGGTTAAAGAAACCGTAATAAATCTGAAAGCTGAAATAGTAGTCGTGGGACTTCCTAAGAATATGGACGGCAGTGAGGGCGAGAGTGCGCAGAACGCAAGAGCCTTTGCCGAGCGACTTCATACAGAAACAGGTTTGCAAGTCGATTTGCAAGACGAAAGAGGTACTACCATTACCGCACACAACTTTTTGAACGATACCAATACAAGGGGCAAAAAAAGAAAAAATGTGGTAGACGAAGTTGCCGCAACTATCATTTTACAGAATTATCTTGATAAAAGAAAAAACAGCAGAAATTTGTAAATTATACAAATTGTATTTAACACATCTTTTAACATAAATGTTGAAAACTATGTGGAAAGTGTGAAAACATATGTTAAAACACCGTTGAAATTACAGCCCTCTTACAAGTAACACCCAATACTTTACAGAAATGTAACAATTCAACAATTAATGCAGAAGTTTTCAACATCAATGTTAATAGTTGAATGTTAAAAGAATTTGATTACAAATAGTATTATTTTAGTGTCAAGTAATAAAATTAAACAAAAAATTTATGCGATTAATTCATATGTGGGGACTAAAAAAGTCAAATAAAATCAGTGTTGAAATCAGCAATGGCAGATAAAGAACTTATGTCTGCTTATGAACACCATATGTTGTATTTGGCAAAGTGCAAAGATAAAAATTTAAGCTAAAATTTTTGACATTATTCTGACGAACCGAGCGAAAAAATTTTTTAAGAAAAAAGCATGTAATTTTACATTAGAAACGAGTGAATTTATAATGGGTTGGTTTAACATATACGGCTTAATAATAATTGCCCTAATAATGATACCGAATATAGTATTTGCCATAAAAATACAAAACGGATTTGAAAATCTATGGCATAACAAAATTGTGGAAACACTTGAGCAAATCGGCAGATTTGGTTGTTTTGGCCTAATGATATTTAACATACCATATACTTACATTGGATTTTGGTTCGACAACGCATTAGCTGTATATATAATAGTATGCACAGTGCTTGTTACAGCTTACTGCCTTGTATGGGTAATATTTTTCAGAAAAAATTGCTTATTCAGGGCGGTAGCACTCTCGGTAATTCCGTCTGCACTTTTTCTGTTTTGCGCAGTAATGCTGTTGAATGTACCTTTAATTATTATGTCACTGATTTTTGCACCCTGTCATATATTAATAAGCGTTAAAAATGCCGACTTAAAATTAAAATAGTAAAACAAAAAGCACTCCTTGAGAATTAACTCAAAGAGTGCCGATTTTTTATTGGTTAAACAAAAATGTTGTTGAAAAGAATTACCGAGATAACACCGCAGGTTGAGCCGAGTAACATACCGCAGACTACATCTGTAAGATAATGAACTCTCAGATAAATTCTTGAAAAGCCAATTAAGAATGCAAGCATAAGAATTGGCAGGCAAGCCGCAGGCTGACATCTTAACAGCGCCGTTGTGGCAAATGCAAATGATGCCGTAGTGTGACCTGACGGGAACGAGTAGAACCTCGGTCTGTTTATAATCTGCTCCTCGTCCTCAAGAAGATGACAAGGGCGTGTCCTCTTTACAAGATGCTTAATAATGATTTCGCCCATAAGGTGAGCAAGGCAGAGGGCAAAAACAAAGTTAAAGCCTGTTTTTCTCCACTCCGGTACAACAAAGAACGGTATGCAGATCGCCCACCATACAAAGCCGGCATTGCCCAGCCTTGAAGATGCCACCATAATCTTGGTTAAAGCAGGCTTGTGCATTCTGCTGATATTATATAGAACTTTGTTGTCAACTGTTTGAATGCGTCCGAACATATAACAAAACTCCTAATCAACGCTGATATTGCTAAATTTCCAAAAGCTGTTAATATTAGTAGCAAATAATTACCAACTGCTGAACAATATCGTTACACATCTTTATTATATCACAAGAGTTTTGATTTGAACAGAGCTTTTATAAAATTTATCTTAATTTTATGTTGAGCAAATGTGCAACAGAGGGGATACTCTCACCCTGTCCTGCCGATGTCGGACTCATCAGCGCACCTGTTGCCATAAAAAGTATATTGTTGTATTTTCCGCTGTTTACGGAATTTAGAATTTCAGAGCAAAACACCGAGCCTGCACATCCGCACCCCGAACCGCCTGCGTGCACATCTTGCCCTTCTAAATCAAAAATCATCATACCGCAGTCATAGTGCTTTGGCTCAAGGTCAATGTTTTCAAGGCTAAGCAAATCATAGAGTGACCTGCTGCCGACCAAGCCCAAGTCCCCTGTAAAAATAGCGTCATAATCAGACGGCTTTGTGTTTGTGTCGTTAAAATAATCAATGAATGTTTGTGCGGCGGCAGGCGCCATGGCAGCGCCCATATTGTTTGCGTCGGTTACACCGAGGTCAACTATTTTTCCGGCTGTTGCCCTTGCTATGCAAGCGCCTTTTTTTGCGTTGCTTACAATGCAGCACCCCGAACCCGTAACTGTCCATTGTGCGGTAGGTGTGCGAACTCCGCCGTATTCAAGCGGAAAGCGATACTGTCGCTCAGCTGATGCAAAATGTGAAGAGGTCACGCACGCAGCGATATTTGCCGCCTTGCTTTCAACAAATACGGCTGTCATCAGCAATCCCTGCGCCATGGTAGAGCAAGCGCCGTATTGCCCGAGATAAGCAATATTAAGGTCACGCAGTCCAAAGCTTGAGGATATGCACTGATTAAGCAAATCGCCTGCAAAAATATAGTCAATGTCCTCAGCTTTTACATCAGCTTTTTGCATAGCGGTTTCAACCGCTGTAAACTGCAATGTGCTTTCCGCCTGCTCATAGGTGCTTTTGCCGTTGTAGCTGTCATAAATAATTTTGTCAAAGCCTTTTCCAAGCGGGCCTTCACTCTCTTTTTTGCCTGCCACAGAGGCATATCCGATTATAGTCGGCATTTCTTCAAAGCCGAGAGTGTGTCCTCCTATTCTTCGTATCATAAAAAAACTCCCTTCTGCACTATTATCTGCAAAAGGGAGTAAAATATTTAATTAAGATGATGAGTGAAAAATCAATATCCCCAACGGTCAAAGAATCTTACATCTTCATAAGTGAGAATATAGTTTTGGCTTTCGTGAAATTCGCTGTCAACAAGCAAAGGATTATACATATAAAGTATTCTGTGCTGAACTGCATCGTGGTTTTGATCAAAAATATAGCTTACTGCCTGCTTGCATGAATCGTTGGCAGGAATATCCGTACTGCCTGTGTAGTGATATTCTTTAATGATTTCGGCTACACTTGAAAATCCGTCAAAGCACATTGCGTCCTTTACCGACTGGGCAATAAGTGACGCACCTACAAATCCGCCCGAACCAAATTCGCCCATGCAAAGTCGCTCAAGCAAATCTCTGTCGGCATCGTTTAAAGTAACCTGTCCGCATTGGTAGGATTTATCGGGATTATCAATGGCTACAAGATATCCTGCATTCCACTGTTCGTTGTAGTCGGCAGGCTCGGCAACGGGAATTGCTGTTGCAAACTGAACGGTAGCCTTTTGTGTTGTTGCCTTGGTAGACGCCTTTGTAGCCTTTGGTTTGGTTGTCGGCGCTGTTGTTGGCTTGCTTGTGGGTTTTGTTGTTGCTTTCTGAGTAGCGGCAGGCTTTGTTGTAGGAGCTTCGGTAGGCTCGCTTGTTGCCGTATCAGCTGTTGCAATCTTTGAAATATTAGGATTTATGCGATTTTTCAGTGCTGTGTCCGAAGTGGATACGGCAGGTCTTTTGGTTTGCGGCGTAAGCGCAGATATTACAGTGTGACCCAAAAGTGTGAATATCAGCACTCCGAGAATAACGGTAAGTATGGTATTTAGCTTATTTTCGAAAAATTTTTTCATCCTCATCAGCCTTTTTTATTATTTTGTGCGAGTACACGCTCGTACTATAAATTATAGCATAATTTATTGATTATTTCAACTATATTTTATACTTATGTTAAAATTGCAATATTATTAAAATTTTCAGTGAAAATTTTTGATATAACATAGTAAATTTTGACCATTGCTTTGCTTTGCACAGGTGCTTTTTTTGTTGAGTATGCCACACATATATCCAAAATATACAAATTAAAAGCAGGATAAAATTTGTAAAAAATGCTTGAAAAATGCGTTATTTCGCATTATAATAAATGTGTATGAGTGTAGAGGCTCAACAATAATCGAAAGGAGAAGTACACATGATTTATTCAAATGAAGTAGAAAAGATGTGCACTGTCGCAAAAGGTCCAAAACACGGTCCTGCACCTATTCCTGAAGAGGGTAAGTGGGTAAAATCCTATGATATTAAGGATATTTCAGGTCTTTCACACGGTATTGGCTGGTGCGCACCTCAGCAGGGTGCTTGCAAGCTCACACTTAATGTTAAAGACGGTATCGTAGAAGAGGCTCTTGTAGAAACAATTGGTTGTTCAGGTATGACTCACTCAGCTGCTATGGCTGCTGAAATTCTCCCTAACAAAACATTACTCGAGTGCCTTAATACTGACCTTGTTTGTGATGCTATCAACACAGCTATGAAAAACATTTTTGAGCAGCTCGTTTACGGCAGAAGCCAGACAGCTTTCTCAGAGGGTGGTCTTCCAATCGGCGCAGGTCTTGAGGACCTCGGTAAGGGACTCCGTTCACAGGTTGGTACAATGTACAGCACAAACGCTAAGGGCGTTCGTTATATGGAAATGGCTGAAGGCTATGTACTCAAGACAGCTCTTGACGAGAACGACGAGGTTTGCGGCTATCAGTTCGTAAAGCTTGGCAAGATGCTCGAGGACATTCGTCACGGTGTAGAGCCAAACGAAGCTTACAAAAACAACATTGGTCAGTACGGTCGTTTTGATAATGCGGCTAAGTACATTGACCCTCGTGAAGAATAATTCGGTAGGAGGACACTATAATGGCAGTTACATTTGAAAGTATGGAAAGAAGAATGCCTAAAATTGAGAAGTGCCTTGCCGAATACGGTATTGCAAGTCTTGAAGAGGCAAGAGAGCTTTGCAACAGCAAGGGTTTTGACGCTTATGACATCGTTAAGGGCGTTCAGCCAATCGCATTTGAGAATGCAGGTTGGGCTTACACACTTGGTTGTGCAGTAGCTATTAAGAAGGGCGTTAAGACAGCAGCAGAGGCTGCCGAGTGCATCGGTATCGGTCTTGAGGCTTTCTGTATCCCGGGTTCAGTTGCTGAGCAGAGAAATGTTGGTCGTGGTCACGGTAACCTCGGCGCAATGCTCCTCAGAGATGAAACAAAGTGCTTTGCATTCCTCGCAGGTCACGAGAGCTTTGCTGCCGCTGAAGGCGCAATCGGTATTGCTCGTAACGCTAACAAGGCAAGAAAAGAGCCACTTAAGGTTATTCTTAACGGTCTTGGCAAGGATGCAGCTTACATCATTTCAAGAATCAACGGCTTTACATATGTAAAGACTCAGTTTGATTACTTCACATCAGAGCTCAAGATCGTTGAAGAGAGAGCTTTCTCAGACGGCGAGAGAGCTGCTGTTCGCTGCTACGGTGCAGACGATGTTCGTGAAGGCGTTGCTATCATGCAGCATGAGAATGTTGGCGTATCTATCACAGGTAACTCAACTAACCCAACTCGTTTCCAGCACCTTGTTGCAGGTACATACAAGAAGTGGGCTATCGAGAACGGCGTTAAGTATTTCTCAGTTGCTTCAGGCGGCGGCACAGGCCGTACACTTCACCCTGATAACATGGGTGCAGGCCCTGCTTCATACGGTCTTACAGACTCAATGGGCAGAATGCATGGCGACGCTCAGTTTGCAGGTTCATCTTCAGTTCCTGCTCACGTTGAGATGATGGGTCTTATCGGTATGGGTAACAACCCAATGGTAGGCGCAACAGTTGCATGTGCAGTTGCAGTTTACGAGGGATTAAATAAATAAATTACCTTTCGGTTAATGCAATTAGGGAGGTCGCAGAGTTTTTTCTGTGACCTCTCGTTTTGAGTTCGGATTTATACAAAGTATATAACAAGGGGTTATAATATGAGTAATTGGAACACATTTTTAAAGTCTGTACCTGCCGGTGTGATGATTGGATTGGGTGTTACAGCATTTATTTCATCTGAAAATAAAGTATTCGGTTCAATTTTGTTCTGCCTGGGACTTTTTGGTATATGCGCATTCGGCTTTAACCTTTTTACAGGTAAAATCGGATATGTTATCCCTACTAAGAATAAGCCAAATTGTCTTATGATTTGGCTCGGTAACCTTGTCGGTTGTCTTATAACAACAGTTCCACTCAGATTTGCAAGTCCAAAGTACACTGAGGCGGCAAAGGTAATTGCAGAAAACAAACTTTCGCAGAACTTTTTGCAGACATTCATTCTCGGCATTTTTTGCGGTATGATTATGTATATTGTTGTTGAAAATTACAGCACAAACAGCAGTCCGCTGGGTAAATATCTCGGTATTTTTCTCGGTATTCCTGCTTTTATATTTGCAGGCTTCGAGCATAGTATTGCAGATATTTGCTATTTTTCTTATGCAGCGTCATCACTTGAGCAGGTTGCGCAGATGTTTGTTTACATATTAATAGTATCGGTTGCAAACGGAGTCGGTTCTGTTATTTTCAGAGCATTTACTGTAATGTATAAGGAAAAAGTTAAAAAATAAAATTTGAATATAACATTTATATGTAAAAATATTCGGTCGGCAGTTGTATAAATTGCCGACCTTTTGCATTTTTATTAAAAAGGTATTGATTTTGATAAAATTTTATGCTATAATTACAAAGTAATTGCAAGCCATATGCATGCAATTAAGTGAGCGGCAGGCCCTGTACGATTGGGGTCTGTGAATCATGTCAGGCGGGGAACCGAGCAGCATTAAGCAGTATTGCCGATGCGATGCAGTAAGTCTGTCGTTCACTTATTTGCATGACGCCGTATATTATTCGGCTGACGGCTTGCATTTTTTATTGAAGTGAGGTGTTTTGTTGTGTATCGTGTGCTTTACCGTAAATGGCGACCTACCGTATTTACCGATGTTTCGGGTCAGGAGCATATTACCTTCACCTTGCAGAACGAGGTTTCTTCGGGCAGGCTTAACCATGCCTATCTTTTTACGGGTTCACGAGGAACAGGCAAAACCACCTGTGCAAAAATTCTTGCCAAGGCTGTAAACTGTCTTAACCCGCAAAACGGCAATCCTTGCGGCGAATGTGAAATCTGCAAGGGCATTGATGACGGCAGTATTCTTGATATTGTCGAGATGGACGCCGCATCTAACCGTAAAATTGACGATATTCGTCAGATTATTGACGAGGTACAGTTTAAGCCGACAAAATGCAAATACAGGGTGTATATAGTCGATGAGGTGCATATGCTCACCCAAGAGGCTTTCAATGCTCTGCTAAAAACTCTTGAAGAACCACCGGAGCATGTAATATTTATACTTGCCACTACCGAGGTTCACAAACTGCCGCAGACAATCCGCTCAAGATGTCAGCGCTTTGATTTCCACAGAATACCGCCAAGGGCGATAGCCGACAGGGTAGAGTATGTAGTTTCGCAGGAAAATGCAGAGATTACCGATTCGGCGGCGCTTATGCTTGCATCGGTTGCTGACGGCGCACTTCGAGATGCACTCTCGCTTTTAGACAGCTGTCTTGCTGTAAGCTCGTATATAGACGAGAAAGTTGTGCGCAACGCCGCAGGACTTGTCAACAATTCCTACCTTTTTGAGCTTGCAACGGCTATTATCAACAAGAATCCGTCAAAGTCGCTTGAAATTGTAGGACGGCTTTATTCTGAATCAAAGGATATGGCAAGGCTTTGCGATGAGCTTGTTGAGCATTTCAGAGCGTTAATGCTTATAAAAACAATCAAAAATCCGAGAGATATTCTCATAATGTCGGACGATGAGTTTGAGCAGGCTGTTACTCAGTCGGATTATCTTTCGCTTGCGGATATAGTTTTCTATATGGATGTGCTTTCAAAGGCATATCAGCGAATGGGCAAGGGTACGGGTGACAGAACAGAGCTTGAAATGGCACTTGTAAAGCTGTCGGCATCAGAGCTTGACGGTACGATTGAGGCGCTTACCGCAAGGGTGACTGCCCTTGAAAAAGCGGTTAAGCGAGGAATTACCGTAAACTATGCTCAGCCGCCTCAGCAGAGCCAAGGTGTACAGACCGAACAGCCGCAGCAGGCAGTAGCAAAGCAGGAAACTGTTGAAGATCCGTTTGCACAGCCTGAAACCGAGCACAAGAAAGCACCTGTTGCAAAGCCTGCACCTGAGGTAAAACCTGTTGTGCAGAGAGCAAGCGTAAATCTTGATGAGCTTTATGACAACGCAGTACCATTTACAAGGTGGGTAGAGGTGGTAAACAGCTTAAAGTCGGTTTCAAGGTCAATAGCCGCAGCGTTTGCAGGTTCAACCGCATATGAAAGCGGAAACTATCTTTTGATTGACACAAACAATGAGCTTGCTTTTGATTTGCTTAGGCAAAACGGCAGAAGAGCAGAGATTAAGTCGGCACTTTTAGAGCTGACGGGCAAAAATTACAGTCTTGGACCTTACAAAAGGTCAACACCTAAAAAAGAAGAAAAAACAGATCCGCTAAACTCTTTGGTGCAAAGCCTTGAGGGCAGCGGAGTGAAAATAACACAAGAATAATTTGTAAAATGAAAGGATGTTTTTAATATGAAAGCAAGATTACCAAAGGGCTACGGCAACGGCGGCGCAAACAATATTCAGCAGCTCGCTCGTCAGGCTCAGAAGTTACAGGACGATATGGAGCAGGCATCACAGGAGCTTGAGGCAAAAGAGTATTCGGCTACTTCGGGCGGCGGCGCAGTAAGCGTAACAGTTACAGGTAAGATGGAACTTTCAAAGGTAGAGATTTCTCCTGATGTTGTAGACCCTGAAGATGTAGAAATGCTTTCTGACCTTATTATTGCAGCTGCAAACGAGGCTTTAAGAGCTGCTCATAAGGAAAAGGAAGACACAATGGAAACTATTTCAGGCGGACTTAACATTCCGGGAATGTTCTGATAATGCCTGAATATAATGTAGCTCCGCTTGAAGTATTGGTGGAGCAGTTTGAAAGAATGCCCGGTATCGGCCACAAAACAGCGCAAAGGCTTGCGTATTATGTGCTTAATCTGTCAAAAACAGACGCAGAGGCACTTGCAAAGGCTGTAACCGATGCTCACACAAAAATTCATTATTGCGCAGAGTGCTGTAACCTTACGGACAAAGAGCTCTGCCCTGTATGTGCAAACCCGACAAGGGATAAGTCAGTGATTTGTGTGGTAGAAACTCCCCGTGACGCCTCAGCAATCGAAAAAACACACGAGTACAAGGGTGTGTACCATGTTTTGCATGGCTCAATTTCTCCGCTTAACGGAATAGGCCCTGACAACATTACCATAAAACAGCTTTTGGCAAGGTTTAGCGGTGATGATGTTAAAGAGGTTATTATGGCAACGAACCCTACCGTTGAGGGCGACGCAACAGCACTTTATATTTCTAAGCTGTTAAAGCCGCTCGGCGTAAAGGTTACAAGGCTTGCCTATGGTATTCCTGTCGGTGGCGACCTTGAATATGCAGACGAATACACACTTGCAAAGGCTCTTGAAGGCAGGAGTGAAATATAATGGCTTCATTAAAAACAGTAGCGCAAAACAAAAAGGCGCATCACGATTATTTTATTGAGGAGTCCTTTGAGGCAGGAATTGAGCTTTGCGGTACAGAAGTAAAGTCAATTCGTGCAGGCAGGGTAAACCTAAAGGACAGCTGGTGTTCTATTGTAGAGGGTGAAATTTTCGTAAACGGAATGCACATTTCTCCCTATGACCATGGCAATATATTTAATCGTGACCCTATGCGTGTGCGCAAACTACTTATGCACAAAAAAGAAATCAACCGCCTCTTTGGTATTGTAAAGCAAACAGGATATTCGCTTATTCCTATAAGCCTTTATTTTAAAGACAGCAAGGTAAAGGTTCAGGTAGGACTTTGCAAAGGTAAAAAGCTCTATGATAAGCGAGAGGATATGGCAAAACGCTCCGCAAAACGAGATATGGAGCGAGCTATTAAGGAACAAAACAGATTTTAATTCTAAAAAATCTACACAATTAACATACCGTTGCAGTTTTTCTGTAACGGTATTTATTTTTGCGACAAAACTGTATAAAAATAACACAAATCGTTGACTTTTTGCGCTATTTGAATTAAAATAATATAAAAGCTTAGTGCGTAAAAATACAGCATTATTGCGTTGTGAAAGGAAATATTTATGAAGTTTAAAAAACTGTTTGTCGGTGATACCGACAATACTTTTATCCAGTTTTTCAGGTATTGCTTTGTCGGCGGTTTTGCGTTTGTGGTTGACTTTGGCGTAATGACATTATTAACCGAGGTGTTCTCGGTTTACCCTGTTGTATCGTCGACAATTTCATTCATTGCCGGACTTGTGGTAAACTACCTGCTCAGTACATTTTGGATTTTCAAAAATTCAAAAATCAAAAATAAATTTGCAGAATTTCTTGCCTTTGCACTCATCGGTTTAATCGGACTCGGAATTAATGCCGCAATCATTTGGCTTTTTCAAAATCCGCTTGCAACAGGACTTGTGTTTGGCGGCGAGTCGGCAGTGATAGACGGCGAAACAAAGTATTTTTGGCTCTGGGGCATTCAGTACTACCATATCGGCAAGATTGTATCTACCGTAGTTGTATTCTTATGGAACTTCTGCGGCAGAAAGTTCATTTTATTTGATAAAAGCAAAAAATAATTTTGTGAAATAGAGAGGGAAAATAATGAAAAAGGTAATTATTATTGGAGCAGGCCCTGCCGGTATTACAGCGGCAAACGAGCTGTTGAAAGACACAAAGGGCGAGTACGATGTTACTATACTTGAGGAAACCGAGCGTATAGGCGGTATTTCTCAGACAGTACGCTACAACGGCAATCGTATGGACATTGGCGGTCACCGTTTTTTTTCTAAGAGCGACGAGGTAATGAATTGGTGGAGTGAGCTTATGCCTGTTCAGGGCAAGCCGTCATTTGACGATAAGCTCCTCGGCAGAGAAAAGCCGCTTGCAGAAAACGGCCCTGACCCTGAAAAGGACGACAAGGTTATTCTTGTGCGTGACAGAGTTTCAAGAATTTATTACAACAAGCACTTCTTTGATTATCCCGTTACAATGTCGGCGGCAACAATAAAAAATATGGGCTTTCTCACCACAATGAAAGCAGGTTTCAGCTATCTTAAATCCACAATGTTCAAAAAGCCTGAGGATTCTCTTGAGAATTTTTACATTAACCGTTTCGGTAAGGTGCTTTATTCAATGTTCTTTGAGGGCTACACCGAAAAGCTGTGGGGCAGACACCCAAGCGAGATTTCGGCAGACTGGGGTTCTCAGCGTGTAAAGGGACTTTCTATCAGAGCCGTATTAAAGGATATGTTCTCAAAGGCATTCGGCGGCAAAAAGTCAGCCAAAGAGGTTGAAACCTCGCTTATCGAGCAGTTCTGGTATCCTAAGTACGGCCCGGGACAGCTTTGGGAGATTGCAACCGACAGAGCTGTTGAGCGTGGCGCAAAACTCCTTAAAAATCATAGCGTAAAGAATATAGTATGCAAGGACGGCAAGGTAACCGCCGTTGTTTGCAATACTCCTGACGGCGAAAAGACTATTGAGGGCGATATTTTTGTATCTTCAATGCCTGTAAAGGACCTTGTTGCCGGTATGACAGGTGACGAGCCTTCAAAGGAGATTAAGTATATTGCAGAGAATCTTCCTTACAGAGATTTTGTTACGGTCGGACTTCTTGTTAATAAACTTAACCTTAAGAATGAAACCAAGATGAAAACTCTTAACAATATCGTACCCGATTGTTGGATTTATGTTCAGGAAACCAGCGTAAAACTCGGCAGAATTCAGATTTTCAACAACTGGTCGCCGTATATGGTGGAAGACCCGGAAAATACAGTATGGATCGGTCTTGAGTATTTCTGTGCCGAGGGCGATGATTTCTGGAATATGAGTGATGAAGAGTGCATTAAGCTTGCTACAAAAGAACTTGAATCTATGGGTGTTATCAGTTCAAGCGAAGTTCTCGACTCTCACCGTGAGAAAATCAAAAAGGCTTATCCTGCTTACTTCGATACATACGCTCAGATGGACGAGCTTATCAAGTATCTTGATATATACACTAACCTTTATTGTGTGGGCAGAAACGGTCAGCACCGTTACAACAATATGGACCACTCAATGCTTACCGCTATTCGTGCCGCTGAGGCTATCAAGGCAGGCAATACAGATAAGCACAATATTTGGAATGTTAATACAGAAAAAGAATACCACGAAACAAAGTAATATTTTGGGAGGTTAAACCAATGGATTTTAAACCCGGACATTTAGCCGTTGAAGAAAATAACTTTGTTCAGAATGGTAATTATCCTTGCAGCGGATTTGTAAAATTCGTGACTGCGCATCCGTATATTACGGTTGCAGTGTTGTGCCTTATGTGCACTATTCTTACAACAAGCACTTCGTTTGGCAGTATGTATACCATATTGGCACTGATTCCAATGCTTGTAATTCTTTTTGCAGGCGTGCCGACAGGAATTTACTTTAGCGCAAAGTATGCAAAAAGTTCGGATGAAAGAAAAAAGATGGCAATGTTTTCTTCACTCGCTGTCTTTGTTTGTGCGGTTGTGTTCTTTCTTGCAATAACTATGAACGGCAATATGGCTATTCATATTATGAATTACGCATTATGTATATCGGCTGTTCTGCTTGCCTATCTTGCCTGTACCCATAAGCTGAACGACAAGGCATTTATTCTGATTATATTTGCCTTGGCTTTTGCTGTTAGACTTGCATATGTGCTCTATACCGACTCTACCGTAAGACAGCACGATGTGGGCAATTTTGGTATGGAAATAGGTCACTGCGGATATATAAGATATTTATATCAAAACCTTAATTTTCCTGATTTTGATGTAAGAACAGCGTGGCAGTTTTACCATCCGCCATTTCACCATATGATTTCTGCATTGTGGATGCACTTGCAGACGGCACTTGGTATAAATTACTATGTAGCAGGTGAAAATGTTCAGATTTTAACACTGTTCTATTCATCAATATGTATGGTGCTTTCGTACAAGATTTTCAGACAATTAGGCTTAAAAGGCAGAGGTCTTGTGTGTGCTGTTGCAATAGTTGCGTTTTGCCCGACCTTTTACATAATGGCAGGAAGTATAAATAATGATATTCTTTCAATCGCTTTTATGCTTGCAGCTGTTTTAAACACACTTTATTGGCATAAGAATCCGACTTTCCCGAGAATTATGGCGATTTCTCTTTGCGTAGGGTTGGGAATGATGACCAAGCTTTCCGTATGGATGGTAGCGCCGGCTATTGCTTTTGTATTTTTATATGTTTTCTTTAAGAATTTAAAGGATTTCAAAAAGTATCTTCTTCAGTTCGTATGCTTTGGAGTGGTGTGCGCACCTCTTGCTTTGTGGTGGCAGGTAAGAAATCTTTTGAAATTCGGTGTGCCGCTCACCTATGTGCCGGCTCTCTCAATCACAAGCGACCAATATATCGGAAATTTGCCGGTTACGGAAAGACTCTTTGATTTTAGCGCAGGTCAATTTGCAAATGTAGGTGATCAGTTTGTTACCTACGGTGCGTCTTACAACGAGTACAATCCACTTGTAGCATTGTTCAAAACTTCAATGTTTGACGAACTTATAAATACCGCAAATTATCCGAAAATTGCAGTTTTCAACATTATTCTGTTTTGGTCGGCAGTTGTAATAGGCATATTTGGCTTTGTGGCAATGATTTATGCATTTTGCAAAAAGAAAAACTCGGCACTTAACAATGTTCAGAAAATCTTTGTTGCGTTGATATATGTAGTATTTTTTGCATCGTACTATGTTTTCTGTTTCCAATTTCCGTTTGTATGCACAGAAAATATAAGGTATGCCGTACCTCTCATAATAATAGGTGCGTTCTTTGTAGGACTTGCCGTACAGTATCTCGGCAAAAATACAAACGGCAAAACATATAAATCCATCGCACGAGGTGCAGTATATACGCTTGTTTCAATATTCAGCGTTTCTTCTGTACTTGTTTACTACATTGTAGGAATGTCTTAATAACGATAAAAAGCTCTCTTTTGAGGGCTTTTTGATTTATAACGGATTTGTAACTGCAATAAACAGAGATTTTGCCGAGTATGTATTGATTTTCATATTTAATTGGTGTATGATTAGTTAGAATTATGATTGACATATTTTGTCCAATTAATTTGATGAGGTAATAATATGAGGATAGTAATTGTCGGCTGCGGTAAAGTCGGCACATCTATAGCGTCCCAGCTTAATGCGGAGGGGCACGACATTGTTGTAGTTGATATTGACCGCAACGCTGTGCAAAATCTTTCTAATTCCCTTGATATTATGGGAATAGAGGGTAACGGTGCATCGTATGAGGTGCTTGCAGAGGCAGGGGCGGAAAAGGCCGACCTTGTTATTGCGGCGGCAGCTCTCGATGAAGTAAATCTTTATACCTGCCTTATGGCAAAGGCCGCAGGTACAACACACACAATCGCAAGAGTAAGAAATCCGCAGTATGCGGCGGATATTCACCGTATAAAAGATACGCTTGGACTTTCAATGTCTATTAATCCGGAGCTTACGGCGGCAAAAGAAATGAGCAGACTTCTCAGATTTTCGGGCGCACTTGAAATAGACACATTTTCAAGAGGTTCGGTTGAGCTGATAAAGGTAGCTTTGCCGGAAAATTCCGCAATAGCCAACAAAAGAATAAGCCAAATTGATGTTCTCAAGGGCAGAGTAAGAATTTGTCTTGTAGAGAGAGGCGATGAGGTATTTATTCCTAACGGCGATTTTGTGTTGCAGGGCGGAGATAGAATTTCCGTTGCGTCAAAGGTTGATGTTGCGGCAAAATTCTTTAAGCGCATCAGCGTATCAATCGGTAAGAGCCGAGATGTAATTTTGCTTGGCGGCGGTAAAATTTCTTTTTATCTTGCAAAAAACCTGCTTGATTCGGGCGCAAATGTAAAAATTATTGAGAAAAATCCTGATCGCTGCTGGGAACTTACCAACATACTTCCTGAGGCAGTTGTTATTCAGGGTGACTGTATGGATCAGGATCTCCTTTTAAGCGAGGGAATAGAGCACGCCGACGGTGTAGCCGCTCTTATGGACTATGACGAGGAGAATATTCTCATTTCGCTGTATATTCAGAGTGTGTCAAAGGCAAAGATTATTACAAAGGTAAACAATACTTCTTTTGACTCAATTCTTCACAACTTAAAAATAAAAACTATTATTCACCCTAAAAATCTTACGGGTGAATATATCGCAAGCTATATTCGAGCAATGCAAAATTCGCTCGGCAGTAATGTTGAAACCCTTTATAAGCTCAACAATGACGCTGTTGAGGCACTTGAGTTCAGAGTGCGCAGCACTTCAAGGGTTACGGGTATTCCGTTGCAGGAGCTTAATTTAAAAGATAACTTGCAGGTTATCAGCATTAACCGCCATGGCAAAATCATTCTTCCGCAGGGCAGCGATAAAATTATGTGCGATGATACAGTGGTTGTAATTACCAAGCACAAAGGTCTGAGCGATCTTGATGATATTTTAAAGCATTGAGGTTAAACGACTATGAATAAACGAAGTATTATTTATATTTTGGGTTGGGTGCTTATTGTAGAGTCTGTTGCAATGCAGATCGGCACTGTTACATCACTGATTTATGGCGAAAAAGAGGCAATATATTTTGTGGCAACGGGCGTTGTGTGCGCAATACTCGGTGTGCTTGCCGTAAAGGTCAAAAAGCCTAAAAATATGGTGCTTTACCAAAAGGCAGGCTTTGCGGCAACGGCGCTCAGCTGGATACTATTGTCTTTGGCAGGCTGTATGCCGTTTTGGCTCAGCGGAGAAATTCCGCATTTTATAGACGCTTTTTATGAAACGGTTTCGGGCTTTACCACAACGGGTTCAACTATTTTGAACGATGTTGAGGCACTCAGTAAAGGTATGCTTATGTGGAGAAGTTTTCTTCACTGGTTAGGCGGTATGGGCGTTATCGTCTTTTTGCTCGCCATAATTCCAAAGCTCGGCGGTCAGCAGAATATTTTTCTTATGAAAGCAGAAAGCCCCGGCCCGATTATCGGCAAGTCAGTGCCACGAATGAGAAATTATGCAACTATGCTTTACGGCATATATATTATACTGACGGCACTTGAATTTATTTTGCTATTGTTTGGCGGACTTAATGTTTTTGAGGCGATAAACACGAGCTTTTCAACCGCAGGTACAGGCGGTTTCGGTATTTACAATAGCAACGCAGCGGCTTTTGACAGCTACTATGTGCAAATGGTAATCGCTGTATTTATGCTTTTGTTCGGTGTGAATTTCTCAGTTTATCTTTGCCTTATCGCAAGAAAATTCAAACAATCACTCAAATTTGAGGAATTGTGGATATACCTCGGAATAGTAGCGGTTTCAACTGCAATTATTGCGTTTAATATCAGCTCTATTTACAAGCCGTATGACGCTTTTCATCAGAGCTTTTTCTATGTGACCTCTATTATTTCTACAACAGGTTTCGGACTTACCGATGTTAATAAATGGCCTGAACTTTCTAAAACCATTATTATAATTCTTACATTCATAGGTGCGTCGGCAGGCAGTACGGGCGGTGGATTTAAAATTTCCCGTATTATTCTGCTTTTTAAGGAGGTAAGAAAAGAGTTTTCTCTCCTTGTACACCCTCGCAATGTTAAACTCGTAAAAATGGACGGCAAGGCAGTAAATCACGATATTATGCGTACCACTTCAATGTATTTGGTGCTTTATATAGGTGTGTTTGCCATTAGCTTTTTGCTTGTTTCCATAGACAATATGGACTTTACAACAAGTTTTACGGCGGTAGCGGCAAATCTTAACAATACGGGCCCGGGCCTTGGTGCTGTTGGCCCTGTAGGAAATTATGCCGATTTCAGCATTTTGTCAAAGATAGTATTTATTTTCGATATGCTGGCAGGCAGACTTGAGATTTACCCGCTCTTGCTCCTTTTTGCACCGTCTGCATGGAAAAAATCGTAATATTTAACCACCTCACAGCAAATAATAGTTGTGAGGTGATTTTTTAATGTCAGAGGCAATTAACATAGCCGCCCAAAAGACAGCAAAGCAAAAAAGGATAAAATTTACATTTTATCAGAAAATATTTTTTCTGTATTTTTTAAATATTACAGATTGGATATGCACCGAGGCTTTGCTTGCAAGCGGATATTTTGCAGAGGCAAATCCTGTAATGCAGCCTGTACTGAATAATTTTTGGCAAACCGTCATAATTAAAGGGGTGATTCCTCTTGCGGTCATTTTGGTGTGCTGTCTGGTGAATAAATGGGCAAATGCAGGCGACAGCTGTGTGATAAACATAATGCTGTATGTGGGCATTTCTATATATATGCTCGTAAATCTTTGGCATATTTTCAATTTTGTATTGCTCTTTTTCGTATTTTAATGTAAAATAATAAAGTATGAGTAAAAATGGAGGTGTTGTTTTTGCCCGCTTTATCAGTAAGTAATCTTACAATGACATTTATAGAGAGAAACCTGTTTACCGATGTATCGTTTGAAGTGGAGTCGAGAGATAAAATCGGCTTTATCGGTGCAAACGGTGTGGGCAAAACAACTCTCTTTAAAATATTGGACGGTGAAATTTCACCTACCTCGGGCAATGTGGTATTTGCAAAGGATACCGTTGTCGGCTATATGGAACAGCACGCCTGCAACAATCCGAGAATAAGCATCTATAACGAGCTTTTGTCGGTGTTTGACTATCTCACCGATATGGAGCAGGAGATAGCCGAGGTAACTAACGCAATAGAAAATAAGGACGACGACCTAAATGCGCTTGTAGAGCGACAGACAAGGCTTATTGACGAGTTTGAAAGGCTCGGCGGACTTACATACAAAAGCCGCACACGCTCGGCATTGCTCGGACTTGGATTTATGGAATCCGAGCTTGATATGCCTGTCGGTAATTTAAGCGGCGGTCAGCGATCAAAGCTCAGCCTTGCAAAGCTGTTGCTTTCTAAGAGCAATTTTCTTTTGCTCGATGAGCCGACAAACCACCTTGATATAAGCGCAGTAAATTGGCTTGAGAGCTTTTTGCGTGATTTTAAGGGCGCAATGATAATCATTAGCCATGACCGATATTTTCTTGATAATGTAACGAATAAGACGATTGAACTTGAGCATTGCAAAACAATGTGCTACAAGGGTTCGTATTCCGAATTTATTAAGAAAAAAGAGGCATATAATGAGTCTTTAAAGAATAAATATGAAAATGACTTGAGCGAGATAAAGCGAATCGAAGGCATTGTTGAACAGCAAAAGCGCTGGGGCAGAGAGAGAAACTTTATCACCGCCGCAAGCAAGCAGAAAGAGGCAGACCGCATAAAGGCTCAGCTTGTTAAACCCGAAAGCGAGCTTGACACCGTTAAAATGCACTTTACTCCAAAGATTGAGAGCGGCAACGATGTTTTGATGTGCAGTAATCTTTCTAAAGCCTTTGGTGATAAAAAGCTGTTTTCAGATGTAAATATTCATATACGCAAGGGCGAAAAGGTGTTTATCCTCGGCGGAAACGGTTGCGGAAAAACAACCCTGTTTAGAATTTTGACAGGAAAATGTCCGCAAGATACAGGCGAATATGAATACGGCACAAATGTTACTGTGGGTTATTTTGATCAGTTACAGCAAAATCTTAATCTTGAGAATACAGCCGTAGACGAAATATGGGATACTTTCCCACAAATGACGCAAACCGAGGTAAGAAGTGCGCTTGCCTCATTCCTTTTCAGAGGGGACGAGGTGTTTAAACCGCTTTCAAAGATGAGCGGCGGCGAAAGAGCAAGAATTTCTCTTGCAAAACTTATGCTCAAGGGCAGTAATTTCCTTTTGCTTGACGAGCCGACAAACCACCTTGACTCAGCATCAAGAGAAGAACTTGAAAAAACGCTTGCCGATTATAGCGGCACTTTGCTTATAATCAGCCATGACCGTTACTTTATTAATAAACTTGCCGACAGGGTGCTTGTGCTCGATAAAAACGGTATAACCGAATATCTCGGCAACTATGATTATTATGTTGAGCACATAAGAACAGAGCAGACAGAGGCTAAAGCAGAGGTTGCGGTAAAGAAAGAAAAACCGCAGAATGATTATTTCCTGCAAAAGCAAAGACAGAGTGAGGAGCGAAAAAGACAGACAAGACTTAAAAAGGCAGAAGAGGCTATTGAAAGACTTGACGAAGAGATTGCTCAAACTCAGGAGTTGCTTTCAAGCGAAGATGTGGCGGCAGATTACGAAAAGCTGATTGAACTTACCAAAAAGCTTGAGGATCTCCAAAACGAGCAGGAAGAGCAGTACGCAATTTGGGAAGAACTCTCTGATTGATTGTATTTGATAATAAAAAACAGCCGTATGAAAAATGCGGCTTATATCCATCCGTGGCGCAATTGGATAACGCAACAGATTCCGATTCTGGAGAATGGGGGTTCAAATCCCTTCGGGTGGGCCAAAAAATAAAAAACATCCTTTGCGGTGTTTTTTATTTTTATATACAAAGAAAACTAAGGGATTTGAAGCCGACCGTTAAAAACACTAATAGTAATTAAAAGAATTTATGTGTTGTATAGATAAATTGATTATCTGCACATAATATTTCTGTTGTCTTAATGTCGTTTTCTTAAAAAATCGGATATTTATAAAATATTTAAAGGAAAAATTAAAAAGATTTTTGAATTTTATTAAAAAACAAGACGATTTTTCAATAAATATAATTTAAAAAACTCCAGGATTTAAGCCGCTTTTGTGGGGCTGAAGAACTTTTTTGAAATTTTTTAAAAAAGTTTGAAAAAAGTGTTGACATTTGGAACTTCGTATGGTATTATATATGAGCAGTCAACGAGAGATACAAAAACAAAACAAAATCTCTTGTGAAACAGCGAAAAACGCTGGTGTAGCTCAGTTGGTAGAGCAGCTGATTTGTAATCAGCAGGTCGGGGGTTCAAGTCCGTCCACCAGCTCCAAAAGAAGCCTACTGTTTAGGCAGTAGGCTTTACATATGGGAGAATTCCCGAGTGGCCAAAGGGGGCAGACTGTAAATCTGTTGTCACTGACTTCGGTGGTTCGAATCCACCTTCTCCCACCAAACTTAAAAAACGCCTTAAACACTGAGTTTAGGGCGTTTTTCTTTTGCGTTTAGCAGAGATAAAAACCCTCTGAAAATCTGTTTGTCTAACAGTTGTCTAACAGGTAAACTAACTAAGCATATTTTCAAGCGATTCTGTGAGCTTTGCTTTTGATTTTGCCTGAATATGAGAATAGATATTTGCAGTTGTGTTATATGAACTGTGACCTGCCCATTCCTGTAATTCTTTCATACTTGCACCGCTTTCAAGAAGAATACTAATATTTGTATGCCTTAATTCGTGCAACTTGATTCTTTTTAAGCCTGCGTTCTCGCATAACTTCGGTATTGCCCTCGTAACATATTCGAGAGGTAATAAACTGCCGTCAGGTCTTACACAAACGAAACCGTCCCAAGTATGATTATACAGCTTGTTTTTTTGTTTCTGCTTTTCCTGTTTTGCCTTTAATTCAGATAAATATTTTACTGCTGAATCAGACATAGGAAATGAGCGAATAGAAGAAGAGGTTTTAGCAGTAGCCTCATAATACAGATTTTTGATTTTTGAACCTGATACGCCTTTATCCTTAACCGTTCCGTTAATGTAAAGTATTTTGTTTGCAAAATCAATATCCTGCCACCTTAAACCTATGATTTCACCTCTGCGTAAACCAAACCAAGAAGCAAGTAATACAACAGGTTCAATACGTGATCCTTTTGCAGCCTTTAAGAATGTTTTTAGCTCCTCTACGGTATAGAAATTTGCTACATGACGGTTTTTCTTAGGCAAATCTACCTTGTCCGCAGGATTACTTTCTATACGCCCCATTTTATAAGCATACCTTAAAGCCTTACTTATGTTAGCGTGATAATGGTGTATGGTATTTGCAGTTACTTTATCATTATTCAGCTTATAGGTGTAAAAATCCTGAATATGATAAGGCTTTAAGTCACAAAGCTTTATTCTTCGTTCGGCAAAATACGGGCAAATTACATTATGTATAACTTGCTTATATCCGTAGTAGGTATTCTTAGAAATGGTATATTTGGTATCTTCAAGCCACTGTTTTAGATAATCGGAAAACAACATTTCAGTTTCATCAAGAACAAGTTTGTTTTGCCACTCTTGAAGAATTTCAATCCTTTTTTGTTCAAGTTTACGCTTGTTGTTGCCGTTTACCGAAAACTCGGTTTTAATCCACTTTTGAACACGCTTGCCGTTTGAAAGATGATAGCTTACGATTATGTAATAATAATCTCTGCCTTTTTTCTTTGAAATTACGGCTGTAATGTCTTTATGTCTTGCTGTCAAGTAAATTCCTCCTTTTGTGACAGCAATTACCTAATATTATTATATAACATAATTGCGTTTGATTCAATAATTATCTTGAATTTTCTCCTTTCTTATCGGGAAGACTTTCTACAAGTTTTAGAAACTCTTCACAAGTATAACGCCTGCCGTTTTCATCTTTTGAAGGTCTTTTAGAGCGGTAGTTATCTCCGTGAAGCGGTATTCCTAATTTACCTAAAAAGTATCGCAAGTCCTCAAAACTGTAGCCGTTATAAGATGTACCCATTTTTTGACCGTTACTCATGTCGATTATCCAATATCTCTGACACGGTCTGTACCTAAGTGCCTTATAACCCAAGTACACCGGCTTTAGTTCATACCCAGCTTCTCGAAACACTTCCTTAATACGCCATGTTGAGTATTTTTCGTATATGGTTCTAAAGGTTAAATCGCTAAAATCGCCTTTCTCAAAATACTCCGCTAACTCCTCATCTACAATAATTTCGTCATCATCAATCATATACAACGCCCTCCGTTTCATCTGTATTATGATACCTAATATATCCAAAGATTGCATACTGTAGTATATCGTCTGCAATCTCGGCATTCATCATAAATGGGTTTGTGTCATCAATATCACGTGAAGCCATATCATATGAATACAGAACATACACCCCTGACAAAAAGCTCTCAAAGTCAAGAACATATATTTCAGAATTGTAGCGGTTGCTAATAACAAAATATCCACCCTCGGTAATAGGAAAGACAATATCTTTGTCAGTGCTATCACCTATAAAATCTGCATTCTTAATCCAATGTCGTTTATTACTGCAAAAAGCTAAATACAGGATATTGTCTATAACTTCCTCAGACAGATTTAAACGTACGCTCACCGAACTGTTACTGTCAGGGTAATATAAATCCACAGTTAATTTATGGTTCATATACCACTTCTCACTTAAACTATTTTTCATAACTATCACCTTTCTTAAATATGTTATTTGAATTTGATATGGCTATTCCATATCCTTTGAATAAAAAGTGCGTTCAAACTCTTCATCAGACACTGTCTGATTATCTTCAATGTTTGTATAACTGCCTGTATTTATTGCTGTAAGGGTAAACGGATTGTCAATTTCAGTAATTTTCTTTACAATCTCTGCAACATCAACCTTTGTAAGGTCAACACTGACAAAACAATCAGCTAAACTTTGCTGTGATAAACTAAGAAAATTATTTTTAAGCCAAGCCCTTATCTGAGGGTTAATTTCAAGTTTTTCCTTATGGCATTTCTTGTATATTTCATACAGAATACTCCAAAATTCAACAACAGCCTTATCACCCCATATAATGCTGATTTTATATATCAAAGGAAATAAACCGCTACCGTAAATAATGTGCTGAATACTCTTGTTAAGACTGTTGTTTTTAGGACTTTCACAACGCAGGGCAGGGTAGTTACTGTTTTTTGATATTTCAATCAAATACTGTGTGAAATCGGTATAATGCCCTGTTAATACATCAAAAAAGCGGTATCTGTCACAAATCTTACTTGCTGTAAATTGTGACATTGAAATGTCATCGGAAACACTTTTTAACTGTTCAGTTATCTGGTGTGCGTACTTTCCTCTGAAAGAAACCTCGAGTCTGCTCCAATTCTCACAATTAAGAGCTTCATCAAGTCTAAATCCGTTAGTGTTTATCTGCTCATTCTTTTTATTATAGACTCGCAATAAACTTTGAGAATTTTCCGCTCTGCTCCCAATGTAAATCGTTTCCGTAGCCAAATCATTTTGTACTGCGGAAATCTTTCTTTTAGAATGTCTGTCATTACAGTCAACTATGATATACTGTTCATTTTCCAATTTTTCGTATATACTGTGAGGAGATAAATCATCGAAATTTTTATAATCAGCGGTTAAATCAATCCTGCTCAATCTAAATTTGTAAAAAGGGCTGTCAATCATACGCAAAAATTTTGCTAAATTTACGCTCTCACCGTACATCTGATAATATCGCTCCTGATAAGTTGCCCACGCTTGGGCAGTAAACCTAACAAGTATGCCCATGTGTACAAAATTATCGTGCATAGCTATGGCAAAATAATAGGGGGCGTTTTCAATGGTAAATGCCTGTGAGTAAGCCTGTGGCTTTTTATCAAGCAATTCCACCACTCTGCCCAACAGTAACTCAATTTCAGATTTATAGATAAATTCCTGTATCATTGAATAAGCTGTACTTTGCCAATCGTTACAAACATCATCAATCGGATAAAACAAAACTAAAGAAAATTCATCAACACCGACTGTTACTTCTTTATCCATTCATATAATCACTCCTATAATATCGAACGCATATTCGATAAAATTATATATTATCCCCTTCATTAAAGTGAGGGGATTGACTTGCCGTCAGGCGGTTCGCACCTTGACGGTGCTACCGCCCACGGCAAAGACTTACCCAGCCTTTTTAGGTGGATTAACAGGCTTAATATCGCTTGCCGAAGCACTTATGCGGTAACCCTGCGGAGTCCAATACAGCGTTAAGACTAAGTCGGTAAATGAAACGAATACTGCTTCATCTTCCTGCAAATCAAGCCTTACATCACCGAGAATTTTCACAGACAATTTTTCATAGGCACGATGCGGTAAAACTACCTCATATTTATAGCCCGAAATGTTATCTGTTCTCTTTCCGTTGTCATATTCGTATGCAGGTAAAACTGACACCAGCATTAAATCTGTGCCTACTGTCTTGTAGGCGTCAATAACTATATTTTTAATATCCATAGCTATCTCCTTTCTGTTTATTTTGAACTTCATTTGAAGTTCTTGATTATATAAAAACACATGGAGTTGCGAATTTTGGGATACTTTGGATATGAAATACCCCTTTTTAAAAATTTTTAAAAAATTTTTTTGTTTCTTCAAGCCACAACTTCAAGATTTGCGTTTGCTTTGCATAGTCATAATTACGAAGCAATTCCATAAGTTCATTGGGAAAGCCCTCTAAGAGATATGTACCATACAATAAGTAATCTAACGAACATTTTGTAGTGAGCGAAAATCTAATCAGATACTCAAGAGCAGTATTTCTTATGTCTGCATACTTTTTGCTCTGAACATCATTTTTCTTTGAATGATACTTGTCCATTGTATTTTTAGATACACCTAACAATTCACTGAACTGTTTTTGTGTCAATTTCCTTTGTTGATGAGTACAAAAATATTTGCGTACCTCATCTAATCGAGCTCTATAATCAACAAAAAAATCTTCATCTTCATCATCAAAATCTTCGGCATATTTTGAATTATCCTCTAATAAATTAAAGCAAAAATCGGTAATTTTGCTTTTACCTGAATGTTTACAAATTTTTCTTAATTCTTCAATTTCGGGTAAATTATGACCGAAAACCAAATAATCTAAAGAAACATTAAAACGCAGATGAATGAGAAATAAAAAATCAGTGGACGGAAAAATGATTCCGTGTTCAACCTTACTTACATAATCCTTTTTATAGTTAAATTTAATGTCAGTAAGCGAATAGTCACCGTAATTATCATAATCATCATCAATTTTCGGATTTAAAAACTCAAGAAACTCATTTACAGTCTTAGGCTGACCGTTAAAACCTTCTTTTCTAAGCCCCTTTCTCAACTGCTGTATTCTTTCTCCAATAGCCTTCTTGTATGCATTTGTCTGCATAAATATTACTCGTTTCTATGCCATAAATTTACACTGAGTGTAGGACACACTCTATAAGTGCTTATGTTAGAAACGCAGGGAAGAATTGATACTCAACCATGGTGCAAAGGTATCAACCACGGCGACAAAAGTGTCAACCTAAAACACATTGTGTTATAGAGCAACATACAATTTTGGTTAAGGTTGGCGACACAATTTTCACGACCATAAAATTTAGCTATAATACAGCTTAATGTGACAATTTGTTTTAAGACAAAAAAACAGTCCGACCATTAAAATGATTGGACGGTAATGTTGAATAATTATGCAAATTTAGTGTATAAAAGGTTGTCATAACAACGCTTTTTGTATAATATCTTTGGTGTAGTTTATGTTTCGTAATTGAGGAACAAGTATTTCTCTTAATGCTTTTCCGTCAGTTTGCAGATATCCTTTGCCCCTTGATTTTGGTTCTATCATCTCCTTATTATCATTAAATACCATTGCTATACTCTCTTTGCTGAGCGTACCAAGACCTACAACATTGCCGAAATTATCACGCCCTGTGATATATGTTGAATCGGCTCTTTGTAGTGACATAATGATAAAAATATTTGCACCTCGACCTAACATAAGAATGTTGGCAAGTTTTTGCTTGTAGTTATCCTGCTCTTTCTTTACGGCTAAAGAACTGAGGAAACCCGACCACTCATCAATACATAAATAAATCGGTTCATATTCTGAATTTACACTTGCATTTGCCATTCTGTTTTGTAATTCATCAAAAACACAATCAACAGCTTCACCGACAGAATTATGCCTATAGTAATTCCGACAGTCATTAAATTCAATAAAATCAATGCCTTTAAAGTCTGCCAAAATCAATTTGACAGACTTCTTTGCTATTTGAACTAATATGTATGTTAGAAGATAAGTTTTACCGCTTCCGCTTGGTGCTACAATCAGCATATGAGGTACAGAGGAAAAGTCCACCGTAACAGGCACTTTTACACCCTGTGAAAGAATAGATAAATCTACACCGACAGTTAATTTACTGCTATCAAACCTCATCGTCATACACCTTATCTGTTGTTATATTCAGCTGTTCATCTCTCTTTTTGGACTTAATATAATGCCTTACATCATCTTCACAGCTAATATACATCACGGCAAATTTTAGTAAATGCTGTTCCTCGTTATATACAACCTTTTCAATATATACGCTCGGTATCATACCGTAGGATTTGCTGTTGTAGAATGAGGGTAAATTAACCATGCCGTAATTAAGCAATTGAGCTTCAATATACGATTGGATAATTTGCTTTAATGTATCGTCATCAAAGTCATATGATTTTTTTGGCATAATAATCTGAAAGGTGTAAAAAATACAGTTGTCAACACATAGTGGATTGTACCCCTCTTTTAAGAGAGAACTGCAATCTTTACCAAGCGGAAGTTTTAAAAACTCGTTGTTGCTCTGTAATACATCATACAAAAAGTAAAGTAAGCTCGGATAAACGCTGTTTACAACTTTCATTCTTGCTTTGTTTGAAGCAAAATTAGCTGTTAAGCGAAGAGCGGATTTGATAGATTTTCTGTCGCTCAATTCCAATACCAACAAGAAAACAACAATCAAAACATTCATTACAATTAGGCAGATAAACCCTGTCAGCAAATAACTTACTGCTCCTGACAAAGAAAACGGTATTCCGAGTTTGTTGCACTCTGAGAGATATTCAGTGCCGAAAGCCATAATTACGAAAAAAGCTACTGCAAAATAGGTGAGCAGTACCACCCTAAAAGATTTTTTATTCATAAAAAATCCTCCTTCAAATTATTTGAACTTCTAAAGCAATCTTTGAAGTTCTTGATTATATAAAAACACATGGAGTTGCGAATTTTGGGATATTTGTAACTAATCATAACGGAACCGCAGGAAATTTTATATTTTCTGCGGTTTATTTTTATAAGGTTCGCTATGGTTAAAGCCATAGCGTTATTTTTTTGTCCGATTTTTGCCGATATTCACGCTCACAAGCCTTAACTGTTTTCTATATTCAAATCGTCACCGTAGGCTTTAATTTCACATTTTGCTCCGCTTATTTTATAAGTAAAGAATTGCCCTACGGCGTATCGTAAACTTGCTTCTTGACTTATGAAATTTCGCTACGCTTTTAATGCTCACAAAGCCCATACGATGACGATTTAAACGAATATAAAAAATCAGAAAGGAGTGAAAAATACAGCGTGAATATCTAAATCGGACTTATTAAAAGCCCACCAATTCAGAATTACCGAATATAAATTTTAATTGAAATTAACTTTCAAAGGAGAAACCATTATGAAATACTTTACAAACTGTAACACAGCAGAAGACCTCAAAAAGGAATACAGAAGATTAGCTAAACAGCTTCACCCCGATTTAGGCGGTGATACAGAAGAATTTAAGGTAATGCAAAACGAATATGAGATTTTGTGGGAACGCCTGAAAAATATACATACAAATTCAGAGGGCGAAACCTACACCAAAGAAACAACGGAAACACCGCAGGAATTTATAAATATAATCAATGTGCTTACAAGCCTTTCGGACATTGAGGTTGAAATTTGCGGTACTTGGTTGTGGGTATCGGGAAACACCAAAGCACACAAAGAAGTGTTGAAAGAATTAAAATTCCGATACGCTCACAAAAAACAGGCTTGGTATTACCACACAGAGCCGTACCGCAAGAAAAGCAAACGAGAATTAACGCTTGATGAAATCCGTGATATGTTCGGTTCTGAAAAGTATAATCAAAGCGAAAACAAAACTCCAACATTACACAGTTGACAAAAAAGGGGAACAGCTGAAAAGTTGTTCCCCTAAAATTGAAATTACTTCAAATTTTACAGTTTCATTCATATAATTTTTGAAAGTTATTTTACAAAAATATTGAATTTTCACATATTGTATGCTAAAATAAAAATGCCAAACAAATTTAATTATAATGCTTACACAAGTGTGTATTTTTATTTCGGTAAAAATGCAGGCTCTATTTCAGCATACTTGTAGTAAGCGTTGAATTTGTTTGGCGACAAAAGGGCTATGTATTTTTCGGGTGCGTAGCTTGTTCTATGCACCCTTTTTTACTGAAAAATAAAAAGTTTTTATAAAATTAAATTTATCTCTTAAAAAATGAACCTTTTAGACATTTAAAATGTCTAATATATAGAGCTTACAGCATAAGCCCTTTGTCGCCAAAAATAAATAAAGAGGAAATGAAATTTTATGAAAACTAAAAAACGAAAATGTCTTGTAATGCTGATTGCAATGTTAGTGCCAATGACAAGCGTTACATTAAGTGGTTGTAACGGAAAGAATGAAGTTTCAAACGCTACACCCGACCAAGCAACTACGCAAATTACTACACAGGAACAAACAAAACCAACGGTTGCAGAAACTACACAAGCTCCTAAGCCGGATTATCACGAAGCCTATCAGGCGTATAAAGAAAAGTTAAAGGAGCGTTCAGCAGAAATAAAGGCTTATGATTGGCAAATTGATAATAGTGAAAGCAAACCTGTTGTTTTTGCTGATATTTTGGGTGACGAAACTCCAGAAATGATAATTACATTTATGGATGCAGATGACCCGAAAGGTATTGGATATTATATAAGGTGTGAAATTTATACTTATAAAGATGATAAGTGTAAATTAGCATACACCGAAAGCGAAGATGTTACTCATCTTGATTATGCTTCTCAGTTTTTTCATCAATACTTATTTTTTCAGATTAATAATTCAAAAGATTTGTATTGGTTAGACTATCGTGGAGTGAGTTTTACACAAAATACAAAGATTTACCATATGGATTGGGATGGTGAAAAGCTCAGTCCAAAATTGATATGCGAACAAAGATATTCTGATATGCCCGATATTTACGAAACACCTGACGAAAAGTCAGGTATTGTTCAAGGCGAAGATGTTGGTTATGAAAACAGCGAAATTTATAAGTATAATCTTTTAGATTCAATGTCACATATATTAATGTATAATGACCATAGCTTTGTTATATTTGATACAGATTATCAATTCTCTGATAGAAATGAAGCTATGAGTTATCAAGATGCTATTAGTTATCTTGATAAGAAACTTGCCTGACAAACTTTTAAAAAGTATAATCGTATAAGGAGCTTATTATGAAAAAGAAAAAATTGGTAATTATTTTAGCTGCTTCGGTAGTTGCAATAGCGTTGCTTGTAACTACCACTTTGGTAGTATTAACTCATCCCATTGATATGATACAAAACTCTAAAAATATTATTTCAGATAATAATGTTTTTAATTCTGATGAAAGCGAAACAACGCAACCGACTACAAGTTCACTACCACTCAACGAACGATTTGCAAAAGCTAATATCGGTGATAGTATTACTTTTGGAGAATATGAAATTGACAACGAAGACGGTGTATATTATACCGAAAACAAGCCAACAGCTCCTATTGAATGGGGTGTTGTTGATAAAAACGATAAAGCTGTACTTTTAATTAGTAAAAAAGCCGTTGACTGTCGTAAATTTTGTGAAAGTGAAGAATCGGAAGTAAGGAACAGTTGTACTTGGATAAACAGCGATATTAGAAGTTGGTTGAATGATGATTTTTATAAAAATTCATTCAGTCATCAAGAAAAAGCGTATATTTTGCAAACAAAACTTGATAACAATAGTTATTCTATTGAAGCCGATGATGCAAAAAGTACATATGATTATGTTTTTTTACTTAATATTCCCGAAGCTGAAAAATATTGGGGTTCAACTTGTACAGGTCTTTTTGAAAAAAATTCTTCTGGAAAATGGCTTCGTTCCTCAGGGACTGAACAATATGCACCTGCTAATATAGATTCAAGTAATGCAATTGATTATAATGGGGCAATTGACAGCTATTTAATGGATATTTATCCTTGTATATGGGTGAAAATCAGTGATGATAATTCATTAACTGAATATGATTTTGATTACGATGTTGCACCACCTGAGAATGTTCCCGAATATGATAGCGGTAATTGTGGTGATGGTGGAATTAATGTAAAATGGACTCTTGATGAGCGTGGTACTTTGCGTATAACAGGAATTGGAAAAATGAATAATTATCAAGAATATATGCACGTTAATCTTCAACCGTGGAATGAATACTTAAACAGAATACATACCGTAATTATAGAAGATGGTGTAAAATACATTGGTAAAGAAACTCTTAGTTGTGCAGCCTCATTGCGTGAAGTTTATTGTAAAGGTACAGATTACGAAATAGGTCCAAGTGCTTTTTCAAATTGTATATCATTAAAAAAGGTTGAGTTATCAGAGGGATTGACTACAATTATGGATTATGCCTTTGAGGGTTGTTCTTCATTAACTGAACTAAATCTTCCTGACAGTGCAACTACATTTGGTTTACAATTTATCGATAGATGTGACGAATTAAAGGCGGTGAACGGAATTAATGTAGATGAATGGAAAACACAGCATAATTACGATTCGTTACCTCGTATAGATTATGAATAAATTTTTCAAAAAAATTGTTGGAAAAATGAACCTTTTTATCTTTTGATGTGTCTAATATATAGGAACGCAAAAAATCACAAAAAGGAGGAAATATTATGAAAACAATCAAAGAGCTTGTATTGAGTGCTAAAAACGGCAATAAAAAAGCATTTGATAAGCTGTATGAGCTTACACATAATGATGTGTGGTACAACTGCCTTTCTTTGCTCAAAGATGAAGAAAACGCAAAAGACATAATGCAGGAAACCTACATTACAGCTTTTTTGAAGCTTGACACACTCAATGATGAACAAAAGTTTTGCGGTTGGATTATATCAATAGCTGTAAACAAATGCAAAAACAAATTGAAAGGAAAGGTGGAATATCGGATAGATGATGAAGTTCTGATTACAGAAGCAGAAACAGATGAATTAATGCTACCCGATGAGTACATAACCAAAACCGAAAAAAGAAAAGTACTGTTACAGATTATGGAAGACACACTTTCATTCAATCAGTATCAGACTGTTTTAATGTTTTATTTTGATGAAATGTCAATTTCTGAAATTGCACAGGGACTTGAAATTTCAGAGGGAACGGTAAAATCTCGCCTAAATTCATCAAGGGCAAAGATGAAAACCGCAATTGAAGATTACGAAAATAAAAGCGGTGACAGGCTTCACGGTGTTGTATTTGTTCCGTTCTTTACAACAATTTTCAGAGAGCAGGCAAAGAGCCTTAAAGTACCGAGTATAAAAATCACACTTCCAAACGGAGAAAGCCTTGTAACTGCGGCTTCAAAGGGTGTTGCAACAGCGGTAAAATCGAGTGCTACAACTGCGGTTAAGGCAGGTGCAGTTACAGCGGTTAAGACAAAAGTCATAGCTATGGCTTGTGGTATGACTTTACTTTTTGCAAGCACAACAGTCGGCACAAGTCTTCTTGCAGGCTGTAACGCTGAGAAAGAACCGACAGAACCGTCAATAATATCTTCAACTGTACAGACTTCAACTGTATCATCTGAGGTTAGCAAGGCTATTGAGGATAACGGTCTAAAAATTGATAAAGACGGCAACATTACAGACAAAAATGGTAAGAAAGTCGAAGTAAAAGACGGTAAGGTAGAAGTAAAAACCGATGACGGTAAGACAGTTACAGTTAAGGTTGACGATGTAAAAACTACGGTATCTAACAACAATAACAGCAACAAAGGTAACACCGAAAAGAAGGAAGATACTAAGTCAAATACATCTTCAAATACCAATACACCGGGTAACAACCAGAAGCCAGCATCTAAGCCGAGCAACTCTTCAAATAATAACCAGTCATCAGCGTCAAATACTAAAGCGACTGAGGCTCCAAAATATAAGTACTATAAGCATCACGATGCTAAGACAGTATATCACGAGGCTGTGACAAAGCATCACGATGCTGTAACAAAGCATTACGATGCAGAGTGGGTTGTAACAGGTACTCGTGAGGAACCAGTATATGAAACAAGATGGGTAAATGTTTGCAATGACTGCGGTAAACAGTTGGTAGATGATAACCAGTTGGGTGAGCATCTTAATTGGGAAATGGATAACGGTGGTAGAGGTTCATATCACGCCGAGGAGCAGCAGGTTCAGGTAGGCACTAAGACAGTAGAAGATGGTCATTGGAAAGAAGCTTATGACGAAGTTATTACTCCAGCTTGGACCGAAACAATTTCTCCAGCTTGGACCGAAACAATCCCAGCTTACGACGAGGAAGTATCTGTAAATGATGACTGGGATAAGAAAGTTCTTATCAACTAAGCGTGTTGGTATTAATTTGGTATTAACTACTTTAATCATAGTTTAACATTTCAGGGGGAAGAGGACTCAATATCGAATCCTCTTTTCTTTTGTATAGAAAGATATTTTTCTATACAAGAAAGTATTTAATTAAAATATAATATATGGTATAATATAAACATATTAGAAGAGGTATTTATATGAAAAGTTATATCCTAACAAGGGTAGTTATGATATGGGAATGCTCTGTAATCAACAAAATAAAAAAGAGGTTAAGCATTAGAAAAAATTGCTTAACCCCTTTGTTGTTATTGAAATGATACAGCTCCCGTATAGTTACGAAAAATCGTATTTAAGTGAATTTACTGTATATTTTTTTACTTTAGTGCATTTAAATAAATCAGGATAGAATATTGCAAGATTATTTCCGCCTGGATTTAGTGTACTTGAATATTCTACACCGCTATATTTTTCATCTGATTTATAAGTAAGAGTTTTAATAAAGTCGCATAAATATTGTGTAGGTATATAATCAAGATGATTATCGCCTGCCCTTAAAGCACGTCCCATTTCTCCGTCAATTTTGTGCAGTATTGGCTTATTTATTAGATATTCAAGAAAATCAAAATCTCCGTTAAAAGGACTAAAGTTGTTTATTTGTTTAAAATCAATTACAGAAATATCTTTCATCAAACAGAATTTTCCGATACATATGCTATCAAATGCACCAGAACGTATTTCGTGAACACAAGTTTTGTCACTATCTGCAAGATACAAACGACTTATTCCTGTTGAATTTGCTCGTCCTTCTTTTGCAAATTCAATTGGGGGAGCACCCATTTCTTTTGGTTTATATTGATTATCACCATAACACAGGCGCCCCCTATACATAACGATACCTTTCTCATAGTCTTTTCTGAGATATGATAAATAAGTTTCAAGTTTATCAGTATTTATAAGTTGCGTGTGAAATCTATTTTCGTGCTTTATGCTTTCAACAAATTCATCCCAACTATGTCCCACAAGTATAGAGTGTATTTTTAAATATTCCTTGTCATATTTTTCAGGCACTCCAACAGGGCTACTAAAATAATTATTAGCTTCAGAATAAAGTCTGGTTGATAAGAATTTGATGATATTGTAAATATCACTTGATTTAATATCATCTGAGAAGATATTCCATTCGTTCTTAAGTTCATCTGCAATCATATGAACATCGCTAATCGGATAATCAGGAGGTAACAAATCTTTTGGAGTATAAATGTTAATTAATTCATCAAAAAATCCATCTAAACTACTGTCTTTCTCGGTGTCATATAAAAACACATTTTTTTTACCGCATATGGGACAATTACCCTTTGAACGATTATCCCTAAGATTTGTTCCTATAATTATAGATTTTATTTGCTCATCTTTGAAACATTCATCACAGAAAATCATTTTGACACCTCATCTAAATAATTTCCCATCCATTCAATATGGTGCATGATTGAGAGCTTTTTTATAACTCCAAGACCTGGATATGTTTCATTACGATACATACTCTCAAATCTTCCTATTGCTAAAGTGTTTAAATTTTTTGTTTTGTTCCAACTAACTAACTTTGTTAGTGCTTCATAAAACTTATTTGCAGGGTCATCAATACCAAAATTACTATCAGATACGAAATGATGGATTCTTAATGATTTATCTGAAATAGATGTTGGATAAACAATATGAATTGCAACAGCATAGGGAGCAAAACCAGAATTAGCATATTCCTTACCAACGATGGAATAATCTGAAAATCCTTTATATCCATCATCTTTATAGTAAATGTGGTCATCGGAAAAAAATTCATCATCACAATTTAAATAATCACTATTGCGTGGTAATTTATCAAACTTGTCATCCAACATAACTCTACCTTCACGGATACCCCTAAACGATGGAGAGTATGGAATAATATTATAATGAGGTGAATTATTAGTGAAAACAGATTTCCAGTTATCTATAGAGTCCCCCTTAAAACATAGTGAAACCATTTGACTATACGGAATTCTTTGACTTAATAAGAGATTCACGTTTTCTTTACTATTATCATCAATTATTATACCAGAATATATATTGCTGTCACAGAGGACTTGTTGTATACTTTCAAATATACCTTTATTTTTTGAATTATGACTGTCAGCAATAAAATTACCAACTTTTGGATTTCTGATAATAATCATTTTTTTATTATTATTAATAAATGTTTTGATAGTACTTAATAAAGTTGAGGTTATCTTGACAGGTTCAATTACGGGTATAATATTATCACTTAATCTGTCATTTTCGATTAATTCTCTTAATGCGAGTAATTCATATTGTCTGCCTCTTAAGTAAGGAAAATACATGGCTTTAACCTCCTATATTAGATGATAAAAAGTGTTCAAGATTAGAGTAATCTATATCTTTGTATTGAGAAAAATATGCAAGTGATTTTATTTCATAAGGTACTTTTTTAAACAAATTTTTATTTGTAACAGTATTACGTTTTTTTAATCGTTTCAAAAAAAGACTGTATGCTTTTTGCAAAGGAATTTCAGAAAATAATTCTTTACACTTACTATAATATTTTACTTGAGTAGCGGTAGGTAGTTTACCGTAATATTGTTTAATTATCTCTTCAAATTCAGGCTTATTTAAAACTCTAAATATTTCTTCTTGATTTAATAAATCATCAAATTTTTCGGGTTCTTTTAACCTTCTTATATAATCTCGCTCAGTCAAAACGTATATTCCTACTTTTGTGTTAGCTAATTTCTCAAGTAAGATAGAAGCATATTCGTCACAAGTAAGAACACATACATGATTAAAAGCTTTGTAATAGTTGTTAATCTGGCTTTCCAAACGTTCAAGATTATCCAATTCTGTTTTTATCTCATATACAACTGCCTTACCATTTATTAAAACAAAATCTGCTTTTGATGTAGATATTGGAATTTCTGTTAATGCAGTAGTAGTGTTGATACTGTGTACACCTAACAAAAGTCTGTTTAAAATTGTGTTTTTATAGTAGTATTGATTTCTATATTCTTTTTTCATAAATTTGTATATTTCTGCAATTGCTTCACCGTTTGTATGAACAGCAGATTTATCTACATATGAATTCACGATTTCTGAATAGACTCTACTATCTGTTCCGTCAATTAGTTTTTGAAAGGCTGCTAAAGTAAACAGCCGATTAATTATTAGATTGTTAGCCATAGCAACCTCCTTGTGATTTTATACTAACCCTATTATATTATATCAAAAATAGGATTAGTTTGCAATGTGTAAAGTCAAAATTGTCTAACAAACCATTTATCAAATTAAAAATTAATTTAATAATCAGAAATTTGCAAAATCAGAAATAGTTATTTGAATGGTTTTTAACTTATTCAAAACTAATTTTAAGGTAATTGCTGTCTGTGTTTGTCTAACAGTTTGTCTAACAAAATAATTAAAAATTGATTTTTTGTTTTCCAGCTCTGGGAAATGCTTTTCTAATATTGCTTGAAATCAGCCTGAAAGTATAAAAACTTGTTCATCAGCTCCCAGAGGGGGCTTTCAAACGCTTAAATAATAGACTGTAAATCTGTTGTCACTGACTTCGGTGGTTCGAATCCACCTTCTCCCACCAAAAAATCCGTTCTCATTGAGAACGGATTTTTGCTTTTCATATATTTTGTATATACATTAAGGTACTCGATTAAATCGGTTCAATGGCAGTCAATAGTGGCTCTATACTAAATGTTGGGGTAACCCGAAAAATGAAATAATGGCTCTATGTCAATAGTTGGGGTAATCCGAAAAATGAAATAGAGATATTTAAC
>ERZ791746.287-NODE-287-length-50710-cov-13.983713_pt1 | contig 50710 bp, 43 predicted proteins | sample MGYA00510038_ERZ791746 | MGnify/ENA primary metagenome ERZ791746 (study PRJEB30046, sample SAMN00792018) | human gut metagenome | study: EMG produced TPA metagenomics assembly of the A metagenome-wide association study of gut microbiota in type 2...
ACGAATGACTCTATCCATCAGCACCGCTCCAATAGCTCTACAAACCGCAATAGTCCGAATGCACACGAAAGCCGGTTTCCTCGTATCAGGAAACCGGCTAACTTGCCATGTAATACTATAGGGTCAGTGAAACAGCAGCATCACCGCTCCGCCTACGGTGGGGAGGGCCACGATGGAGAACTTCAGTACCGGCAGCGGCGCCAGATGGGTGAACTTGGCGCCGATCCAGGCCCCCACGGTGAGGCCCACGAGAGTCTGCAGGAAGATCCACAGGTCCAGATGGCCGCTGACAAGATAGCCAAGCCCACCGGAAGCGGAAATAGGAAGGATGATCATCATGCAGGTGCCGATGGACTGGAGCAGAGGCACTCCAAAAATCACCATGAGAGCTATCTGGATGTACGCTGCTGCGCCGATACCGAAAGCCCCTGCCAGGAAGCCGGACACAATGCCCGTAGGAATACCGTAGAGATAGAGTTTCCGGCCGGTGAGGATGGTCTTCCGGATATGGAGATGATGATTCAGCCAATCCGCCTGATACAACTTCACATAAAGAATGACTGCACTGGAGAGAACCATGAGCCCCGTCATGAAACTCAGGTCATTGGAGGGCATCCTGTTGGAAACAGCCGCTCCCATAAGGGCCCCCACAATGCCGCCGGCACCGATGACCGCCCCGACTTTCACCACCACTTCATGTTCCCGGAAATGGCTGACTGCTCCGGAAATCATGGTAAAGGTCATGGACGCCAGAGCCACGGCAAGGGCTGTATGGATGGGTACGCCAAAGCCCACGGTGAGGAGGGTAATGGTGACCCCCGCCCCACCGGCTCCTACAAAGCCGATAACAGCACCTAAGAGAATCATGGAAATGAGTAACATGGTTATGCGCTTTCTAAAAAATGCAGATTTGAGTTTTGAGAGTTGAGGTTCCGCGGTTTCACCGCATTGTCCCGTCAATCTGTCCGATTGGCCTGCCGCAGGAGCCCCGGTCGACTTTCACTTCTCCTTTACCAGAGAGCTCACGATGGTGGAGCCCAGAATGAGTACGGCACCGGCTATATTGGCGGGCCCCATGGGTTCCCTCAGCCACAGGGCGGAAAGGATGATAGCCACGATGGGGTCGATATAACTGAAGAGGGCTGCCGTCTGGGCATGAAGATAATGCATACTGCCGAAATAAAGGGTATAGGTAATACCGGTATGAACGATGCCTACGGTAAGAAGGAGCACCACCGTCAAAGGCGCCCACTCTATGGTACTGAAATCCCCCATGATAAGCGTATAGGGCAGGAGCACCAGAGACGCCATGGACAGCTGGAGGATGGTCATGTCATAGGCGGAAATGTCCTTCAGAAACTGGTTCAGCAGCATCACCGCCGCATAGAAGGCGGCCGCCCCGAGGCCAAAGAAAATGCCCCGGAAGCTGACGCCCTCTCCTCCGTCGGTGAGGACACCGGAAATGAGGACCATGCCGCCAAAAGCGGCGAGGGCGCAGAGAAATTTCAAAGGTGTCAGTTTTTCCTTCACCACAAAGGGGGAAGCCAGAATGACGAAGACCGGTGCCATGTAGTAAGACAGGGTGGCCGTGGACACCGTGGTATACCGGTAGGCTTCAAAAAGGAGGATCCAGTTGATACCGATGGCAGCACCGGAAAAGAAAAGGACCTTCAGGTTCTTCTTCACTGCTTCCCAGGATATGGAGGAATGGCGGAGATATACCACGAGAAGGAGGAAGAGGGTGGCCGTAATCCCCCGGGCTTCCGCAATCACCGTGGAAGGAAGGGGAATATAGCGGATAAATATTCCCAATGTCCCAAATATCGTCATGGCAAAGATAAACTGCATCTTCGCCTGCATGTTTTCTTCTTTCATGATTTCCTCCTGTGCTGCCATACTCCTGAAATAATGTATGTTTTCTATTATACACGAATGGATCGGATGTATGCCAATTTCAGTTTGTCGAGCTGTCAGGGCTTGGCGGTTAGTATGCTTGCGTGTAGAGTCACTCACACGGAGCTTCTAGCTTCTAGCGGCTAGCAGCTAGGAAAGCTGGCCAGCCTGCGGTGCTTCCCATCCGGTATTTCCGTCAGTCATTCGTGCCGTAGGCTGTAGAGCCTTCCTGGAAGCTAGCGGCTAGAAGCTAGAAGCCCTCATGCGTTTGACTCTATCCATCAGCACCGCTCCAACAGCTCTACAAACCGCAATTTGACGAGCTGTATTCTCTCCATCCCTTTTTACTTCACCCACCAGTACACCAGGGGATAGAGGACAAAAAGGAAAGCCAATGTGGTGGTTACAAAAGAGGATTCTGCCAGGTCTACGTTCAGACCGTAGAGCTGGGCGGAGGCTACGGCAAAGATGGCTGTAGGCGCGCCGGCGGCAAGAACCACGCAGGTCACCATGGCAGGATCCGATACAAAGAGGATGGTAAGTCCATAGAGCACCGCTGGCAGAAGGAGAAATTTCACCGGGAAAATGGGCCACAGTTTTCTGGCGTACTTTCCTACGCAGTCCAGATGGAGGTCATACCCCACAGGCACCATGCCCATCCAGGCGCTGAAATGAATAAGAATGGTAAAGAGCACGCCCACGGCCTGCGGCCGCTCTACGTGGCAGCCGGCAAGGAGAAGTCCCACCGCCACTCCCACCGCCGGAAGCTGGTTCGGTGTCAGGAGGAGTCTGAGGATACTCGTCTTCTGTCCTCCCAGCCGGTCTTCGGGATGGGCGGATTCATAAAACCGCTGGGCCATGGGGAAGCAATACAGCACGATAACCAGGATCTGGGGCACAGCGATGAGCTGCACATAGGCAAAGCCCCGCTCCCCATAGAGCACGTAGGCGCAAAGCCCTGCCAGGGTACCTATATTTCCGAGCATCATGGAAATCATGTAGCTTCCCTGGTCCAAAGGGGACGTGAACCGGCTCTTCTCAAAGAGATAAAACACGAGAACCGGAAGGAAGCAGATAGGAATAATGGAGACAGGAAGCCACAAAAGTTCCCGGGTCACATGGACAGACCAGAAGGAAACCACGGAAAGGAAGGTGGCCACCACCACCACGTTCGCCTTGATTACAAGGCGCAGGATTTCCCGGGAAAGCCCCCATTTCCGAAGCCCCATACCCAGGGCCAGGGGCAGGAGAATGTCCGCAAATACAATGAGAAACCGGGAACTCATGGGTTCACTTCCTTCCATTCGAATAAAAAAAGCAAGGACTTTGGTCAAAGTCCTTGCTGATATTATAGCACCGGAAGCACATCGGAGACTATTGCGGTTTGTAGAGCTATTGGAGCGGTGCTGATGGATAGAGTCATTCGTGCGGGGGCTTCTAGCTACTAGCGGCTAGCAACTAGGAAAGCTCTACAGCCTACGGCACGAATGACTGGCGGAAATACCGGATGGGAAGCGCCGCAGGCTGGCCAGCTTTCCTAGCAGCTAGAAGCTAAAAGCTAGCCGCCCCGTGTGAGTGACTCTACACGCAAACATACTAACCGCCAAACCCAACAGCTCACTGAAATATCGCAGATCCCCTTTACCAGTGGTATTCCAGCCCCGAGAACCATTCCCGGCCCGGGACATAGAGCGCATCGATTCTCCGATTTGCCAGATTATAAAGGCCCAGAGTGAGAGTATAGGCCTTCCCCCAGTGTTTCTGCAGGGAAAAGTTCAGCTCATTCCAGGTATAATCCTTTTCATCAAATCGGAAATCCTTTTTGAATGTGGACCAAATGCTGCCGGTTACCCCATAGGAGCTGCCGCTGTTATAGGAAAGTCCTGCTTTCAGGGTATGGCGGCTCCGGTTGGAGAGGCGGCTGTCACCGGAAATGTCCCGACCATCGAGATAGGTATAGGAGCCTTCTATGGTCCATTTCTCAGAAAGGGCATGGCGAATATTCCCTTCCATTCCTTTAAGTTCTGCCCGTTTCCGGTTCACATACTGATAACGGGTCCGGTCAAAAGGGCTTTCCTCATAGTCGATGAGGTCCTTCACCTTCTGGTCAAACCAGTACAGGCTTCCGCTGTTTCTCCCATCCTGCCATTCCAGTCCTGCATCCAGGTTCCGGGACGTTTCAGGATTTAAATCAGGATTTCCATCGACCCGAACGCCCATATGGGTGAGATGGATATACATTTCACTGATAGAAGGCGCCCGGAATCCTTTGCCGTAATTCACTTTCACCTGCAGGTGGGGATTGACAGCCAAAGCAAGTCCTTCGGAAGGGATGAAGGTCAATCCATAGGTATCTCCCTTTTCCAGCCGCAGGGAAGGAGCAAAGGTGAAACGGGAATTCAATTTCCATGTATCCGCCCCATACAGGGCCCCGTTCTTTCTCTCATGGCCGGCCTCCCTCTTCTCATCGTCTTCCGCAAGGGAAAGCCGGGTGCCCCTGTAGATGTCTTTATTCCATTCCCCCCAAAAGGTCAGTGCATGGTCCCGGAAAGTCATGGTGTCCTTTACATCCATGCCCCACCGTTCATAAAAAGCGCTGTCATAGTCGTAGGTCTTAAAAAGAGAAGAAAGCTGGCTGGCTATCAGGGCAAGAGGGATGGGCCGGGGCAGGGAAATTCCTGCCATCTGATTTCCTATATCCGGCCTTCCGTTCCAGGTCTCCCCATATTTCTTAAGGCGGCTGTAATAGACCTGGCCACTGTATTCATTTCGATTCGTCCCACCTTCATAGGTGAGAGAAGTGTCCCAGAGCTTTCGGGACGTCCGGGACCGTTCTCCCTTCTGCAGTACCAGCTGCCGGCCAAGGAAATTCATGGACCCATCGGAAAACCGCATGGACTGGTCTTCTTCATAGTAATGGGCCTGCCAGCGAAGGGAGCCATGAACAGCGTTTTGGAAATCATAGAGGCCATCCAGCCCTGCATACCGGCGGATGCCGTAAGAAGGAACTTCTTTCCCCTCATAGTGAATTCCCCGGGACATACTGTCCCGGTCAAAGGTGCGGGCCCTTTCTTTTGTTACCCTGCCATCGATGGCCAGATGGAACCGTCCCTCTTTCATGGGATTCATGCGAAAATAGGCGGTATTCTCACCGCTGCCGAGGCGGAAGCCGGCAAGGCTGTCCCCGCTGCCTGGCTTTCGGGTACGGATACGGATAACTCCGCCCATGGCATCAGAGCCATAACGGGCTCCCGCCGGTCCCCGGATGACCTCGATGTCTTCCACATCCGACAAACTGAGCCGGTCAAGAAGGGTCATATTCTGGGAGGACGCCGTATCTTCATCCGCCAGCCGGTGCCCGTCCACCAGCACCAGGGTCTGGTTCGTATTCATGCCCCGGATCATGAGCTGCCGGCTGCCCATGACGGTCTGGCTGTCCTGGCTGCCGGAGGCCATGTCCAGGCCCTCCGCCATGGCCAGGGCTTCTGTGACGTTGGACGCCCCCATCTGTTCCATATCCCTTCGGGTAATGACCTGATGGGCCTGGAAAGTTTCTTCTTCCTTCTGTGATACCTTGTCCGCCATGACTGTGACGGCAGGAAGGGTGTACACCTGGGCCGAGGCAGGCAGGGGAAACAGGGATAGAATGGATGCGATCATGAGTCTTTTCATAGGTATTCCTGTAGTAAATTGCGGTTTGTAGAGCTATTGGAGCGGTGCTGATGGATAGAGTCATTCGTGCGGGGGCTTCTAGCTACTAGCGGCTAGCAACTAGGAAAGCTCTACAGCCTACGGCACGAATGACTGGCGGAAATACCGGATGGGAAGCGCCGCAGGCTGGCCAGCTTTCCTAGCAGCTAGAAGCTAAAAGCTAACAGCCCCGTGTGAGTGACTCTACACGCAAGCATACTAACCACCAAACCCAACAGCTCGACAAACTGAAATATTCTCACCCAAAGATTAAGAGTCCCACATTTCTTACGATGAAGGCGATAATCCAGGCCACCACGCACTGGAAGACAACCATTTCCAGAGCCCAGCGGCCGCCGTTTTCCCGTTTCACAGAAGCAATAGTGGCAATGCAGGGTGTATAGAGAAGGCAGAAGACAAGGAAAGAAATGGCGGAAATCGTGGTCATAGCACCGGCCAGGGACGCTGCGCTGCCGTAGAGAACCGACAGGGTGGCCACTACACTTTCCTTGGCCATGAAGCCGCAGATGAGGGCAGTGGACATTTTCCAGTCCCCGAATCCCAGTGGCGAGAAGATGGGAGCAATCCACCCACCCAGAAGGGCCAGGATACTATCCTTGCTGTCATCCACCATGTTCAGGGTCAAGTCGAAGCTCTGCAGGAACCAGACGATAATGGTGCCCACAAAGATGATGGTGAAAGCCCTCTGGAGAAAATCTTTTCCCTTATCCCATACCAGGCGTCCCACATTTTTGGCTCCCGGCATGCGGTAGTTCGGCAGTTCCATGACGAATGGCACCGCTTCCCCCTTGAAAAATGTATTTTTCGAAAGAAGAGCTACGATGATGGCCATGGCCACGCCAGTCAGATAAAGACCGGTCATCACAAGGCCCCCGGAATGGGGGAAGAAAGCAGCCGTGAAAAAGGCGTAAATCGGCACCTTGGCAGAGCAGCTCATGAAGGGAATGAGCATGATGGTCATCCGCCGGTCCCGGAGGGACGGCAGGGTACGGGTAGACATGACCGCCGGTACGGAGCAGCCAAAGCCGATGAGCATGGGGACAATGCTTCGTCCGGAAAGCCCGATTTTCCGAAGGAGCTTATCCATGACGAAGGCCACGCGGGCCATGTATCCCCCATCTTCCAGAATAGACAGGAAGAAGAAGAGCACCATGATGATAGGTATGAAGCTCACCACACTGCCCACGCCGGTCATGACGCCGTCCACAAGGAGGGACTTCACTGCTCCGTTCACACCGGCCGTCGTGAGGCCCGCATCCACTTCTTCCGTCAGCATATCAATGCCGCTGGCCAGGAGGTCCTGGAAAAAGGCGCCAATCACATTGAAAGTAAGATAAAAGACAAGGCCCATGATGAGGATAAAAATGGGAATGGCCGTGTATTTTCCCGTCAGGATTTTATCCATCTTCCGGCTTCTGGCATGTTCTTTGCTTTCGCCGGGCTTCACTACGGTCCTGTCACAGAGGCGGCGGATAAAGAGAAAACGCATATCCGCGATGGCAGCAGACCGATCGAGCCCCCGTTCCTCTTCCATCTGCCTGATAATGTGGCGGATCATTTCCTTTTCGTTTTCTTCCAGATGAAGGGCCCCTTCTACCAGATGGTCCCCTTCGATCAGCTTGCTGGCCGCAAAGCGGATAGGGATGTGGGCCGCTGCCGCATGGTCTTCGATAAGGTGCATAATGCCATGGAGGGCGCGGTGCACAGCGCCATGATGGTCCTCGGGGCTGCAGAAATCCTTGATTCCCGGTTTTTCCTGGTACCGGGCCACATGGACCGCATGGCGCACCAGTTCCTGGACCCCCTGGTTCTTCGCTGCAGAAATAGGGATGACCGGGATCTGGAGGATTTTTTCCATTTCATTTATCAGAATGGATCCACCGTTTTTCTCTACCTCGTCCATCATATTGAGAGCCAGCACCATGGGAATATCGAGTTCCATGAGCTGCATGGTGAGGTACAGGTTCCGTTCCAGGTTCGTGGCGTCCACGATATTGATGATGGCACTGGGCTTTTCTTCGAGAATGAATTTCCGGGACACGATTTCCTCACTGGTATAGGGGGAAAGAGAATAAATACCCGGCAGGTCCACTACCTCGCAGTCCGGATGGCCCTTGATGGTACCGCTTTTCCGGTCCACCGTAACACCGGGAAAATTGCCTACATGCTGGTTGGATCCTGTGAGCTGGTTGAAAAGGGTGGTTTTCCCGCAGTTCTGGTTCCCTGCCAGGGCAAATGTGAGCTTTCCCTCTATAGGTTTAGCATCATGATAGGAAGAAAGCTCGTGGAACTTCCCCGGTTCCCCGATGCCCGGATGGTCCAGAGATACCGGCAGGGGCCCTGTCTTCTTCTCCACTTTCCGTTCCCGGACGTCAGTAATTTCTATCTTCTTCGCATCTTCCACCCGGAGGGTCAGTTCATAGCCCTGGACCATGAGTTCCATGGGATCTCCCAAAGGTGCGAATTTAATAAATGTCACTTCCGCCCCGGGAATGAGGCCCATGTCCAGGAAATGCTGGCGCAGTTCCCCTTCCCCACCTATGACTGTCAGTGTGGCTGACTTCCCCTGGGGCAGTTCATCTAATGTCATTATGTTTATCTCTCCTGACTTTCTTGTATGTTTTTGTTGGACTTACTATATGTATACTAACACTTTGGAGAGAGGAGAAAAAGGATAAACCTATGTACTGCCAATTTCAGTTTGTCGAGCTGATGGGGCGACGCTGGTGGGTAGAGTCATTCGTGCGGAGCTCCTAGCTGTTAGCTGCTAGCTTCTAGGAAAGCTGGCAAGCCTACGGCACGAATGACTGGCGGGAATACCGGGTGGAAGCGCCGCAGGCGGATCAGCCTTCCTAACAGCTAGCCGCTAGAAGCTAAGAGCTCCATGTGAGTGACTCTATCCGCAAGCATGCCGACCGCCAACCCCCAAAAGCTCGTCAAACCGCAATATTCCTTTCAGTCCCTATTCTGCTCCATGGCCCATTGAAAGGCCCTGTGGAAGACAGGCACTTCCACCCCCGTTTCCTTTCCCATTTCCACCATGCGTCCAAGAATCATGGATGTTTCCGTATCCTCCGCCCTCTTACCGCCGGAAAGGTCCCTGTACAGAGAGGTAACCGTATCCTCTGGGAAGGAGAGGAATTTCTGCACATACTCCTCTTCATAGGTCTCCGGGAAAGTGACGCCTTTGGCACTGGCCACGGCCATCACTTCCCGCACCGCTTCATGGAGAACGGCCATATAATCCTTCTGCCCCTTCACCTTACCGGCAGGACCGTCGAAATAGCAGAAGACAGCGCTGTTGCTCCCCATGAGAGCATATTTTTCCCAGCTGTCCAGGCGAATATCATCGGTCACCTCCGCTGGGATGCCCGCTTTTTGGAGAAGAGAAGCTGCCTCATATAAGGCCGGCAGGTTCTTTCCATCCTTCATTCCCATGACGATTTTTCCGCTGCCCGCAGTCTGTACTACGTGCCCCGGTCCTTCCCGATGGCTGAATACCCGGATGGTACCGTCTGCCACATGGCAGGGCGGAAGAAGAGGCTCCATGACCTCCGACACCAGCACCCCGTTCAGCAGCGGCACCACCACCGTGTCTTTCGTCACCACAGGCACCAGCTCACGGCAGGCTTCCTCGAGACTATTGCCTTTGCAGGAAAGGAAAACCAGGTCCATAGGGCCCAGCTTTTCCGCGTCATGGCTCACTTTTGCCGGATGGGATATAAATGATCCTAACAGCGCAGAATCCACGGTCATCCCCTTTTCCCGGATGGTCTTCCCGTTTTCACCGCGGCTATAGAAGTAAATGCTGTCAGACACCCTGGCCAGGGCGCCTCCCACAAAGCCACCAATACCGCCGATGCCAAATATAAGAATTTTCATAATAAGCTCCTCCTTCCGCCATGGGGTTTGGTTATATAGTATCATGCCATGATTTTCCTGCCAATTTCAGTTTGTCGAGTTGTTGGGACGACGCTGATGGATAGAGTCATTCGTGCGGGGGCTTCTAGCTGCTAGCTCCTAGCTTCTAGGAAAGATCAACAGCCTACGGCACGAATGACTGACGGGAATACCGGGTGGAAGCGCCGCAGGCGGATCAGCTTTCCTAACAGCTAGCCGCTAGCCGCTAGAAGCTCCATTCGGATGACTCTCCCCACCAGCACCAAACACCAACAGCTCGATAGACCGCAATTTGATCAGTGATCTATGCCTGCCATGATACAATGAAAACAGGATCATATTTTCATTTCTGCAACGGAGGGCACTATGGACAGGATAAAGCTCGTCACACTGACTATGGCAATGACCGCATGGCTCGGGACGGCAGCTGAAGGGACAGACAAAGCAATTCCTGCCGGTGCTGTGCCTTCGTTATTGCAAAATGCAGCTGCCATAAGTAATCTATCTGATGGGAGCCCTGTTTTTAACGAACTGGTAAAAAGGGAAAAGACTGCTCTGATCGGAAAGAATATGAAAAGGCTCTTTCCATTTACCGGTCTGCCCTCTCCCTGGCTCCGGCAGGGACAAAGGGAGACCTCTATTGTCAGATCGGTTTTGTACAGAAAAAAATGCATCGATACGAAGAAGCTCGGATGGCCCTGGATGAAGGGCTTCGCCTGTCTCCGAAGAGCTGGAAAATCCTGTATGCCCTTGGAAACCTTTACAGCAATCCCTATTTCAACAGGCAGGATATAGCAGAAAAATACTACACAATGGCTCTGGAAACTTCGGATAATAAATCGAAGGTCCTTGTTTCCTGGGGAGCCATGTATCTTACCAATGGGAACGAGGAGAAGGCCATCGAGAAGCTGTCCGAATCCATTTCCCTGGACCCTTCCTATGGCAAGGCCTACGTTCTCCGAGGCTCAGCCTATGGGCGTTTAAAGAAATATAAAGAAGCCTTTGCCGACTATGATGCTTTCCTTGCAGGCTCTCCTGCGAAAAAGGATCTTTTCCTTCTTTACGGAGTTCGTGGCACCACCTTGTTTTCTATGGGGAAATATGAGCAGGCAGCAGACGATTTTCTTCGTCTCCAAAAAGAGGAACCGGACCAGTTCTACCCCAATTCCATGGCCGGCCAATCCCTGTACAAATGTAAACAGTATGAGAAAGCCATACCTTACCTGAAAAAGGCTGCAGGAATCAAACCAAATGTTCCCATCATCTGGGATACATTGGGCATGGCCTACGATGGCATGAAGCAGCCCCGCAGGGCACAGGAAACATTGGAAAAGGCTGTCTCCCTGGGATCCGACAGTCCACTCACCTATCTCCAGTTGTCCCATTTCTACAGGAAAAGGAAGAACTATCCTGCCCTCGCCAGACTGGATACTGCATTTATTGAGAAGAATCCAAAGAGTTTCCTTTTCTACCAGGACCGTGCCTACGCCCTGGAAACCATGGGAAAATACGAGGAAGCAATTTCCGATTTCAATACAGCCATCGATCTGGGTCTGGATATACCTGACATCCATCTGGAACGGGGCCTATGCTACCTGAAAATTGGAGACCCTGAGAAAGGGCTGGCGGATTTCAACGCGGCCCAAACGCAGGAGCCCCAGAACCAGACGGCGCTTCTTCTCTCATCCATTGCCCTGGGCCGTATGAAGGAATACGACAGGGCCCTTTCCCTGCTGGTTCCGGCAAGCCTCCTCCCCAATAGCCGCCCCAAAAATCAGATACTGAATACCATGGGCTCCCTATATGCTCTCAAGGGGGACTATGAAAAGGCCATCACGATTCTTACCGATGGCATCCGGCAATACCCCGCATATCCGGAAACCTACCGGAGCCGGGCCTGTGTCTATGAAAAGATGGGTCATATGAATCTGGCCATATCTGATATGGATGAATTTCTGAAACGGCAGCCCCGGAGCATCAGGGGGCTCCAATACAGGGCGAAGCTTCTGGAAGATACAGGAAAGCATGATCTCGCTGAAAAGGACCGCCGGAAAGTGGAAGATATGGAAAAGAAAAATGTCCCCCAGGAGGATGACAAGGAAACGACGGACCTCTTTTATACGGCGGACCGGGAAAGATAAAAAAGCGATGAACCATGAGCTATACAATGGTTCATCGCTTTTTATTCTGCATCTTACCGACTGGGATGGAAAAACTTACCTGTTTATGGATAGAATCATTCCTGTCGGACCTCCATCCGCTCCAACGGCGTGACTCCTGCCGCAGGAATGTAAACAGAGAGCTCTGTTCTCAGGCTTCAAAGTTTTCCAGTCTGTACCCTTCCCCGTCTTCGTCGGCCACGATTTTCTTGACCTCCGCCTGGGCCATGTCCAGTTTCTTATTGCAGATACGGCTGATCTCCATGGCGCGGCTGTAGATTTTCAGTGCTTCATCCAGCGGGAGATTTCCCTTTTCCAGAAGATCTACCTGCTTCTGGAGCTCTGCCAGGGCCTGTTCAAATGAAATATTTTCTGTATCCATGGTTACACTTCCTTCTTTTGAATATTCGATACAACGGACTCCATGACCCCATCGGAAAGGATGGTGGAAATCCGGTCTCCTTCATGGGCATCGCCGATTTTCATGAGTGGCGTTCCATCGACCTTTGCTGTGATGGTATAGCCCCTGGCGATGACGGAGAGAGGGTTCAATGCTTCCAGCTTCTGGGCGGCAAGCATGAAAAGATGCTTCTTTTCATCCACCATGGTTTCCATGGCATGGCTCGATTCCTGGACGAGACTGTCCAGGGTCTGCATGTTTTCAGAAATCCGATTTGTAAGAATAGTTTCCGCCTTGTCCATCCAGGAAGCGATTCCCTGCTTGTAGGCATCCACATCGATCACTGCAATTTCTGCCGCCTGGGACGGAGTCGCTGCCCGCCGGTCTGCTGCAAAATCGCAGAGAGTCACATCTGTCTCATGGCCCACGGCACTGATGATGGGAATATGGGACGCCGCCACCGCACGGACCACCGGCTCCTCATTAAAGGCCCACAGGTCTTCTATGGACCCACCGCCACGGCCCACGATGAGAAGGTCCGCCAGGTTCGTTTTATTAAAGAAGGTAATGGCCTTCACAATTTCCGGAGCTGCTTCAGTTCCCTGCACCTGCACAGGATAGAGAAGAATCCGGACTCCCGGATTCCGCCGCCGCGACACGGTGATAATGTCATGCACCGCTGCTCCGGAGGAAGAAGTCACCACGCCAATGGTCTTTGGGAGCAGTGGAAGCGGCTTCTTCCGGCTGTTGTCAAAGAGGCCCTCCTTTTCCAGCTTTTCCTTCAGCTCCGCATAGGCCTGCATGAGACTGCCGATGCCCTGGGGGCGAAGGCTCCAGACCTGGAGCTGGTAGGCCCCATCCCTCTCATAAACAGCAATAGATCCAAAGGCAGCCACCTTCTGCCCATCCTTCGGCAGGAAGGACAGATGGGACGCATAGCCCCGGAACATGACACAGCGAAGGGCCGATTTCTCATCTTTCAGTGTGAAATAGCAGTGACCGGACCGATACCGCTTGAAATTGGAAATTTCACCAAGGATCTGTATACGCTGCAGCTCCTGCCTCGTTTCCAGCAGGCCCTTGATATAATCATTCACCTCAGTGACTGAATAAGCACCATTCTCCATAGAATCCCCCTTTCCCGGAGAAACAAAAGGATTACACTTCTCTGTAGTATAACACAATAGGTTTAGAATTGAGCTCCCGCACCTACGGCAGCCAGGGAGACGTCAGACGGTCAGACATCAGACTTCGGACAAGATCGGCGTTTACGTCCTGGGCTAAGATCTGACTCTGCGAATTAATCAGCGCTTCCTTAAAGCAAGTTCCTCTCTATTTCATCCTCCGCCATATGGGCGGCGTTCAAGATACATTCGATGAAGTACCGCACCCACACTTCATAGGCTCCTGTATTCTCGACGGCCAGGAGATAGGCAAAGTAATAATAGCTTCGGTTCAGGAGCTGCACCGAAAGGGGCAGGATGGGCGATGGGAGAATACCCGCTTCTTTCAGGCAGAGAAGAGTCAATATTCTTCCCACTCGGCCATTCCCATCCAGAAAGGGATGGATCATCTCGAACTGGTAGTGCACCAGCGCCGCCTTCACCAGGGGCTCCGTTCCCTCCTCTTCGTTCATATAGTGCTCCAGGGCAGAAAAGGCAGTTCCCATATCCTCCGGCGACGGCGGCACGAAGGAAGCCCCCTTCACCAGCGTGGCTCCTTCTTTCCCCAGCCACACAGGAGACCTACGAAATTCGCCGGGATTCTGCTGGTAATGGGACCGGTCATGAAGAGCCATATCATGGATTTCCTCCAGCAGCCTCCGGGAAAGGGGCAGTTTCTCCAGTTCATCGAAGCCATAGGGCAGGGCCCGCTCCAGCCAGTAAGCATCCGCTTTACTGTCCTCCGCCCCTGCCAGTTTCAGGGACGCTGCCGCCTCCGCCTGTACCATAAGCTTTACGAATTCCTCCTGTCTTTCTTCCGAAAGAAGCGCATAACGGGTGGAAAGAGCCGAAAGCACAGCCCGGGCATTCCCGATAAGCGCCGCCAGTTCCGCTGTATAAGACAGGTTCAAGTCCTGCAGGTTCACAGGCAGGAATGCCCTATAGGGATAGGGGCCGGGAATGGTTCTCCAGTGACCCGCCCGCTTCGGGTCTGCCGGTGGCATACCGCCGGGAGCAAATGTCAGATCAAACATGGTTAAAATCCTTTCAAAGATAAAAGCATGGGTTTCCCTGTATCGGAGAAATGGTGATAGACGTTTCTCCAGAGAAAAGCCGGTGAATGCACAGAGTTCAAATTTACATGTATCCTGAGACACTACTGTATTATATCCCCTTAAATTGTAACTGATTTAACCGGATTTGTTCACTGCTTATCCGACTTGTTCCAACAGCCGACATCTTCAATGAAAAGCATTTTTTAGGGATTTTTTAGGAAAAACAAAAATCGGACCCCTTACGGAGTCCGATTTTATCGTGCTTTTTAGAAGAGCCGCAATTATTTCAGTTCTACAGTTGCGCCAGCGTCTTCCAGTTTCTTCTTCATTTCTTCAGCTTCAGCTTTAGCTACGCCGGTTTTAACTTCTTTCGGAGCGCCATCAACGAGAGCTTTAGCGTCTTTCAGGCCAAGGCCGGTGATTTCACGAACGGCTTTGATAACCTGGATCTTCTTTTCGCCGATTTCTTTCAGAACTACGTCGAATTCGGTCTTTTCTTCAGCTGCTGCAGCTGCGCCAGCTGCCGGAGCTGCTGCTACTGCTACAGGAGCTGCAGCGGAAACGCCGAATTTGTCTTCGATGGCTTTAACCAGTTCGGAGAGTTCGAGAACGGACATATTGCTAATGGCTTCAAGGATTTCTTCGTTTGTCATTTGTTTTTCCTCCATGGAATAATTTTATGCGTATTGATTACGCAGTTTCTTTCTGTTTACGCACTGCTTCGAGGGCATATGCGAGTTTGGTAATGTTGCCGTTGAGGGCACGTGCAAGTCCGGAAATCGGAGCCTGCAGGGTTGCAGCGACCATACCGAGAAGCTGTTCTCTGGATGGCAGGTCTGCCAGTGCTTTGACTTCGTCTTTGCCGATGACTTTGCCGTCGAGGACGCCGCACTTTACAGTAACGGCTTCACTCTTGGTTTCCTTCAGGAATTCTTTCAGTGCTGCTGCCGGTGCTACGGGATCGTCTTTGCAGGTTGCAAGACCATTCGGGCCCTGGAGCAGGTCATCGAGACCGGAAAGACCGAGTTCATCAGCTGCGATGCGGGTCAGTGTATTCTTAATGACCTTGTATTCAACGCCGTGAGCCAGGAATTTACGGCGCAGCAGTGTTGCGTCCTTTACTGTCAGTTTGTTGAATGTTACAAGGACAATACCCTGGGAGGACAGTCTGTCTTTCATTTCTGCTACGACAGCTTCCTTTTCGGGACGAATCCTTACTTCATACTTTTCTTTGCTCATAAGTACACCTCCTCTGCTATGGATTTTATATTTATCACGTTAGCTAAAACGACCCCGCAGAACCTGCGAGGTCGTGTACTGGCTTTCCAGTACTCAGCCTCGGGAGGCGGGCTTCTGCCCTTTAAAAATCATTACCGCCGGTCTTCAGCTAAGTGTAAATAGTAAATTAGGCTTTCGGTGCTGCTACCTTTGTGGTGTCCAGGTGGATGCCGGGGCCCATGGTAGAGCTGATGGTGAGGCTCTTCATGTAAACACCTTTTACGGAAGCCGGACGGGCTCTCAGAATGGTGTTATAGATAGCCAGGAGGTTCTGTTTCAGTTTGTCTTCGTCAAAGGATGCTTTGCCGATGATTACCTGTACATTGCCTGCTTTATCGGTACGGTACTGAACCTTGCCGCCTTTGATTTCGTTGACAGCCTTGGTAACGTCCATGGTTACGGTGCCAACCTTTGGGTTCGGCATGAGGCCTTTCGGTCCGAGGATACGGCCAAGACGACCAACTACGGCCATCATGTCCGGTGTTGCTACGACGACGTCAAAGTCCATCCAGCCCTGCATAATCTTGTCGGCCAGTTCTTTTCCGCCTACGTAATCAGCGCCTGCTGCTTTTGCTTCGTCTTCTTTATGGTCCTTGGCGAAAACGAGGACTTTCTTCGTTTTGCCGGTGCCTGCCGGAAGAACGGTAGCGCCGCGGAGCTGCTGGTCAGCGTATTTCGGGTTGATGTTCAGATTGAACGCAACTTCGATGGTTTCATCGAATTTTGCGGATGCTGCTTCTTTTACCAGCTTTACAGCTTCGTCGATGTCATAGAGCTTATGACTGTCAACGATGGCTGCAGCTGCCTTCTGCTTCTTTGTCAGTTTTGCCATTGTTTCCTCCTATGTGGTCATTGGGGATTTACCCTGCCACGAACGGGTCAGTCTTAGTCTACAACTTCGATGCCCATAGAACGGGCTGTGCCTTCAACGAGACGCATTGCTGCTTCTACGTCGTTAGCGTTCAGGTCAGGCATCTTTGTTTCAGCGATTTCCTTGACCTGTGCTTTGGTGACTTTGCCAGCTTTTTTCTTGTTGGGTTCACCGGAAGCTTTTTCGATGCCTGCTGCCTTCTTCAGAAGAACGGCTGCCGGCGGAGTCTTACAGATGAATGTAAAGCTCCTATCTTCGAAAACGGTAATTTCTACAGGGATAATCAGGCCTGCCTGCTTTGCAGTGCGATCGTTGAAGTCTTTAACGAAGGCCATGATGTTCACGCCTGCCTGGCCGAGGGCCGGGCCTACTGGCGGTGCCGGGGTAGCTTTGCCTGCCGGAACCTGCAGTTTTACGATTTTAGAAATTTTCTTTGCCATGTTGTTACACCTCCTATCCGTATTGGGAATGTGGTTGTTTCGGGCTGTAACGGGCCCTCCCACGGTGGGACGAGTCTAGTTCAAGGCAGTCCCACAAGAGTCTATTTAAGGAAGAGGTTCAAAAGAACCGGCTTCCAGCTCTATCGTTGTTGTTGTACCGAAGTTACTGATGTCTGCCTTAATCCTGGTCTTGTCATCAGAAACTTCAAGGACCACGGCGGTGCGGTCTTCAAAGACGCCCTTGGTGATCCGGATGCGGTCGCCCGGTTTTACATCGGTTTCCGCTTTAGCGGTCTTTACGCCGCCGTTAATGATTCTTTCTGCTTCTTCATCAGAAAGGGGAATCGGCTTTGTGGTGGTCCCTACAAAGCCCGTGACGCCCGGTGTGTTTCTTACAACATACCAGCTTCTGTCATTGACTTCCATCTTAATGAGAAGGTACCCGGGGAAAATTTTACGGGAGACAAGTTTTACCTTCCCGTCTTTTTCTTCTTCCGCTTCTTCCAGTGGGAGCAGAATTTCACGGATGGTATCATCCATTCCCATGGAATGGACTTTTCTTGTCAGCGTATCTTTGACCTTGTTTTCATATCCGGAATAGGTATGGATCACATACCAGCGGATGTCTTTCTTGGCGCCTTCGGTAGGTTCACCAATTTCGGTCGGAGCACTGACTTCACCCTGATTTTCTGCTTCTGCTTTCTTGTTTTCGACTTCTTTATCGGACATGGCTCTTCTCCTTTCAGCCCACAACGTGTACTAATAAATTAGAGAGACCGCCGAATATGAAGTCAACTGCAACGATCAGGAATGAAACCACAATCACGGACACAATGACGGCAATGGTGTACTGGATCATCTGGTGTTTGTCCGGCCAGATGACTTTCTTCATTTCCATCTTGGTTTCTTTGAAAAACCTGGTCCATGAGGCATTAGCTTCCTGTGCTTTCGCTACCTGTGTCTTAGTCTTACGCTTCGCCTTGGCCATGCTCACACCCCAGTTTCAATCACTCAAATTATTTTGTTTCTTTATGCAGAGTGTGTTTGTGGCACCATTTGCAGTATTTCATCATTTCAAGACGTTCGGACGTATTCTTCTTGTTCTTGTTTGTACGATAATTGCGGCGCTTGCATTCTGTGCATGCAAGAGTAATTCCTTCACGCATTCTTTACACCTCACTCAATCTTTCTCGGCCCGCGGCCAATTAACATGCTTAACCAGTATATCATAAGCATCATGCACAAGTCAACCGATTTGTCGAAACTTTGCATTTAAAAAAGCCGGGCCATCCCAGCGAAATTATTATAGCACAGGATGACCGGCTTTGTAAATGGTTTTGTTAAATTATTTTATATTTGCCTGCTTACAGCTGTGGCGGGTGTACAGGCTGATCTTCATGGCCTATCACTATCAGGCACCTTTCGAGATGTCTTTCTTCACCGCTTCCGGCGCTTTATGGTCTTCCATGACTTTCCGGTTCTTTATGGATTTCCATACCTTATCGGCCATAGGAGCCCACTGCCTTGCATAGGGCATGCACTTGTCGCAGAGTTCATCTGCTGACTCCGGTGCCAGGAGATCCGTGGACTTCGCACCGCACCGTTTCACCATGGCTGCCAGTTTAGGCGGATTTTCCAGCATGGGGCAGGGACGGAGATGGTTCTTATTGAAGGGCTGGCCCTTTGCATATTCTTTGAACAGGGGCTGGGACAGGCAGGTAAGGAGATCATCCTTGTTGATATTGGCACTGGAGTAATGGATGAATACGCAGGGTTCCACATCGCCATTCGGGTTGATGTGGCAGTAGTTCCGGCCGCCGGCTATGCAGCCGCCGATGTACTGGCCATCGTTCTGGAAGTCCAGGGCCATGAAGGGTTTCCCTGTTTCCAGTTCCCGGATTTCACGAACCCGGTGAACCATGTAAGCCCGCTGCTCCCGGGTGGGCAGGAGATCCAGGGATGCTCCCTTGCCTACAGGCATGTAATGGAAGTACCAGGTGTACCAGGCGCCCTTGCCGATGAGCATATCGATGAAATCATCGGATGTGACGGTTGCAATATTCTTTCGGGTGTAGCAGATGGAGGTGCCGTAGACAATACCGTATTTATGGAGCAGGTCCATGGCATGCATGACTTTGTCGAAATGGCCTTTGCCCCGACGGCTGTCGTTTACTTCTCTCCACCCTTCAATGGAGATGGAGAAGGACAGGTTTCCTACTTCGCAGACTTTCCTGCAGAAATCATCATCAATGAGGGTACCGTTGGTGAATGCATGGAATTCGCAGTCCGGATGGGCTTTGCAGAGCTTCAGGATATCCGCTTTCCGTACCAGCGGTTCCCCGCCGGTCATCATATAGAAATGGATGCCCAGCGCTTTGCCCTGGGTGACAATCTTATTCATCACATCATAGGACAGGTTCAGGGTGTGTCCATATTCCGCGGCCCAGCAGCCAATGCAGTGGCAGTTGCAGGCGCTAGTAGGATCGAACAGGATGACCCAGGGAATATTGATCCCGTACTTTTCCTTGTTTTCCCAACGTTTCTTATTGCCATAGAAGGCGGCTTCGAAGCCCAGGTCCATGACGGCGGTCTTGATGATATGGGGATTCAGGGTGTCCAGAGCCCGGTTCAGGTATTTCCACCATTTATGGTTGTGCATAAGGAGTTCCCTTACCGTATCAAAGGTGGAGGACTCAAACATGTTCCCATAGACCTTCTGAATCATGTAGGAAAGACGAATCAGGGATTTTCTTCTTTCATCCTCATCCTTGATTGAAATAATATGATCTACCAGCTTACTGACAGCCGCTTTCTGTACTGCGTGTGTTAATTCCATCATAAAGACCTCCTTTACGGAAGCATCGGTCCAAATATGTGAAATGTCATGGATGAATCGATACTTTCCCAACTCGCAGCGGACTTTTGCGCTGCATCTGTGTCGGAGGAAAAGCTTCATTCCTCGATTCCGGGGGAAATCGGTACTTCCCTTATAAGATCACAGATACTCCTTTCATGTACTGATTGTCAGTATCCCAATCTCTCAGAAAAACATGCGCCTCCTTCTACAGGAGCGGGACCGGTTTTCAACCCTGAACCGATCCTTTCTCCTTTTAGCACTCGCACTCCCTTTCTGCTAATAATTATATCTCTCTTCAGCCCGTAATGAAACCGTAATACATTTCTAACACTCCGTTTTGTTTTTTCCTCCTCTTCCCCGCTATTTCTACCTGCTATTCTCAATACCGGTGGCTGACTCCTCTCATTTTCTCAATTCAGCTGTTTTATTATGAGTCAAACGGTGTTTATTAATCTCATTTGCTCATTATACACTCATTATAAAATTTTAAAATAGGGGGTAATAGAAAAAATAAAGAGAACCCATGGTTGGAATGGAGCGGAGGATAGAAAATCTATGAATCCCCTCCGCAGATTTTCCTCTCCGAAAAATGACAAAAGCAGGATCACCGCAGGAGAGTTTTCTCCGGTGGTAATCCTGCTTTTCAAAATGTTTCAAGCCCCGGCAGGACAGACCCGGTTCATGCAAGAAGCCGTGAGCCGTCTGTTACAGGTTCCGTTCAAACATCTTATACTCCGTCCATCCCGTATCAGGATAGTACATCTTCCGGGCCGCTACGAAGGAAAAGCCTGCGGACCGATACAGGGCTTCCGCCTGGCCGTTTGTGCCCAGAATATCCAAACGGATAGCTTTCTTTTCTTTTTTTCTTGCCTCCTCCATCACATGGCCCATGAGCTGCCTGCCGATGCCCCGGTTCTGCATTTCCGGGCTGACCGCCAGTGCATGGGGTACCAGGATATCTCGGGCGTCCAATTTTCCGGACCAGGGGAGTCCTTTATATCCTTCATTAGAAGCGCTGTTCAAAATGACTGCGCCAAGGATATGCCCCTCCTCCCTGAGACTGTAGAGCTCCCCTTTCTCCAGGCTTTCCCTCAGGAAATTATCACTGGGATAGACTCCCTTTTTCCAGCCGATCCGGTCATTCACCGCTGCCATGTCATCAATGAGCTGCCAGTAAAAACCCCGGACCTCCCGGAACGATTCTACCGGTTCCACCTGCCATATCATGGATATTGCTCCTTTCCACCTGTACGAAACATAATTCTCGGATAGAAAAATTGTATCATTGCCAATGTAACTTTAGGAAAAATCCGGAAATTGACTGAGTAAAATTGAAGTCCCACAGCTGCGCCGCAGCCCGCCTTCATAAAATGGCGCCTGCCAATTTATGTTCCACCAACGTTCCAGCAGCGGCTTTCACTCTCCCACGGTATCTGACGTTGAAAATTTCTCAAAACTCTTCGATCTCCTCAATAAGCGAAGTGCGCCTTGGATATTTTTCCCTGTATTTTTCAGCGAGCTGTGCCGCTGTTTCCAGTCCGCCCGGATAGGCCAGCATCTTTTTCAGGACTCTTTTCACCTTCCTGTAGCCTCTTCTATCACGAGCTTCCTCCATGGCAGCATCCGCATGATAGCCATAGATGGCCAGGCAGCGATTCGGATATAGTTTCTTCAGTACTTTTTCATATCCTCCAAAATAATGGACCCTTTCCGCAGCTTCCATGAGATAGTCATACTGCTGCTCCCAGGCAAAGAAAGGCATGGCACTCGAATTTCCACGCAGGCATTTCAAGACCCTTTCCAGTTCCGCTGCCCATTCTTCCTCTGTAAACCGGCTGCGGTATTCCTTATAAATTTCTTCCCGCCCCGGATGCTCATAAAACATGGTTTTCAGCAAATCAGAGTATTTTTCTGTCATGCCTTTGCTGAGATAAATCTCCTTGAGCCGCTTTTCATAGGCCAAATTATTTCTATCCCAATCGGACATGTGGGAAAGGGCCTCCTCCAGAAGCTTCATTTCCCGATCCATCTCTCCCCGTTCCCTGTAAATTTTCAGCAGCATGCGGGTATGGTCATCCCCATAGCTTGCGGCATACTTTTCAACTTCTTCTATGGGCGCCCCTTCATCGGCAAGAATCTGCAGCAGATAGTTCTTATGTCGATTTACATCAAATATTTTATAATCGTCTTTCTGGGCCGCTTCTTCCAGCTGCGGCAGTTTCGCTTCTATAAATTTCCGTTTCTTTGCCAGCATGGATGGTTTCTTGAAATGGCCAATGACAAAATCATATACATCATCTTCCATGTAATCGATAATTCGGCCATCCAGACGTTTAAGTATAAAATCAAGCATCCTGGTTTCATCCTTTTCACTGGGAATGGATTTGCAGATATCTTCCCATATGCCCAGTGTCTGATACACAAACCCATGGTCTGCCCACTTTCCTGCATGTTTGTCTTCGACCATCGGATATACGTGGCAAAGGTAAAGTTAAAGAGGTCACGCCATTCATCGGGGAGAGGAAAATCCTGTAACGCGTGATCCATCAGTTCATCTATATCATGGACCAGATACCCCATGTGCCGCCAATCCACAAAATTATAGTGAGCTGCCCGCGAAAAAGCAGCCCCCATCTGTTTCTTATATTCCCGAAGTTTTTCAGAATCCGCCATAAAGATGACCTCCTTCCATTTTAGATTTATTTTACGAAAAGAAAGGATGCAAAGCAATGGAAATCAAATTCCGGCAGTACACCATGCCCTTTGGGAAGTATCCTCGTCCATAATTGCTTTTATGTTTAATGGAGAAAGTAACCGTAAAGGAGGCTGCGGCGGATTGGCTTAAAGCACAATCTGCTAATTCATCTCCCAATTCTCTGTTTTACCGAAATAAAAAAGACTCCCCCATGGGAGTCTTTTTTATTTCAGTAAACCGGTTCAGGACCGATTATTTTACGATCTTAGCAACAACGCCTGCGCCTACGGTACGGCCGCCTTCACGGATAGCGAAACGCTGGCCTTCTTCCATAGCGATCGGGGTAATGAGTTTAACGCTCATTTCTACGTTATCGCCAGGCATGCACATTTCAGTGCCTTCCGGCAGGGTGATGTCGCCGGTTACATCGGTGGTTCTGAAGAAGAACTGCGGACGATAGCCGTTGAAGAACGGGGTATGACGGCCGCCTTCATCTTTGGTCAGTACGTAAACCTGGGCAGTGAATTCGGTGTGCGGATGTACGGTGCCCGGTTTAGCAAGAACCTGGCCGCGAACGATGTCTTTACGATCAATGCCGCGGAGCAGTGTGCCGATGTTATCACCAGCCAGTGCCTGGTCCAGTGTCTTTCTGAACATTTCAACGCCGGTAACGACAGTTTCAGTCGGTTTATCCTGGAGGCCGACGATTTCAGCCGGATCGCCTACTTTGACGGTACCACGTTCAACTCTGCCGGTAGCAACGGTGCCACGGCCGGTAATGGTGAATACGTCTTCGACAGGCATCAGGAACGGTTTATCGGTATCACGAACAGGAGTCGGGATGTAGTCATCAACAGCCTTCATGAGGTCGCGGATCTTCTGTTCATCTTCTTTGTTACCATTGAGAGCGCCAAGAGCGGAGCCAACGATAATCGGCACTTCATCTCCCGGATAACCATATTCGGTGAGGAGGTCTCTGATTTCCATTTCAACGAGGTCGATCAGTTCGGGATCATCGACCTGGTCAGCTTTGTTCAGGAATACGACGATTGCCGGAACACCGACCTGTTTAGCAAGGAGGATATGTTCACGGGTCTGGGGCATCGGGCCATCAGCTGCAGATACTACGAGGATAGCGCCATCCATCTGAGCTGCACCGGTAATCATGTTCTTTACATAGTCGGCATGCCCTGGGCAGTCAACATGTGCATAGTGACGTTTTTCGGTTTCATATTCAACGGTGGAGGTGTTGATTGTGATACCACGGGCTCTTTCTTCCGGAGCTTTATCAATGGAAGCATAGTCCAGGAAGTTTGCCTTGCCTTCTTCGGACAGCACTTTGGTGATAGCAGCGGTCAGGGTTGTTTTACCATGATCGACATGACCGATGGTGCCAATGTTAACATGCGGTTTTGTTCTTTCGTAATGAGCTTTTGCCATTTCTTTTCTCTCCTTATACAAAAAAGAATTTGCAAAAATAGATTTGCGCTTTACTTATTATACATTGAAAGTCAATGGTATACAAGAAATGAAGCACAATTCTATCTGCATTTTCATAAAAACGGAATGATAACCTGTTCTCCTTCCGCCGGATAGCTATTTCCGCCCCTCCCAGCGTATGGATAACAGTAAAAAGAGCTCTCCTGGGAGAACTCTTTTCTACGGTGTTTGGTGGCGGCTCAGAGATTTGAACTCCGGACACAGCGGGTATGAACCGCTTGCTCTAGCCAACTGAGCTAAGCCGCCATGGAGCTGATAACCAGGATTGAACTGGTGACCTTATCCTTACCAAGGATACGCTCTACCAACTGAGCTATATCAGCACATCTATATAAAGGAAATGATTATTATGGTAGCGGGGGCAGGACTTGAACCTGCGACCTTCGGGTTATGAGCCCGACGAGCTGCCAACTGCTCCACCCCGCGATATTTGGTGGGCGGAATAGGATTCGAACCTATGAAGGCAAAGCCGGCAGATTTACAGTCTGCTCCCTTTAACCACTCGGGAATCCGCCCATACTGGAGCTGGCAATAGGACTTGAACCTACGACCTGCTGATTACAAATCAGCTGCTCTACCAACTGAGCTACGCCAGCACGCAAGTGACGAGATATATTATACATAACTTCGTCTCGCTTGTCAAGCACTTTTTGCTCACTCGGAGGTACGTCCTCATCACGTTTATAGATTATAGCATTAACAGCCCTGTCTGTCTACCCCTTTTTTACAATTTTTTGAAATGAATTTACAGAAATACAGATTTGAGAGTTGAGGTCCAGCGGCTCTGCCGCAAAGGTATTTCTCCTCTCGAGAAGGGAAAAGGGCCCCTGTGATGGAGGGCCCTGTGGGAATTGACAGCTTCCCGCAGGCCTGAGCCCCAGCCACCGGATTCAGTCACCGATCACTGACAACCGCAGACGAGTCATCTCGAACTCGATCCCAGCCCCAATCTCTCACCCTTCTGTAGATTCCTCTGTTCTTTTGGCCAGCGGGACGTCTTTTGTCACATCCCGATTCAGGACTTTCTTTGCTCCCTTCAAAAAACGGGGACGGGGAATCAGGGCGATATGGCCGCAGCCCCTGCATTTCACCCGCATATCGCTTCCCAGCTGCAGTACTTCCCATTCCTGGCTGCCGCAGGGATGTTTTTTCTTCATCTGCACAATATCACCGACGCGAAACTGAATATATTGCATAGGACATCTCCTTTGATTACTACAGCCACAGGCTTCATACCTGTGAGGCCACCATTCTCCCCAGGGAGAACCTTTTTATCCATTATACATGAGTTTCATGATTTATCCATTGTCCTTTTCCGGGACCATAAGGAACCGGATGGGCAGGTAGGTGGCACCGGCAGGGATAAAGCGGATGTACAGGTCCCTGCCCATGTCCCAGGTACCACAGAAAATCGTATCATCTTCGGTGCCATTGCCGAACCAGCGGCCCCCCAGTTTTCCATCGGTCCGGTACGTACGGAGAAGCTTCTCGTCAGGACCGATCTGGAAGGTTCCGAGATACACGCCGCCCTGGGCATTGATATACAGGTTGTACCGACCCTTTCCCCGATTGTGGAAAGTGATATGGTACGTCACGCCATAGTCCCCCGTATTTTCTCTTTCCACATGGGAAATTTCGTCCATCCCTTTCTGGAAGGGAATGGAATTTCCTATGGACAGGGCTGCGGGCCCTTTTGCAAAATCCCAGGTGCTGTTTTCCAGATAAATATCCCGGGCAAAGGTCCCCCTCATTTCATGGGAATCCGGAGGCAGGGGCAGGGCCGTGTCCAGTGCCTTCTGCACGTCTGCATCGCTTCCATCGGGCACAATGGCCACACCCATGGTGACAGGGGCCTTTGTTTCCACTTCCACCATGCCGCTTACCAGGTCCTCTTCCCTGATTCCTTCTTTATCATCATCGTAGAGGATGACCTTATTCTTATTTTTCAATGTCAGGGTCTCCGGTTTTCCGGCTGGTTCCACGGCTTCCCGGAAGGAAAGGGTCGACCCGGTGGGTACGTAGCTGCTGCTGGCGTCGCCTTTGACTCTTCTAAGAACGGTAAGAGGCTGCTTCCTGGCAGACTTCGCATACACCAGCACCCGGGCCGGGCCGCCGATTTCGTTCACGTGGTAGTAATAGACCCGCCCTTTCCCCGGCTTTACGGTACCCTCATAGAGGATACCTGTCTTATCCGCATATTCCGGACAGTCCGAAAAGATAAGGGTCCCTTCCGTTTTCGTTTCCTTCAAAGGCAGGGTGGTATAGTTCTCATCGAGAGGCGAAGCCGCCGATGCGCCGGCACCGCCTAACAGTACAAGACCGGATAATAACAGTGCTTTAATCGTATTTTTTAACATAACAGAATGGATCATTGACCTCACAATTTTATGAATAATATAAAAGTACAGTGGTTTGCCATGTACGCTGGCAGGGTTCCTCGCCCAGGGATTTCCGGTTCTACAGCTGCGGATTCCTCTCTTCCGCCATGGCCTCTATTTTCTTGAACCGGTGGGCGAGGCCGGACTTGGTGATGCCGCAGAGGGCAGCCAGTTCCGACAGGCTGGCATTGGGATTCGCCAGGCGCAGGTCGCAGGCTTCCCGGATTTTAGGGGAGAGGGAAGAACGGGGCACCCGGTCCAGCAGTTTCTGGACCATGTGGGTCTGGTGAACAGCAGCATCTACGGTTTTCTGGAGATTGGCGGTCTCGCAGTTGACCTGCCGGTTCACCCGGTTTCTCATGTCCTTCACCACCCGTACACTTTCAAAATCCAGGTAGCTCTGGCTGGCTCCCAGGATCTGGAGCAGCTCGGATACTTCATCCCCGTCTTTTATATACACAATATAATCATTTTTTCGGTCCGTCATCCGGGCATTCAGCTTGAATGCAGCCATAGTTTTCACGATTTCCTCGGCAAAATGGGATGACTGAGTCACCATTTCCAGATGGTAATCACTCTGGGGCCGGCTCACGGAGCCGCCGCCCAGAAAGGCACCGGCCAGGTAGGCCCGCTTTTCTTCCATGGTCTTAAGAAAAGCTTCATCGTCCACGGCGGCCATAGGGGAAAGGCCCATGGTATCCAGGAAAGCCAATCCCTGCTCTGAAGGTTGGACCACCAGGGTATACACATTTTTCTTCCGAAGTCTCCTCCCCTGCCGCACCATGGCACTGGGCATGAAGCCGAAGTCCTTTTTGAGATACACCAGGACCCGGCGGGCTACGGCGCTGTTGCCTGTAGAGAACTCCAGCCCCCACCGGCCGCCGGATCCAGTGATAAAAGAGCCGCTCATGCGGAGAAGAGCCAGAAGTTCCGCAGTGCGGCAGGATTTATCGTCCCGCCGAATACGGGCCAGCTCATTTTTGACCTGTTCTGTAAACGACATTAATGACTCCTTTTCAGATACTCGTCCAGAGCTTCCGGTGGAATCTTGGCCTGCAGCAGGTTATGGATCTGCATGAGTTCCTCTGCCAGCACATTTGTATCCTGCACCGCTTCCCGGGCAGGTCCCAGGAGATCCGCTTCAATGAGGGATGCCCCCAGGGATTCCACTTTTTTCCGGTCAATGGACACGGGATAGGCGTGGGCCTTTTCATATTTTTTCAGCACATCGGAAGCGGGAGTACCGGTATTGGCCAGCACGAAATCAACGACACCGCCGCCGATATGGTCTACAAGGGCCTTCAGGTGGTCCCCTACCGTATATCCTGACGTTTCACCGGGCTGGGTCATCACATTGCATATATAGATGACCGGCGCCCCGCTTTCGCGGATGGTCTGCAGGATTTCCGGCACCAGCAGGTTTGGGAGTACCGATGTATAAAGGCTCCCCGGACCCAGGGTAATGAGGTCCGCATCCCGCAAAGCCTTCAGGGCATCTCCCACAGCCATAGGGGCTTTAGGCACCGTGGACATATGGACAATGCGGATGTCCCGACCTTTCTTCTCCGGATAGGCGGATATTTCCGATTCCCCTTCCACGATTTCCCCGTCTGACATGCGGGCCCGAAGGCGCACGGTCTGGGATGTGGCCGGCATGACCTGGCCACGGATGTTCAGGACTTTACTGGCTGCTTCCAGGGCATTCTGGACGCTGCCGAACTGTTTGATCAGGGCTGCCAGGAAAAGGTTTCCCAGGCTGTGGCCAGCCAGTTCTCCTTCCCCACCGAAACGGTACTGGAAGATTTCTTCCAGGATCGTTTCTTTATCTGCCAGGGCCACAAGGCAGTTCCGAAGGTCCCCGGGGGCAATGATGCCCATTTCTTCCCGGAGCCTGCCGGAAGACCCGCCATCATCGGCCACCGTTACGATGGCGGTGATATTGGAGGTTTTGTTTTTCAGTCCCCGGAGAAGCATGGACAGTCCATGGCCGCCACCGATGGCAACCACCTTCGGTCCCCGGGACAGTTCCATCTTGGACAGGAGCTGCTTTGATACTTCTTTCTGGTCCGGTGCCAGGAGTTCCACGAACCGTTTCATAAGTTTCCGCACGGCGGTCACCATGATCCAAAGGCCCAGAATCACGAGAATCGTGCCGCAGATGGCAAGGAACGTATAGCTGTAGCTTCCGGTCATCTGGAAAGCAAAGAGAAGCATCTTTTCTTCCAGTATTCCGAAGATCTGGTAATTGAGGATCAGGGTGGCCCCGAAAACGAGAATCAGGATACCTATGGAAAACAGGAGCATCCACCGTTTGATGGAAAGCCCAGGCCGGAGCCATTGCATGAAATGTTTCATTACTGCTCATCCTTCCGAAGAATCCGTCACATCATGTTCCACATGGTTCCTGTGAAGGTCCCGGTGTTCGATATTCACATGTCCATGTTTTTCTTTCAGGTGGCTTCCCAATTTTTCCGTTACAAAGACAGACCGGTGCATGCCGCCGGTGCATCCGATGGCAATGGTGAACTGGGTTTTCCCGGATTTTTTGAACTGATCCACCACAAAATCCATGAAATCATAGAGTTTTTCCAGAAACTCCCGGGTCACCGGAGATTTATTGATATAATCGGCCACTTCCTTCACCCGGCCGGTGGAATACTTATATTCCGGCACATAGAAAGGATTCGGCAGGAACCGGACGTCGATGACCATGTCCGCATCGATGGGAATACCGTACTTGAAGCCAAAGGAAAATACGGTGATCTGCATATCCCCCTTCCTGCTGTCACCGCCGAACCGGCTGGACAGGTATTCTCTCAAGTCGCTGGTCTTCATGGCCGTGGTATCCACGATCACATCGGCCTGGGCCCGGACACCGGCCAGAATTTTCCGTTCCGCCGCTATGCCTTCCTGGATGCGCATATTCTTCGCAAGGGGGTGCTGCCGCCGGGTTTCCATGTACCGGCGGACCAGGGCCTCGTCGGAGGCCTCCAGAAAAACCACTTCATGGGGAATTCCCCGTTTCTTCAGCTCATCCAGAGCCTGGGGCAGGGCATCAAAGAAGGAGCCGCCCCGGATATCGGTGACCACCGCCACATGCCGGGTATTGGATGTACTCTTCCAGCAGAGATCGGCAAACCGGGTAATGAGCACGGGAGGCAGGTTGTCCACGCAGTAGTATCCCATGTCTTCCAGCTTCTGCATGAAATTCGTCTTGCCGGCACCGCTCATGCCGGTAATGATGACAAAGCGGAAATCATCATCCTTCATGGTTCATCCCTCCAGTACGTATTTTTCTACGGCCCTGGCCACGCCATCCTCATTGTTGGACAGCGTTTCATGGGTTGCGGCCTCTTTGGCGGAAGCCGTGGCGTTAGCCACAACGAAGGACCAGGGCGTCAGGGACAGCATGGATACATCATTGTTTCCATTGCCGAAGGTCATCACCTGGTCCAAGGGAATGCCATATTCCCCTGCTAGGGCAGATACCGCAGCCCCCTTGGAGCAATCCCGGTTATTCATTTCAAAGAAATAGGGTTTCGATTTCACCTGGTTCACCAGGGCTCCGTACCGGGGGCGGAGGAAATCTTCAATTTCTTTCATTTTCTTTTCATCGTGTTCGCAGACGAGAATCTTCGTGGGCGCCTCTTTGGGCTGCCAGAAATCATCTCCCGCCACGTGGGCCTTCACGCCGCACTGCTTTTCATATTCATCGGTCCGCCAGTCCCGGAAGGGTACATAGAGTTCGTCATCAATATAGGTATGGCCATACCAGCCATGGTCTTTGATGTCCCCCAGTATTTTCAGGGCCAGCTCTTTGTCGATACGGACATCCCGGATGATTTTTCCGCTTTCGCAGAGTCCTGTCATGGAACCCGTATAGCAGATGACCGGCACATTTCCCAGGCCAATGGCCTGGCCCCAGGGCCGGGCGGCCTGGAACATGCGGCCTGTAGCGATGACGATCTTAACGCCCTTTTCCAGGGCTTTCCGGAGGACATTTTTCGTATAATCGGAAACGGATATATCATCCCGGAGAAGGGTATCATCCAGGTCGATGGCAATCATTTGAATAGAAGACATAGCTATGCTCCTTATCTGCAAAAAGAAATCATAATAAAAGGTTTTTATTTATTATATCATAGAGCGAAACGCCCGAAGACGTGGGGAAGAGAAAAAGGATGGATGGATTTGCATACAACGTCAAATTTCAGTTTGTCGAGCTGTTGGGGTTTGGCGGTTGGCATGCTTGCGGATAGAGTCATGCGCATGGAGCTCCTAGCTTCTAGCGGCTAGCAGCTAGGAAGGATGATCCGCCTGCGGCGCTTCTACCCGGTATTTCCGTCAGTCATTCGTGCCGTAGGCTGTAGAGCTTTCCTAGTTGCTAGCCGCTAGTAGCTAGAAGCCCCCGCACGAATGACTCTATCCATCAGCACCGCTCCAACAGCTCGACAAACCGCAATTGGCACAACAACCATATCCACGAAAAAAAGCCCCCATCAGGGAGCTTTCTTCGTACATCCATTACAACAGGCTGACCAGCCCATCCACCTCTTCCTCCGTGGTGGCCCAGGAGGTGGCGATACGCATGACCACGTGATTTTCATCTTTATTTTCCCAGAACCCGAGCTCCACCTTATGGGAAAGCTCTTCCGCCTTCTCTTTCGTGAGAATGAGAAAAATCTGGTTTGTCCGGTTCCGGATATCCTGGACATAGCCCTTTTCATCCAGCACTCTGCGGATCCGGTCCGCCTTTTCATCGGCATTCTTCCCCAGCCGTTCATAGAGGCCATCGGTGAAAAGAGTGTCGAACTGGATGCCCGCAGCCCAGCCCTTGGCCAGCAGGGCGCCGTGCTGTTTCACCATGGTGAAGAAATGGGGAACCGTTCCCTTCTTCGGGAAAACCACCGCCTCCCCCAGAAGACCGCCGCACTTGGTACCGCCGATATAGAAAGCATCGGCCAGCCGGGAGAGGTCTTTCAAGGTCACATCATTACCTTCCGCCATGAGGCCATAGGCCAGGCGGGCCCCGTCCACATAGAGGGGAATATGGTGTTCATGGCAGGCACGGCTCAGGTCTTCCAGTTCCTTACGGGTATAGAGACTGCCGTATTCGGTGGGCTGTGAAATATAAACCAGCCCCGGCATCACCATGTGCTCATGGTTGCCATCGGCCCAGTAGGCATCCACGAAGTCCGCCACCTCCCGGGCTGTGATTTTACCTTCCTTCGAGGGAAGTTCCAGTACCTTATGGCCGCCGTATTCAATGGCTCCTGCTTCATGGACAGAGACATGGCCGGTCCGGGCAGCGATGACTCCTTCATAGGGACGGAGCATGGTATCGATGACAGTGGCATTGGTCTGTGTACCGCCGACCAGGAAGTAGACCTCTCCCTCCGGCGCGCCGCAGGCTTCCCGGATTTTATTCCGCGCCGATTCGGAAATCCGGTCAAAGCCATAGCCCGCCAGCTTTTCCTTTCCCAGTGCCCCCAGGCGCTCCAGGATTTCCGGTGCGCAGGTTTCCATATAGTCCGATGCAAAAGATAACATGGTATATTCCTCCATTTTCATACTAAAGCTTGAGCAGGTTCCCTTGTTTTTCTGATGTTGTCATTGTACGATAGGTCATGATAAAACACAAATTTTAATCTTTTATATAGGTCATAACATATTGTTTTATATATGGAGGAATCAATGGACGAAACCAAATGCGAAGCCCTGGTGACAGCAACGGAGCAGGGAAGCCTTTCGAAAGCCACTAAACTTTTGGGATACACCCAGCCCGGCATCAGCCGTATGATTCACGCCCTGGAGAGGGAACTGGGATTTCCCCTGCTGGTCCGCACCAAAAGAGGGGTCGCCCTGACGCCCAATGGTGAGGCTGTCTTCCCCTACCTGAAAGATACCCTGCGGGCCGCCCGTCTGGCCCATGAGACCGGGGAAAGCATACGGGGCCTTCTCTCCGGTACCCTCATCATCGGCTGTTACTACAGTGTATCTTCCATGATCCTGCCGCCTGTGCTGAAACGGTTCGGCACGGATTATCCCCAGGTCCGGATCATCCTGAAAGAAGGAACCAATGCGGACCTGGCAAAAGCCCTGGAGGCCAGGACCATCGACCTCTCACTGGCCGCTCCGCCTCCCCCTGCCGTGGAATGCGACCATATCCCCATCCTGAAAGATGAGCTGGTAGCCTGGCTGCCGCCAAGCCATCCACTGGCCAAAGCTCCTTCTTTCCCCATACAGGAGCTGGCGTCCTTCCCCTTTATCATTACACAGCCCGGCCAGGATACGGACATTGACCGGCTCCTTTCCAGATACCATATCCATCCGGACATTCACTTCGCCACGAAAGATGCTTACTCCACCTACCGCATGGTGGAATCGGGTCTCGGTATCAGCTTCAACCAGTCCCTTTTCGCCAGGGGCTGGAAAGGAAAAGTAGCCACCGTCCCCTTCGATCCGCCCCAGTATATCCATTTGGACATTTCTATTCCCTCCCTGAAAGAAGCCTCCCCGGCAGCCAAGAAATTTATCCAGTACGTGGCGGAAGAATATGGGGTTGGTAATGTAAATATCCCAATCCGGCGTTAGTAAGGAGGAGTAGCGGGGCACGCACAATATCATGAAGCACTGCGAAATTTTATGATTTACGCAGACAGCTCGCCAAATTGCGGTTTGTCGAGCTGTTGGAGCGAACGGTTTGGCACGCTTGCGGATAGAGTCACTCGCATGGAGCTCCTAGCTTCTAGCGGCTAGCTGCTAGGATGGCTGATCCGCCTGCGGCGCTTCTACCCGGTATTTCCGTCAGTCATTCGTGCCGTAGGCTGGCCAGCTTTCCTGAAAGCTAGCAGCTAGAAGCTAGAAGCCTCCGCACGAATGATTCTACCCATCAGCGTCGCCCCAACAGCTCGACAAACTGAAATATCACCCCCTTAATCTATTCCATGCACCACAACAAGCCCGAGAGGAATGGGCGGAAGACAGGAGGCCATACATGACCTGTTTTCCGAGCATTTCCTTCGGGCTTGCTGATTGCCTGATTCATTTTAACTGACGACATGACAGTTTTCTTCGATTTCCCGGGAATACCGGTCAATCTGAGAATGCATCGAACGGGATTTTACCCCCGGAGCTCTTATGGATTCATCTTTGCAGGATGGCTTGCGGCATTGGCCGGATCCGGGTATTTTTTCGAGGCCTCTCCCCGGATAGGCTTTCGTCCTCATCCATAACCATTATACATGATTAAATGAATAGTCAGAATAGTTTTCTTTGCAGTTCGTTATAGTTTATTTTTATATGTATCTCATATTTCATATGAAAAATCTATAACAGTCCCTGGGCAGCATATTTTTCGGAAAAGTCATCTGTAGAAAGCTTACATCTGCCAATAATCCCCCCATAAACATGCTATCCGGCATTGTCACTCTCTTCTTCCGGCAGGTGGGATACAAAATCGGTGAGACAGTCCATGAACCGCCGGGCAGCGGCGGAGGCAGTCTTTTTGTCTTTCACGAGAAGGCTGATATTACGGTACGCCTTTTCCTCCAGGGATCGGATGGCAATATGGTAGGCCTGCCGCTTCAGGACAAGCCGCGGTTCCATGCTGATACCCAGACCCTTTTCTACCATGGCCATCATGGTGGCATCGTCCCAGGTGGTGACCCGCACCTTGGGATGGATATGGCAGGCTTCCAGGATATCCGGCACTTCCCCTCGTCCTCCTTTTTCCAGAAGAAGGAATGGTTCATCCGAGAGATACTTCACGGGGATGGAGGAAAGGCGGCAAAGCCTGTGCCCCTCCGGAAGAATGACCACCAGCTCATCCCTGGCAAGGAATAGGGTTTCCAGTTTCTTTTCCGGTGCCATGCAGGTAAGCCCGCAGTCCACCCGACCGCTGTAAACCCAGTCTTCAATTTCCCCATAATCCCCCAGGAGGATTTCGTAATCGATACCGGGATAATCCTTCTGGAAGGACTGGATCATCGTGGGCAGCCAGTTAGAAGCTACACTGGAAAACGCAGCAATCCGCACGATGCCCGTTTCCAGTCCCTTCACTTCACTTACCTGCTGCTCCAGGTCAAAGGACGCGCGGCAGAGGTTTTCCGCATACGGCAGGAGCCGAAGGCCATCAGAGGTGAGGCGGACGCCGGTCCTGTCCCTTTCCAGCAATGTCAGGCCCCATTCTTTTTCCAGATCGTGAATCATGCGGCTGATGCCGGACTGGGAATAGTCCAGGGCCTCGGCGGCCCTGGAAAAGCTGCCCAGTTCCACGGTTTTCACGAAGGCCATGTATTTCTGCAGGTTTCCATCAATCATGGCAGTCTCCTTTCTATCCGTAATCCTCATACTATCCATGATAAACATTCGTTTTTCAGATGGTTCAGTTCTATGGTATCATATTCCCCAGACAGGAGGAAACACCCTATGAAAGCCGTACGAATGACCGAAGGGCCACTCACCCGAAATATCATCGCCTTTGCGATTCCCATCGCCCTTTCCGGCATGATCCAGCAGCTCTTCAATGCCGCTGATACAGCCGTCGTGGGCCGGTTTACCGATGCCGATGCCCTGGCGGCCGTAGGCATCAACGGGGAACTCATAGCCCTTTTCATCTGCCTTTCCGGGGGCCTGGCCATCGGCAGCAACGTACTCATTGCCCACAACATCGGGAAAGGGGAGACCCGGGACATTTCCCGTTCCGTCCATACATCCCTGCTGCTCTCCCTTATCATCGGCATTCTGGGAATGGCCGCAGGGCTTCTTATCGCAGACCCGCTGCTCCGGCTTATCGATACGCCATCCTCCATTTTTCATCTGGCATCCCTTTACCTGAAACTCTATCTGCTGGGATATCCTTTCCTGCTGATTTACGATTTCGGTTCTGCCATTCTTCGAAGCCATGGGGACAGCCGCAGCCCCTTTCTCATCCTGTTCTTCTCAGGCCTTTTGAATGTGGTATTGAATCTGGTCTTCGTGATTCTCTTTCATATGGATGTAGCCGGCGTCGCCATTGCCACGGATATAGCCACGGCAGTGTCTGCGGTATTCGTAATTTACCGGCTTGCCTCGGAAGAAGGGCCCTTCCGTTTTTCGCCCCGGCTTCTTGCTTTTGATATCCCTTCGGCTGCCGTAATTTTAAAAATTGGCATTCCTGCTGCCCTCCAGGGAGCCGTCTTCTGTTTTGCCAACATTTTCGTACAGGCCGTGGTCAACACATTCGGCACCACCCTGGTGGCAGGAAATACGATTGCCCTGAATGTGGAGTACTTTACTTACTACGTCATCACCGCCTTCGGACAGACCGCCACCACCTTTGTGAGCCAGAACCAGGGTGCCGGAAACAGGACCCGCTGTATTCGGACCGGGAAAATCTGCCTTGCCCTCGCCCTCCTTTCCGGTTTTGCCATCAACATACCGGCTTCCCTCTTCTATCCGGTAACGGCGGGCCTGTTCTCCACGGATGCCGCCATCATTGAAGCGGCGGGGATCCGTTTCCTCATCATCGTCCTCTGGGAGCCCCTGTGCAGTTTCTATGAAATTCCCGCCGGTTTCCTCCGGGGCATGGGCCATTCTACGGTGCCTGCCATCTGGACGATCCTAGGGACCTGCGTCCTCCGTATCCTGTGGATCCTCACCGTTTTCCCCAGGTTCCATACCATCCAGTCTCTCTATATCGTCTTCCCTATCTCCTGGATCCTCATCAGTCTTCTCATGAACGGAAGCTGCTGGAGGGTACTGAGGAGGGGAGCGTAAAAAGCGGTTCTCGCCTATTGCGGTTTGACGAGCTGTTGGAGTTTGGCGGTTGGCATGCTTGCGGATAGAGTCACTCGCATGGAGCTTCTAGCTTCTAGCGGCTAGCTGTTAGGAAGGCTGATCCGCCTGCGGCGCTTCCTACCTGTTTCCATCAGTCATTCGTGCCGTAGGCTGTTGATCTTTCCTAGAAGCTAGGAGCTAGCAGCTAGAAGCCCCCGCTCGAATGACTCCACCCTCCAGTATCGAACCCAACAGCTCACTGAAATATTCCAACATCCAATAAAAAACAGTGGAATGAATGTCTTCATTCCACTGTCTTTTTATTTTGCTCAGATTTTTCTTCCCGGATAAGCCTTAAGGCCATGAGCCAGCAGTTCGATAGCCCTTTCCAGGTCCCTGCAGTTCAGCACATAGGCCAGGCGGGCTTCATCGATGCCCTTGCCCGGTTCTGCATAGAACCCGTTGCCTGGGGCAATCATGACGGTTTCCCCGTCTTCTTCGAAGTCCTTCAACATCCAGATGGCGAACTTTTCCGCATCATCCACCGGGAGCTTCACCATCACGTAGAAAGCGCCCTTGGGGTCGGAAGAAATGACGCCCGGGATTTTGGCAAGGCCTGCGGCAATGGTGTCCCGCCGTTTCTTGTATTCCTGGTTTACCGCTTCCAGATAGGATTTCGGTGTATCGTAGAGCGCAGCGGCTCCCACCTGTTCCACCGTAGGCACGCAGAGCCGGGCCTGGCAGAACTTGTTGATCTGGGTGGTAAAATCTTCATTCTTGCTGATGAGGCAACCGATGCGGGCACCGCAGGCGCTGTACCGTTTCGATACGGAGTCCACGATGATGAGGTTATCTGCCAGATCATCGTAGGTGCCAAAGCTTGTATAGGCACCATCATAAACGAATTCCCGGTATACTTCATCCGCAATGAGGGCAAGGCCATGTTTTTTCACCACCGAAGCGATCATATCCATTTCCGCTTTTGTATAGACTACACCGGTGGGGTTGCCGGGGTTCGTGAGAAGGATGGCCCTTGTCTTGTCGGTGACATACTTTTCTACCGTATCCTGGTCCGGCAGGCGGTACCCGTTTTCAGCGCTGGTGGGAACGGCTCTGACGTGGGCTCCGGCAATCTTGGCGAAGGAATTGTAGTTGGCATAGAACGGTTCGAACACAAGGATTTCATCCCCCGGGTCGCAGAGAGTAAGGGCTGCCAGTTCCAGCGCTTCACTGCCGCCGGCGGTGATGTAAATATTCTTTTCGCTGTATTCCATGCCCCATTCTTTATAGTACTTCTGGATCTGGTGAATGAGGTGGATATCTCCCTGGGACTGTCCGTAAGCTATGGTCTTCTTATCAAACTTCCGGATGGCTTCCATGAACTGGGGCGGCGTCTCGATATCGGGCTGTCCGATATTCAGGTGGTACACTTTCTTCCCCGCCCTCTGGGCTTCCTGGGCATAGGGTCCCAGTTTACGAATCGGTGATGTGGTCAGGCTTAATGCTCTCCGTGAAATCTTCATGTTGACACCTTCCTGTGACTTAATTATGAGTTAAATATAAAGGTTAACTGCATATCTACATTATATAACGATTTTTGGTTTCTGCCACGGGGAAAGATTAGATTTGAGATTTGAGGTCCGGCGGCTTTGCCGCAGATTACAGCTGGCCAAGGATCGATAACGTCAGCAGCTTTATATTTATTTTTTCTCTCGAAAAAAGGCAAAGCAAAAGGACCCTGTCATTTCTGACAGGGTCCACATTTGTGGCGGAGAGAGGGGGATTCGAACCCCCGTGCCGGTATTCGCCGGCAACATGATTTCCAATCATGCACCTTAAACCGCTCGGACACCTCTCCATGCTGCTTATCCCTGACCTCTCGGTCAGCGCCTTATTGATTTGTATCAGTGGTTGACTGACTTATGTAGTATACCAAGCGGAGCTATAGATGTCAAGGGTTTTGTAAAAAAATTTTAGCAGTCATTTGTGATGCAGGAAACAACAGGATGAGCCGGCGGCTGGCCTCCTCTCCCATCAATAGATCACTTCCACCAGAGAGAGGCCCTGGGGCGGAGCGGTGAAGCCGGCCTTTGCCCGGTCTTTGGCTTCAAAGACCGCCGGAATGGTTTCCGCCTTTCTCTTCCCCTCCCCGATTTCCACGAGGGTTCCCACCATGATGCGAATCATATTCTGGAGAAAGCCATCGCCATAGAAGTCCATGTGAAGCTCTCCCTTTTCTTCGGAAAGGAGTATATCCTCCACTGTCCGGATCGCTGACTTTTTCATATGTTTATTCCCGCAGAAAGAGGTGAAGTCATGGGTTCCACAAAGAAGGGCGGCCCCTTTTTTCATACTTTCCACATCCAGCGGTTTTCCCAGCTGCCATACATAGCGCCTTGCAAACACATCTTTTTCAGGGGACAGGCGGATGCGATAGCGGTAATGCTTTGTCTTTGCGGAAAATCGGCTATGGAAGCGGTCCTCCTTTTCTTCCAAGTGATGGATGGAAATATCATCGGGCAATGCCCGGTTCCAGGCATCTTCCAGCTTATCCGCCGGATACGTTCCTTCCAGATGCACATTGGCATACTGTCCCAGGGCATGGACCCCGGCATCGGTCCTTCCTGCGCCGATGACCCGGGCCTTCTCTCCGGTAATTTTCTCCAGCGTTTCTTCCAGTTTTCCCTGGATAGTCTCCTTCGTCCTCACTTGCCGCTGCCATCCTTCATACCGGCTGCCGTCGTAGGAAACGATAAATCCATAATTTCTCATGATCCTGAATCTCCTTCCCCGGTTCCATTTCATTTTCGTACATCGATTATAGGAATTATACCAACTTGATAGAGAAAAAGACAATCATCCCATTTCCAGCATATGTACGTATATATTACAATCATAGAAATAAGTCACCGGTCCCCATCTCCATTCCTGTTTTCCGGCGGACCGGCAGAAGGAATTTATCATTTTATAAATTAAGCCACAAAGGGGATATGTTATAATAAGAGTAATTCCATCTGTCTATTTTATCGGAAAAGCTGTCCTTTTCCGGGAAAGAGAGTGTTTGTATGAAAAAGATTCTTTTCGCTTTTGGTATGGCAGCCGCTATCGCAGCAGGCTCCCTGTCTGTCTCCGCTGCTAATTTATGGAAATATAATGATACCGTATCCATTGACATGGATGAAGCCAGTGTGAAGCATACCACCAATGGCCATGAAATTCTGAATTTCGTAGCCGTAGAAGCCATTGAAGGAGGCACCTGCACCTATACCTACGCCTATGACCGCACTGCCGGTACCATCCAGGTGGTAGAAATGGAAAAGGAGACAAAAGCCCTCCATTATACAAGCAACTTTACCCCTACCTCCATCAATTCCACAAACCCCGTCATCCGTGCCCGTGCCCAGATGGCAGAAGCCGTTTACCAGAGAAAGGTGAACCATAAGAAATAATGGAACTGGAAAAACCGGAAACGCCACAGGAAATCAGTGAGAACCTCATCCACTTCATCGCCCGTTCCCCCTCCGTGTTCCATGGGGTCCGCGGAATCAAGGCGGCCCTTCTTTATTCCGGGTTCACGGAAATCCGGGAGGAAGATCCCTGGCACATCGAAAAGGGCGGAAAATATGTGGTCACCCGGAACGGCAGCGCCCTCATGGCCTTCACTGTGCCCGAAGAAGGGGTCCGTTCTTTCCATATCATCGCATCCCACTGCGACTCCCCCACCTTCAAAATCAAAGAAAACCCGGAAATGAAAAAGGGGCCCTACGTGACCCTCAATGTAGAAGGCTATGGCGGTATGATCATGTCCACCTGGCTGGACAGGCCCCTGTCCGTGGCAGGCCGCCTGATCACGAAAGAAAACGGACATCTGGCGGAGAAACTGGTGGCCGTGGACGGCACCATGCTCGTCATTCCTTCCGTGGCTATCCATATGGACCGGAACGTAAACCATAAAAAGGATTGGAATATCCAGACCGACCTTGCCCCACTGTACGGCATGGCCGGCGGAAAGTCATCCTTCATGGATGTAGTAGCCGCCTCTGCCGGTGTCAGGAAAGAAGATATCCTGGCCCATGACCTGTACCTGTACAGCCGGGTTCCCGGTACCCTCTGGGGGGAGGACAAAGAATTCATTTCTTCCCCGAAGCTGGATGACCTGCAGTGTGCCTTTGCGGCTTTCCGCGGATTCGTGGCAGGAAAGAAAGAAAAGGCCATCTCCCTCTATGCCCTCTTTGATAACGAAGAAGTGGGAAGCGGCACGGCCAACGGCGCCGGTTCCACCTTCCTGTCCAATGTGCTCATGCGCCTTTCCCTGTCCCTGGGATATTCCTACGATGAGACCATGGCCATGATTGCAGGAAGCTTCATGATTTCCGCCGATAACGCCCACAGCCTGCACCCGAACCATGAGGAATATGCGGACCCCGTAAACCGGCCGGTCATCAACAAAGGCATCGTCATCAAGTACAATGCCCAACAGCGCTACGCTACGGATGCCCTGTCCGCTGCTTATTTCAAGAATCTCTGTGAAGAAATCCACATCCCCACCCAGACCTTTACGAACCGCAGCGATAACCCCGGCGGATCCACCCTTGGAAATATTTCCAACACGAAAGTGGCCATGCCGACAGTGGATATCGGCCTGCCCCAGCTGGCCATGCATTCGTCCTATGAGACCGCAGGCACCCTGGATACGGCGTACCTGGCCGCTGCAGCGGCGAAGTTCTTTGACTGACTCCAAACCTCCTTCGGGAGGTTTTTTTCATCCCGAATAGAATGATATAATGGAAATAAAGATCGGTTCTTTTACAAGGAGGACGCCATGAAATTACGAATCGCACTGATCCAGATGCAGGTAGAAATGGGAAATCCGGACAGGAATTTCGCCCACGCAAAAGAGATGATGGAAGAAGCCATGGAACGGAAACCGGATATCCTGGTTCTTCCGGAAACATGGGATGTGGGATTCTTCCCGAAAGAAAACCTGGCTGACCTGGCTGACAGGGACGGGGAGAGGACGGCCCGCCTCCTTTCGGAAACCGCTTCCCGCTTCGGCGTAAACATTGTGGGTGGTTCCACAGCTGTACGGGAAGGAAATGATATTTTCAACCGGTCCATGGTCTTCGACCGCAAGGGGGACCTCATTTCCAGCTATGATAAAATGCACGGATTCTCCCTCTCCGGGGAACCGGGCTATTTCCGGATGGGAAACCATCTTTCCCACTTTACACTGGACGGCATAGACTGCTCCATGGCTATCTGCTACGACATCCGGTTTCCGGAGCTCATCCGCCGGGAAGCACTGGCAGGGGTAGACCTGTTCTTCGTTCCCGCAGCATGGCCAAAGATCCGGAACACCCACTGGGTACGGCTCTGCCAGGCAAGGGCCATAGAAAACCAGTTCTACCTGGCCGCCGTGAACCAGTCCGGCCACTCCGGGGATACGGACTATGCCGGTGAATCCCTGCTCCTCGACCCCTGGGGGGAAGATATCTGCCATCTGGAGGATACGGAAGAAATAGCCTATGGCCGCATCGATACGGATGTCATCAAAGAAGTACGGACCCAGATCAACGTATTCCGGGACCGCCGGCCGGAATGGGACCGGGTAGAATGAGCCATTTGAGCCTCCAGCTAAGACTGTAGCTTCATTAAGGCTGGGGCTGCTGCCTGGACCAGGGGAAGAATATGGACTTTGGCCTTTGAACAGGCCCCTTCACCCCACACCCACTCACGGGGGCTCCCTCTAAAGAGGAAAGGTATAATATTCGCGGCGCTCCACATTCCCAAAAGAAAGAGCGGTGAACTTTTCGTTCACCGCTCTTTTTTACTGCATGCATACAGTATCATCAGAAATGATAATTCAGCCCGATTCCTACGCCGCCTTCGTTGTCCACGTCATCCCGGTCGTAGTAGGTGTAATTCAGGTCCACGTCAAAGGAAGTAGGCACCAGGTCCAGCTGGAGGCCTGCTTTGTACTGCCTTTCTTCGCTCGATACGAGGAGCCCCGCATAGGCATCCAGGGGACCTATGATATTGGCTTTCCCTTCCAGGAGGCCGAATACCTTTGCATCCCGGTCATAGTAGTTCCGGTTGCCGGCGCCGATATAGAGATGGCCGATTTTGTATTTCGCATACACATCGGTCTCATTGCCCCGATGGTTCCAGTGACGCACCTCCGCGCCTACGGCCACTTTCGGAATCGGCTTCACTTCAATGTGGGCGTTGTGAATGCCATCGGCAGCTCCGTTATACCCATAGCCCACTTCCGTATCCATAATGCCGCCCATGGCACTGGCCGATCCGGCACCAGCCGCTGCAAGTGCCACCATGGCTGCGAGACATACAAGTTTCTTCATATGGGGTCCCCCTTTCTGAAATATTGACTCTTTGTATTTATTATATACCAGATGGTACAGGAAATTAAGAGAAAATTGTAAGTGAAGTATGTGATGGCAAGGAGACGTCCATACATGTGGATGGAGCTAAGGGCAGGTGCTTTGCCGGGGCTATGCGCAGCATGGGTAGGTGTGCATAGGTGTGCATGCGAACAGGCGGGGGCTTCTAGCTTCTAGCTTTTAGCAATTAGGAAAGATCTATAGCCTACGGCATAAATGGCTGGCGAAAAGCGTCGCAGGCCGGTCATCTTTCCTGGAGGCTAAAAGCCAGCAGCTGGAAGCCCCCGCCCGTTCAGCGGCACACTTACCTACAAAAAAAGGCGGGCCGGAAATCGGTCCACCTTTCTTACCAGCCAATTACTGCTGGCTCTTCTTTACGTTAGCGTTCTTATAGCGAGCCTGACGGGAAAGAACCATCTTTCTCATGCGGATGCTCTTTGGTGTCACTTCTACCAGTTCATCATCGTTAATCCATTCCAGTGCGGATTCCAGTGTGAACTTGCGGCAGGGCGGCAGCTTGATGGCTTCATCGGAACCGGAAGCACGGGTGTTGGTGAGGTGCTTCTTCTTGCAGGGGTTCACATCCATGTCCTGGTCGCGGGAGTTTTCCCCGACGATCATGCCTTCATAAACTTCTACGCCCGGTTCCAGGAACAGTTCGCCCCTGTCCAGGATGGAGTTCAGGCCGTAGGCGGTGGTTACGCCGGCTTCGAAGGCCACCAGGGAGCCTCTCGTTCTTTCAGGGATATCACCTTTGTAAGGAGCATAGCCCTGGAATACGTGGTACATGATACCGGTGCCACGGGTGGTGGTGAGGAGTTCATTACGGAAGCCGATAAGGCCACGGGCTGGGATGGAGAATTCCATCTTCATGTAGCCTGCCAGTTCTTCCATGGAAATCATTTCCGCTCTTCTCGGTCCAAGACCTTCCATAACGGCGCCCATGAATTCCTGGGGTACTTCAATGGTGAGCCGTTCCAGCGGTTCACATTTCTTGCCATTGATTTCTTTGTAAATAACCTGGGGTTTGGAAACTTCCAGTTCAAATCCTTCACGCCGCATGGTTTCAATGAGTACGGACAGGTGGAGTTCACCACGGCCGGAAACTTTGAATGCATCGGAGGTGTCCGTATCTTCTACCCGAAGGGCCACGTTCGTTTCGATTTCTTTGTACAGACGGGCACGGATATGGCGGGATGTTACGAAGTCTCCTTCCTTTCCGGCAAAGGGGCTCTTGTTGACATGGAATACCATGGACAGGGTCGGTTCATCGATGTGGATGGACGGGAGGGCTTCCGGATTGGTGGCGTCCGCTACGGTTTCGCCGATATTGATATCCTTGAAGCCTGCCATGGCGATGATATCGCCGGCTTTGACTTCCTGTACCGGGGTCCGTTTCATTCCCTGCCAGGTGAAGAGGGAGCCGATATGGTCGCTCCGGATCTTGGTGCCATCCGTAATGGCTACGGGCATGCCCTGTTTGGCAGTGCCCCGGGTAATACGGCCAATGGCCACTTTGCCCAGGTAATCATCCGCTTCCAGTGTGGTCACCATGACCTGCAGGCCGCCGTCAGGATCCACGTCCGGGCAGGGGCAGTACTTCAGGATAGCATCAAAGAGGGGTCCCAGGTCCTTGCCTTCATCATTCATGTGGAGCTTGGCAATGCCGTTTCTGGCAGAGCAGTAAATGAGCGGGAAATCAAGCTGTTCATCGTCTGCTTCCAGTTCGATGAAGAGGTCCAGAATTTCGCCTTCCACGTCGGAAATGCGCTGGTCCGGACGGTCGATCTTATTGATGACAACGATTGGTTTCAGCTTATGTTCCAGTGCCTTGCGGAGCACATACTTCGTCTGGGGCATCGGTCCTTCATGGGCATCTACCAGGAGGAGAACGCCGTCTACCATGTTGAGGATACGTTCCACTTCGCCGCCGAAATCTGCATGCCCTGGGGTATCAACGATATTGATTTTCACGCCGTTGTGCATGACAGAGGTATTCTTTGCCAGAATGGTAATGCCCCTTTCCCGTTCGATCGGGTTGGAGTCCATGACACGTTCTGCCACTTTCTGGTTATCTCTGAAAACATGGCTCTGTTTCAGCATGGCATCCACAAGAGTCGTCTTGCCATGGTCGACATGGGCGATAATGGCAATGTTACGGATATCTTCTCTTTTCATTTCTTCTTCTTTCCCCCTCGGGTATACAGCTAAAAACAATGTATCTCCGTTATTATAGCACAGAGAAAAGGGATTGTTTATAGTATCGGTAAATACGATTTATTATAACATACTGAGAGGCAGCAGGTAAAGAGAAATATGAATGAGAGACCCCGATTGAAGTCGAAATCGAAGGCACCAGCCTGCGGCGCTATTGGTCCGCGGCTTTGCTGCAGATGGAATATTCCGGCCCGGAGGGCCTGATCAGCCTTCCCGGTTGCCAGAGGCCAGCAGCCAGAAGCCCTCACGCGTTTGACTCTGGTTATTCCCCACTGAAAACCGCTGCCTTTTCTCTCTTCCATTCATGCTATAATAGGGTGAAAACTTATGTAAAGAAAGTGAATGGACAAAGAATGACTGAATCAATCTACGGCGCCTGGAAAGAGGTGCTCCCCAAAATCATGGATTCCCTGGTTTCCAGAATCCAGGAATTTAACCGTTCCCACCAGGAAGAATACGGCGAAGGAGCCTACGAACACCTGATTTACCGCATCAAGTCGGAAGACAGCATGGTGGAAAAATGCCACCGCAAGGACCTGCCTCCTACGCCGGTATCTGCACTCTACCATATCCACGATGCCATCGGCCTGCGCATTGTCTGCTGCTTCCTGAATGACATCTATGACAATATCCGTTTCATTTCCTCCCTTCCCGGGGTAACGGTGGTGAAGGGCAAGGATTATATCAAAAACGCCAAGCCCAACGGTTACCGGAGCTACCACATGATCATCGACCTTGCGGCTCCCTTCGAAGATGTAAAGGGAAGAAATCCCGGCCATTTCTTCGTAGAAATCCAGCTTCGCACCATCGCCATGGATTCCTGGGCCAGCCTGGAGCACCAGATGAAGTACAAGAAGGATATCAAAAATCCGGAAATGATTACGAGGGAACTGAAGCGCTGTGCCGATGAGCTGGCATCCTGCGACCTGTCCATGCAGACCATACGAAACCTGATCAGGCAGGAGCACTGAGAATGGGCTTCGTCTGGGCTTAAGGATAGAAAACATGTAATTCACGGCGCTTCTAAACTATGTGCGCCGCGCATTCATTCCTGATTTCTCTGTGCCGCACCTCCAGCCCTGGCCGAAGGCCGATGCCTGCACAGCTGCTACATAACATAAAGGAGGCATACTCATATGCGTTTACTTCTCGCAGAAGATGAAAAAGACATGGCCGACGTGCTGCTGGCCATATTCAAGCACCAGGGCTTTGAAATGGACTGGGCAGAAAACGGGGCCATTGCCGAAGACCTGGCCCGGAAGAACAATTACGACTGCATGATTTTTGATATCATGATGCCCGTAAAGGACGGTATTACGGCGCTGAAGGAGCTCCGGGAAGCGGGGGATGTGACGCCGGTCATCATGCTCACCGCCAAGTCCGAAGTGGACGACCGCATCACGGGCCTCGATTCCGGTGCCGACGATTATCTCACAAAGCCCTTTGCCATTGGGGAGCTCCTCGCCCGGGTCCGTTCTCTCACCCGCCGGAATAAGGATTTCACTCCCACCACCCTGTCCGCCGGATCCACGAGCCTGGACACGGAGGAACAGGAACTGTCCGCCCACAATTCTATCCGACTCTCCGGCAAGGAAACAAAGCTCATGAAACTTTTCATGCTCAATGAAAACAAGGAGCTTTCCACATCCTACCTGTTCCAGAAAATCTGGAGCGGCGAAGAAGGGGTGGATGAAAGCGTGGTATGGATCTATATTTCCTACCTCCGGGAAAAACTTTCCGCCATTAATTCGGACCTTGCCATTTACGGGGAAGAAGGCCAGTCCTTCCGCCTCGGCCTGAAGGAGGAATAGTATGAATATCATCAGGCGCCTCAGGCGGCAGTTCATCCTCCTCGCCACCCTGGCCATCGTCATCATCGTGGTGGGCGCCCTGGGCCTTATTAACCTCATGGGGTACTACGGCATGCGGGCCCATTGCCTCGACACCATGACCTACATCACCCAGAACGGCGGCAGCCTTCCCTCCCGTATCCGGGGTGGGGACAACTCCTTCTGGAACAGCCAGTTTGGCACTACCTGGCCCGAAGACACGCCGGAGTCCCCCTACCTGATCCGCTATTTCTCCATCCGTCTGGACAGTGAGAACCGGATTACCGGGGCCAATGTCAAAAACATTGTGGCCTTCTCCGAAGAGCAGGCCGTGGAATTTGCAAGGACTGCCCTGAACGCTTCTTCCGATGTGGGATTCCTCCAGAAAAACAAGGCCCGCTATGGGTATATGAGAACCGCCACCGCCGACGGCGGCACGCTCATCGTCATTCTGGACTGTACGAGGGAATTCTCCGATGTCCATGCCTTTATGTCCTACTCCATGTGGTTCGGACTCATCTGCATCCTTCTCTACGTACTGATCTTTGCAATCCTGTCGAACCGGGCCATTGCGCCCTTTGTGCGGAACCTGGAAAACCAGAAGCGGTTCATCACGAACGCCAGCCATGAGCTGAAAACGCCGCTGGCCATTATTTCCGTCAATGCGGAAGCCATGGAGATGATGAACGGAAAAAACCAGTGGACCGAAGGCATCCTGAAACAGGTCCGCCGTATGTCCGGCCTCATCAGTCATCTCATCCTCCTTTCCAAGGCCGGTGAAACCACGAAGGCCCAGCTGAACAAGGTGCCCTTCGACCTGGCAAAGCTCCTCGCCCAGAGCCGGGAGGACTTCGAACTCCTGGCAGAGGGTCAGCATAAGAAGCTCACCATTACCTGCCCTCCCGATGCCATTGTGAAGACGGACGAGAAATTCCTGACAGAAATCATCCATATCCTTTTGGACAATGCAGTGAAATACTGCGATGACGACGGCACCATTTCCATTCATGTGGAGAAAGAAAAGAAAAAGGACAGCCTCCTCGTTTCCGTATCCAATGATTACAAGGACGGCGCCCATGTGGACTATTCCCGGTTCTTCGAGCGGTTCTACCGGAATGACGAGTCCCATAACAGTAAGAAAGCGGGCTACGGCATCGGTCTTTCCATTGCGAAAGAGCTGTCCGGCCTCCTTTCCATTCCCCTGTCTGTCACCTACAGGGATGGTCGAATTTCTTTCAACCTGCTGCTGAAAACAAAATAAAATCAAATTTCTGTCTTGACAGAAATTATGTCCTGTTTTATCCTTGTCTTCGGAAGGTATGTTCCGGACTGACCTGTATGGGCATCTCCAGGGGAGAGCCTGAAACGGGAATGCCGGAAACCACAGAAATGGGAATTTTCCTTTTTCCCCGCGCAGTATCAGCTGAGCTGCAGCGGAAAGGAAATGGAAAAGGCCCTGGTGAATACCGTTCCGAAAAAATTCATATCGCTTGGATTGTAATGACCGAGACGAATGCAGAGATTTCAATAACAGCCGCATCCTTTTTCGGGTGCGGCTTTTTTACATTCTTATTCCGGAAAATTCCTGACTGCCATAGCCCATGGGGCTGTTTCCTGCTGTGCAAAAAGCGGAGAGGCTGCGGGATTTGAGGAAAGCGCATTCCCTTTGGAGTGCGCCTTTTTTATTGGAATCCTGTCCCGTTGTTGCAGAAAAGCAGTGGGAAAATTTCCCGGAAAGGACGACAAAATGATTGTCTGCCACAAAATCAGTGAACTGAAGGATTTCGTACACCAGTGCAAAAAGGAAGGGAAAACCATCGGCCTTGTGACCACCATGGGAGCCCTCCACGAGGGCCATGCTTCCCTTATTAAAGCAGCCCACAAGGAAAATGACGTGACCATTACCACGGTCTTCGTGAACCCCACCCAGTTCGGCCCCAACGAGGACTACGCCAAATACCCGAGAACTCTGGACCATGACTGCAAAGTCGCGGAAGAAGCGGGAGCGGACCTGCTCTTTGCGCCGACGCCGGAAGAAATGTATCCTCACAAGGATCCCACCTGGGTGGAAGTGACCGGCCCCATTACGAAAGTTCTCTGCGGCCGCACAAGACCCATCCATTTCCGGGGCGTGGCCACGGTGTGCACGAAATTCTTCAACCTCACCGAATGTGACCGGGCTTACTACGGCCTGAAGGATGCCCAGCAGACCCAGGTACTGGAACGGATGGTGGAAGACCTGTTCATGAATGTCACCCTCCGTATCATGCCTATCGTCAGGGAAGCTGATGGCCTGGCCAAGAGTTCCCGGAATGTGTACCTGTCGCCGGAAGAGCACAAGGCAGCCCTCGTCCTTTCCCGGAGCCTGAAGCACGCAAAGGAAGCCTTTGAAAAGGGAGAGCGGAGCAAAGCGAAACTGATTGCCCAGGTCACCGAAGAAATCAAGGCAGAACCTATGAGCGATATTGACTACGTAGAAATGTACGGCATGCCGGGACTCACAGAAGTATCGGACACCATCACCGGGAAAGTTCTCCTGGCGGTGGCCGTGAAGTTCGGAAAGACAAGACTCATTGATAACGTGGTACTGGAGGCAGAATAATGACCTATACAATGATGCACGGAAAAATTCATCGGGCCACGGTGACAGAAGCAAACCTGGAATACATGGGAAGCATTACCATTGACCAGGACCTCATGGACGCCGCCGGCATTCTTCCCGGGGAGCGGGTACAGATCTGCAACAACAATAACGGCGCCCGCCTGGAAACCTACACGATTCCCGGAAAACGGGGAAGCGGCGTGATCTGCCTGAACGGAGCCGCTGCCCGGTGCACCGCCATCGGCGATATCGTAATCATCATCGCCTATGCCCAGATGGATGAAAAAGAAGCCCGCACCTTCGTACCGAAGGTGGTCATGGTGGATGAACACAACCGTCCCCTGAAGACAAGGGGCGCTGAAAAAGAACGGGAAATCGGCTGACGAAATCAGTGCCGGTGATTAAATCCATCAGCACCCAAAACCAACAGCCCCAAACGTCTTCATTCCATTATCGTCCTCAAAGGAGCCTGTTATGCTTTCCAAAATCATACGTATCTGCACCCGGTACATGGCGGTGGGAGTCATACTGGCCGGTATATTCGGCATATTCTTCCCTTCCGTCATGAAGCCCCTGGCGCCTTATATTCCCATCATGCTGGGAATCATCATGTTTGGCATGGGCATGAGCCTTTCGCCGAAGGACTTCCAAAACGTCTTCAAACAGCCAAAGAACGTGGCCCTGGGATCCCTTCTGCAGTTTGTCATCATGCCATCTTTGGCCTTCGTGCTTATTAAAATTTTTGCCCTGCCCCCGGCCATTGCCATCGGCGTAGTCCTCGTGGGCTGCTGCCCCGGCGGCACTGCTTCCAATGTGATTTCCTACATTGCCCATGCAGATGTGGCCCTGTCCGTATCCATGACCATGGTGAATACCATCCTTGCCCCCTTTGTGACCCCCTTCCTCATCTGGCTCATCGCCGGCGCCTGGGTGGACATCAGCTTTACGGCCATGATGGTTTCCATCATCAAAATGGTACTCCTGCCCCTGCTTCTGGGAGTCGGCATCAACTACTTCTTCCCGAAAGCCGTGGCGAAAGTAACGGGAGTCATGCCTATGCTTTCCGCCCTGGTCATCATCCTCACCGTGGGCTGCGTGGTTTCCCTCTCCGGACGGACCATCCTGGATAATGGTCTCCTGATCCTGGCGGTGGTGATGCTCCACAATCTGGGCGGCATGGTCCTGGGTTATTTCTGCGCTAAAAAGTTCGGTATGAACAAAGCCCAGATCCGGGCCATGTCCATCGAAGTGGGCATGCAGAATTCCGGCCTTGCCTCTACCCTGGCCCTCATGTACTTCACCGCCGCCGGCGGTATTGCAGGAGCCATCTTCTCCGTATGGCACAATGTGTCGGGCTCCCTCTTCGCTTCCTGGTGCGTCGGCCGGGACGAAGAGACGGCGCAGGAGAAAACGGCTGCTGCCGAAGTGCAGGCCAGATAAGAAATCTGTGCACCTGAAAAGCCCCGGAGACTGTGTCTCCGAGGCTTTTTGAATACAAACAGGCGTTAGCGGATCAGCATGCCGGTGGTCAGAGTCACCTGCACGGGGCTGCTAGTGTCTAATTTCGTAAGTTTCCGATTGTATCCCTAAGTTGCGAACCCTTGA
>ERZ791746.297-NODE-297-length-50180-cov-4.123691_pt1 | contig 50180 bp, 47 predicted proteins | sample MGYA00510038_ERZ791746 | MGnify/ENA primary metagenome ERZ791746 (study PRJEB30046, sample SAMN00792018) | human gut metagenome | study: EMG produced TPA metagenomics assembly of the A metagenome-wide association study of gut microbiota in type 2...
CAATCATTCTTTGAAAGCTCGGTCTTTCAAAATTTGTTCCCGACCAGCCGTCATCTATGTAAACGCTGTCTTTGATACAAGGAAAATCCCCAATAAACAAGGGCTTTCAGCGGTATCGCTCCGCCGGAAGCCCTCTTTTTTTATGCTTGTTTTCTGTTTTTCAGCGACTTTGCCCACGAGAGTTTGAACCCCTGTGAACCCACAATTTGAACCCCTCCGAGGGAAAATCAAAAGGTATAGGCAAAATCAAAATGTGTGAGGAATAATCAAAAGGTATTCTTACACCTCACTAAATACTTTTGAGAAGATCATCTTTGTAAAAACATCGTCTATCTGCTTTGCAATCTGCTTTGATTCTATCAGGGTACCGAGTTCTATATTGCCCTGTTGCCCATGATAGGACAGATTCGCAGATGTTATTAAGGTCTGCTGCTGGTCAACCGAAATAACCTTTGCATGAAGTGCAGCCATCTTATCATCGTCCTGATGATAGTTATAGATTTTTAGAAACCGTCCTTTATAGCGCAGTATCTTATCGAATCCCTGCTGCTTATCAATATCATTCACAAAGAACTTCACGAATACACCTCGCTGGCTTTTAAGAACGATTGTGTCGACCAGTTCTGAAAAGTATGAGGATAAGGAGTATCCCGTAATCAAGATGTTCCTTTCCGCTCCGTTTATCATAGACTGAACCACATTCATCGTAGTTCTCGCATTGATAGAAAAAGATGGAGGTGCGGTGACAACAAGCGAAACCTTATCTGCTTCGGACATATTCATGGCGCCGATAATCGTAGCTATGATGTCCTCGCAATGTGCATCGGACAATTCCGGGCAGCTCCGCTTCAGCATAGCTTCAGCATTAGTTGTCCCATTAGCCACATCGCTTTTGACCGTATTTAAGAATATCTCTTTGTTTAGATTTCCACCTGGCATAAGTCACCTACTAATTCCTTGAAATATGAGCATTCCTCGCGTCCTGGAATAGGAACTACAAGACCTCTGTCAAGCATTCTGTTTCCATTCTCGCACGCCGTTTCAGATATCATGCAGCACGAGTGGCAAGCGGCACCGTTTGAGTTTTTGCCGGCAGGCAAATTGCTCATACATTCCGGGTCATTCGTACAAACAAGAGCTTCTTGGAAGGCGTCCCTCATGAGATTCGTCATCTGATCGATATTACCAAGTTCAACCAGACCGCCGAGTGAGCCTTCCTTATCGGAGCTTCCTGTGTATAAAAGAATGCCGGCCATTTTATCTCCAAAATAGATTCTTTCTCTAATAGCCGAAGAAGAATATCCCGATGACATAGACATTTGCTTAATCATCAAGTGAGCGAATGTGTGCATCAGAACATAAACGGCATTTCTTACGACCGTAATCGTCCAGCCTTTTGACTCGCAGAACTCTCTGTACGAGTCAGAATACTTTTCTGATAGGCCTTTCACCGTTGGAGAATTGAGCCACGCCGCAAGAGTATCTTTGTTAAACTCTATAAAGATGCCTTCTCCGTTTACTTCCGCCGCAGGTAGCCAGCGTTCCTGCTTACCCTTGCTTAATGCTACAACATTCGGCTGTTCATCTGCATCCGGATCGGGAGCGTCTACTCTTGTGAATCCAAGAAGAACACGAACCTCTCTGAGTCTGGTCACTCGGATAATGCGGCTGAAATACTTCTGCAAGTACCCCGGCAGAGCATCCTCTTCAGCCTTGAAATGTTTCTTGTTTGATTCATATGCAGGGTCATTGTGGTGTGTGATGGCATTGTATTCCATCTGTTTGATTTCAGTGAACTCTTTGATATTGCTCATGCGCCGCTCAAGCGCATCATCAAACTCATCCCTCGAATAAGCAGAGAAATACATTTCATATATTTTGGTTATTCCATCATCTCCCATAAGCTGTTTTGCAAGCTCGATATCACGAAGATGCTCATCGATTAAGTTATACAGCGGATTGATCCACGGCGGAATAGAGATTGCACTCCGACTCACAGCGAAGTAAACATTAGACGCACCACGCTGTGAAGGAATGATGGGTTTGTTGCACTTATGGTTTTTCACATTCGGTCTGAACGGATGATGGCCGGGGCAGGCAACGCCGTCAAAATTATCTCGCTGTGTTGCACCGCTCATGCTGCGTTTCGCACCGCAGGAGCATTCTACCCACATATCCGCAAGAGTGGAGGTATTGCCCGTTGAATACATTTTTAAGGTACCGTTGCAATCGGACTCGCCTCTGTGTACCCACCACTTCCAAGGGAAGTCAGACATATGACCGTCCTCGCAGATTGTGATGAAACGGGACGGATAGGCAGGGCGATGGCACTCAGGGCAAGTGACACCATACTTGAGATACTTATCCAAGTCAAAATACTTTCTGGCATCAAACAGCTTTCCGCATTTTAAATTAGAGCATACGTGCCAGTATGGGAAGGTCACAACAGGAACATCACCCGAAAAACTTGTCCGCGGCATATAGAAGCAATCAACGCCCAAGTATGATGCAAGCCTGCCATCAATTATTTTTTGTCCCTTCTGTTTCCAGTAGGAGATGTCAAGAATCGTAACCGAGTCCTTTACCGCATCGACTACCGATCCGGGACCAAAGGTGGTTATGATTTGGTTTGGACGTAACTCTCCAAGTTTATTATTATCAAAAGCCATGTCAATCCTCCGTGTAATAGAACATATTCGCAGAACTCTCGACCTCACGCATGGAACGAAGTGTAGCTTTTTCGTTCTCATCGTGCGGCTGGTCATACGGATTCATCAACCTGTTATAGCGTTCAGTTCCAACAACGTAATACCGCAGCGGTTTCGTCTGCGCTGCCTGAAGTTTCCACCAGTCAATGAAGCGGTCAATTTCTTCCTCCGCATCTGCTCGTGCTGACGGCTTGATGATATTAAGCCGGTCAATTATCAGCTTCTTTACAGAATCAAGCTGCTCCGTGGTTAGTGAGCCAATAGCCGCCGCATCCGGGTTATTTGCCATGTTCGGGAAGTTCAAGCGTATTGCTGATATTATCAGCGCGTGCATGACACGATCTCTTGCTCTGGCGGAGAACGGTGTTGCCGTTGTTCCTTCAACAAAACGATAAAGCTGCGAATGATAGCCTGTAAAATTCTCGTAGTGCGATAAGTCACGGGGACGGTACGCATTGTAGAGCGTAACTACAAGTCCTGGGAATGCACGACCGATACGGCTTGTTGCCTGGATATATTCCGAGTTCTGTTTCGGCTGACCTGTCACAACCATCAGTCCAAGACGGTCAACATCCATACCAACAGCAATCATATTTGTCGCGATAGCCGTATCCAGACAGTCTTTTGAATCACAAGTCGTTTCAAGCTGATTCAGCTTTTCCGGAATCTTGTACGATGACATACGGGAAGTGATCTCCACGTTGTGGTTCAGATACCTCTGCTTGTCCAAGCCGTACTTATTCTTGATACGATATATTCTCTTTGGAATGTCATCTTGTAAAAGTCTGACCGCACCGCCGAGTTCTCGGATACTGTTGAAATAGCCAACAAGAGAATAGTACGGATCAATCACATCCTTATACTCATCTTGAAGGGAGTATGTATAAGCAGCCTGCAGGATAATGGCGTAAACACGCAGCAAGGCGGTCTTAACAGACTGACCGGGTGCGCAGACGCCCACATATTTTCGGAACGGATCATCCTCTACGGAAATCTCTCTGATGAAGAAACTATCTCCGATTTCAAATCCGTTCGGCGGGAACTGCGTTGTATTCTTTCTTGCGTAAAGGCATCTGGTCTGCGCCTCTGCATTCTTGATTGTGGCTGTTGAAACGACATACTTCGGCTTAATACCATCGTGGATACACATATCCTCGATAATCGTTTCATAGGCACCGTAAACCGTACCAAGCGGTCCCGTTATAAGATGCAACTCGTCCTGAATAATCAATTCCGGCGGCAGGAACGGTCTAATATTGACGATCGTTGACGCAGGCAAAGAAGCCGTTTTATTGTGGCGGCCGTGTTCTGCTCCAATCGCAACATAACCGTCTCGGCTGCATTTTCTGTCCACTCTGCCAAAGAGCGCATTCGTATTCACATCCCAAGGCAGGCGCGCAAATTTATCAACGGTCGACAGAATAATAGTTGGACACTTGGCGTATATCTCTTCATCGACAAGATAAACCGGAATCGGTATTCTGTCGTTTTTATATCTGTAAAACTGACAATCTCGATCAGAACAGAAAATCTCAATAGACTTCTTGTCGGTGTCAATGTTAAAGTTCTCTTCTTTGAGAGGCTTTCCGCAGAACGGGCAAGTTAGAAGCTGCTTATAGACATGGTTCCTTGCGCTTCTTGCAGCCTGTGGATTATCAGCCTTTTCAATAAACTCATCAAATTTGTTAGGCGTTACTCCGCCTCCTACCCAGAATCCAATGCTGATAGGCTCTTTGCCAAACTGTGGGTATGCCTGCCGCCTGATCATTTCGGCAGCAAGCACCATCTTGGTAATACGGTCTCTCTGCTGTGTGGTGAGCAAACGGAGGGTATATCGGAGCATAACGGTTACACCGCCATCTCGATTGTAATTCTCTCCATTAGACGCTCTGAGCCTTCTGTTGGCGATTACGAACGCCATAAGGCCAAGGTAGGCCTCTGTTTTACCGCCGCCTGTAGGAAAGTAAAGCAGGTCAACGACCTCACGGTCTTTATGTTTCGGATCAACGATTCCGGCAAGATTCATCAGAATAAAGGCAATCTGGAACGGACGCCATCCGAAGTTATTATCAGGATTCTTCGGATTAATGAAATCCTGGAAATTGCACTCTGTTCCTGTGCCGTGCTTCTTTGCGTAGCCCTTGATGCTGTTCTGCAAGAAGATTACACGGTTCATAAAGCAGAAAGCCTCGAATGAGTTGTCATCATTTTCAATAATGCTGATACCCTCACGTATACGCTTCAGAGCATCCAAGCAGCGTTCAATGACCTTGTTGCCGATCTTATCCTTAAAATCGGGATTGCTCATTCTTGCGTTTCCGAGAAGCGTAGAGTTAATCCACTTCTCATAAGAGGCAGCCAGGGTATTAAGTTTACCGATGGTTTCTTCCTTTTTCGATTTTACAGACATGGTAAATGTCGAGAAGAAGTATCGGTCAAATCCATCCAAAGCGGCGCTGACACCCGGAAATTCATATTCTGGTATAAACGCTGATTTCACATATGTTGTTCTGCCGTCAACAGGAGTATCCCAAACCGCTGCGCAACCACGGCCACGTCCCATAATCGGACGCTGTTCAAAATAAAACTCATCGGAAGCAAGTATCTCTCTGCAAATATGCTCGGCGATAAACGCAGCAGAGCCATCCTCTGCATAAGCCTTGATTTCCACCTGGAACATAATGGCCTCTGCACTGTTGGCAGGATTCTTTCTCTTGTTAATAACATATGCCGTTACAAGAGAATATCCTCCCTTCAAAGGAATACGGGACACATGAACATGAACATTGGAGTCGCAGGTAAGCTGGTAATCCTTTGTTCGTGTAAAATCCTTAAACTGGACACGAACCGTTTCTTCCATAGGCTGGCGCGTATATATAGCACGGCTGTGTTCTTTTTCATCCTTACCGGTATATTTTTCAGAGGATTTTACATAGTCTCCCCATGTCACATCCAAGTTGATACTCTCTGTATCGCTTTGGATGTAGAAACTGATACCGATAGAGGACGGCAGCTGAAAATGTGTAGTGGATATAGGCTCGTTGTCATCATCCTCGCCTGCCGTAAAATCCTCGCCATCCTCAAATGCCATATCAGCATCAACTTCCTGCTCTCCGGCGCCAGAGTAATCCTCGTCATCGCTCTGAATATCGAGCATACCCACGAGATAGGCATAGCGTGGATTCTCTTCAAGAACCTCTTCCTTTTCTCTGGGACCGATAAGGTCAGTTCTTATGGCATCAATGATTTTCTGCCTGACCTCCGAATACTTAAATCTGTCAGCCATTATGCCTCCTCCTTCACGGCATGAGCCGTACCGAGTGTATATTTACAGGTATTGCCAAGATGAATGTTGTCATCGGAAATCAGCTTGTACTCCCAAGGCTTATGATCCGGGTCTGCCGTTGAAGCAAAGCGACACCACTTTATGCCTTCTCTTGCTTTCGATACGACCTCATCTGATGTCACTTCATTCAGAGCCTTAACCTCGACCATGAATTTTCCCGTAGTTGTTTCCACGAGGAAATCAGGATTATACTGCTGACCTGCTTTCCAGAACAAGCCAAGCTGATTAAGCGGCGGCTTGATCCAACGGATAACATCCGGATCTTCCTCCAGAATAATGGAGAACAGACGCTCCGTGTCGCTGTCAAAAGCATTCGCCGGATAATATGACTTCTTGTAGCCTGTAAAGAGATACTTCTTGATATTGCTCTTGTCAGAGAACGGTTTATCATACTTAACCTTTCCGTCTTCTTTGACGTTCTTCACGAACTTACGGAACAGAATAAGGTCTTTCTGAATGATGTGAACATCCTGCGTTTTTCTGTCCATATGCTCATAAATCTGCTTGCGGATATCGGCCACGATCAAAGAAGCATAGCGGCGAACGATTCTCCGTTTGTTTTCTTCTTCCCCGGGTATCTGGCTTAAATACTGCTCAACCACGTCAATAACAAAATCCGCATCGTCATAAGACAACTCGCTGATGGAATCGAGGAGCATACAAGCAAGAGTGTTCATGGCGTCATTGACTTCAAGAATCTGCGCATCCACGACAGAAAGAAGCTGCTGATTGATAGCGTCAAAACGCTCAATCTTAGCCATAGCCACTTCAAAGTCAGCGATTGTGCGTTTCACCTCAAAGCGATTAAACTTCACCTCCGAAGTGGTCTGCACGAGGATTTTCGGAACGGAGATAGCCTTTGCGGAGTACTCCGAAACAGCCTTTACAAACTCGTCCTTGCTGAGAGGCTGTTTGCCGGATTTTCCACTGACCGGTTCTTGCGGCTGTTCCTGTGCGGGTGCTGTGGTTTCGGCAGAGTCGCCGGAAAGCATCTCAGGATGAAGGTCAAAGAGAGTCATCTGACCAGGGCCTTCATTCTTGTCCTTCTTCTGCGCAGCCATAAAGTTCTTCACGTACTCCTGATAAATCTCAAGCTGCGTTTTCGGATTGCTGACTTCGGCAAAGGACTTCACGCCGGTTGCAGTAATCGCAAAATCCAGCAGAGAAAGCTGTCCATCGTCCACAGTAGCAGATACGCCTACGGACTCCGATGGTTCAACAGTTGTCTTATCAAGATCACGATAACGGAAAATATCACTGCTCTTAATCTCGTCCACAAGTTCTCTGTAGTGATCATGGGCAACGATATCAAGAGAGTCCAAGTCTTCGTTGCCGGTTTGTTCTCCGAACGGAAGTCTTAAGCCACGACCAATAGTCTGCATAGCGAGGATATCGCTCTTTGCCGCATTGAGCGGGATAATCGTAAAGAGGTTATTGACATCCCAGCCTTCCTTCAGCTTATAAACATGCAAAACAATCTCGACCGGATTAGTGGCACTCTCTATAGAGAGCAAAAGACGGATGTTTTCTTCCGACTCCTCACCAGTCTGTTTTGAATGTATTTCGATAACCTTGCCCTTATACTTTCCGCCCTGGAAATCATCGCTGTCTATCAGCGCACGGATTTTCTTGGCATGATCCGTATCTTTGCAGGCCACAAGAACAATAGGCTTTACATAGTCGAGGTCATTTTCGCTGCAATATTCACGCAGCACAGCCTTGCGATGCTCGTGAAGCGTAAGACCGTCTCTGATTTTCATTTCCTCAATATCGTCTTGGTTATAGCCCGCCATGTTGGAGCGTCCCATAACGACAGGAATTTTCAGATAGCCCTCGACAGCGCCACGGGCCAAATCATAAGCATAGATGACATTCGATGTGGTCTTCGGTGTGGCGGTAAATTCAAGACCGAGAACAGGCCTCAGATAGTTGATTGCTTTCATCGACGCCGGGGCATAATAACGGTGCGCCTCATCCATACAGATAACGAGGTCGTCAAACTGCGCCAACACATCAGCAAAGGAAGCGCCCAGCGTTTCCTTGAACTTATGGAAGTTGAACTGCGTATCCGTCTTGCTGTTAAAGATTTTTCCAATGTTGAATATGAAAAGCTGAATATCAGAAGTCTTTTCAACGATCAGAGTCATCTGGTCATACTTTATGGGATAGGTATCATAGTTTTCGCCGTCGTATACCTTCGGTCTGCCCATTTCCGCCTCAAGCCCTTTGAAGATATACTTCGGATGGTTCGGATTGGATTCCTTCCGCAACTTGTCATAGATGGTGTTTCCGGGCGCAAGAATGAAGAAATGCTTATAGCCCTTCGTCTTGTACAGGTAATAGATGCTTGCTCCCATCAGACGGGTCTTTCCGATACCCGTGGCCATAGCATAACAGAAGGACGGGAACTCAAACCCGGCTTTGACCTTGCGCTGTTTTTCGCAGTATTCCGATGCGGCTGCCTCAATAACATCCTTGCTGTCCTTCTTATAATCACAATGCGAACTGATGGCATCAAGGTAAGAGAGAGCCTCCTCCTGTGGAGTTCTCAGGCTCATTGCATATTTAATCTTGTTTACTATCTCAGACATTTACTGCACCTCGCTTTCAAAATCGCACTTCTCAAGAAGGTCTTTCGGTATTTTCTTTACCTCGATGTTATCGGGCAATACCATATCCGACTGAATCTTCGTGCCGTAGATCAGGAGAGACTGACCTTCGGCAAGACGCGCGGACAGCGACTTTATATATCCGGCGTTAATAAACTCCGCGGTGATGTGAATAAACCGTTTCTCCGAAGAGTGACCGTGGAACACATCCTGTGGCTTATAGCGGAAGCCCTCAATCTTACAGATCGCCTCACAGAGCATTTCGAAGGTGTAGGAAGGATTAATCTGATAAATCGGCAACTTGTCGTTTTTCACAAGAAGGCTTGGTGCCAGCTCATAGAAGTGATAGCCGCCACCACCTTGCCATTCTACTTCCTTAGAAATGCCTGTTTTATCTCCATTGATGACGTTGTCTATTCGAACCTTACACAAACTATATGCGTGTTCACCCATTTCAACGCCTATCCACTTTCTATTCATTTTATGAGCAACAGCCATTGTCGATCCTGAACCCAAAAATGAATCCAATACCCAATCTCCCTCATTTGAAAAGTATTCTAATATCATTTTCAACAAGGCTTCTGGTTTCTTTCCGCCCTTAAAACCTACACCGCCTTCTAATCGGCAATTTCCAAATCCACCTGCAAAATCATAGAAATTGCTTACGGGTCTGTGCTTGAGGCTTGATCCTGTTTTCAATTCCTCAAGTCGGTTAAGCGGTATACCCGAATAGAATTTTCCTTTATTGGCGGTCGCTTTCTTAGGCCCGGAAATATATCTATACCCCAGCCCATCTTCACCAATTCCATAAACTTTGTATAAGCAACCTAATCCATCCAGCTCTTTTCGAGAAGAAAGATATAGTTCGAAGAATTCACCTGCACTCGCTTTTACCCTTGATAAAGAACCCGTTGCCCAAGTTTCCTTCAATCCTGTATACGAAGGTTCTTCCTTAACAATTTCGTATTCGTTTGGTTGAAAAATGACAACTTTCTTGTTCCCAAGTTCAACTTCCGTACCTGCTGATAGTTCGTTCACTTTCCAGATGAATTTTTCAATAGAGTATTCTTCGGTCGGACGATTGACTTTAGCCTTATATCTGTCCTTTGCATATATCAAAACCTGTTCAATTACCTTCTGGTAGTCACTATCTTCAGCTAACGTTTTATTAGGATATCTCACTTGAACATAGAAAGATGTAAGGTAATTGGCTCTGCCAAACACCTCGTCTAATAAGCACTTTAAGTAATGACTTTCAGAATCATCTATGTGACAGCACATGAACCCATCGTCCGCCAATAATTCATGCAGTAACTGAACCCTCGGATATATCATTTGCAACCATTCACTATGTTCTAAACCGTCATCATAATAATCAAACGCGCTTCCCGTATTATAAGGCGGGTCAATATATATACACTTGATTTTTCCTGCAAAATCCTGTTGTAAAGCCTGTAATGCTATTAAATTATCACCATGAATCAACATATTGCCACTCGATAAATCCCCATAGGATTTGCTTTGATCTTCGAGCAGTATGCGTGGCTCAATGTTTTTTTCATCATACTTACCCACCCATGTTAATTCCAATCTTCCTGTTTTCTGCATAATGTTCTCTCCTAAAACTTCAGCACGATGTTAACCAACAGAATCGGGTTAATATCAAACTGTTTTTCAAATTCTGCGATTTCCCGTTCACCCTCGGTTTTGAAGCCGGTACCTTTTTCGTGAAAGGACTCCTGCAGCTTTTCAAGTGCCTTGGACTTCTCGGTTATCTTTTTTCGTATATCTATCTTCTCATAGAAATTATCCGAGGCTCGTTCCTCTTCCTTTAGAACATCGATTTCGGCATTCATGTCTTGATATATCGCTATCAGCTGTTCCATCTGAATACGCTCCCAGTTTTCGATCTTCCTTCGGTTATAGGCTTTGATTGATTCTGATTGCTCCTGATAGCGTTTAACCATCTCTGCGGTCAGATTGTCGTAAACACGCTGATAGAGTTTCATCTCGGATTCTGTCGGCGTGAAATAGCGCACATCCATATCGTCAATCTGTTCCAGTTCGGGAACAAGGTCTGCTTCGTCAAAGTCTATATAGGCTCCCTTTTCGTCACAAAGCAACAATACCGGGAAGAGAAGTTTCGAGGAATCGCAGAAGGCTCCTACAAACAGGATTCCGTGCGATCCGAGGACTTTTTCTCCCCAATTATCGACCTTCCAGTAATGAAGACCGCCGTCAACCTCCGGCTCGTCAAAGGCACTCCAGTATTCCACATCGTGTAGATACCGTGCGATATCAGACTTTGTGGCGTCAAGCGCCTGTTCTTTTGCACCGCTGCTTTCGGTAAGCAGAAGGGAACGGAGTTCTCTTGCTTTCTTATCTCGCTTTGCGTTCAGCTTGCGATCCAGCTTGTCAAAGGCTCTCTTAAACTCCGCTGTGGTGTTGCAGGTCTGATAAATCTGCAATACCATTTTTTCAAAACTTGTGCCTGACTCCAATGCGCCAAGAGCGATATCCGATGCGCCGAAGACACCTTCGAAAAGTTCAAACTTCTTCGAGAGGATATCGTAAACACGCTGGTCGGCGGCGTTCTGTGTATTAAGCAGATTGATTGCCACAACATCATGTTCCTGTCCGTAACGGTGACAACGGCCAATACGCTGCTCAATCTTCATCGGGTTCCACGGCAGGTCGTAGTTGATTACTGTGTTGCAGAACTGCAGGTTCAGACCTTCGGAACCTGCATCCGTACAGATCAGTATCTTTGCGTTATTGCGGAAGTAATCCACAATGGCGTGTTTATATTCCACGCTGCGCCCGTAGTTCGCTTTACCGAAGTTCTTGACCTGCCATGCCTTGTATATTTCCTTCGTCATGGTGTCGTCAAAATCACCATTGAAAAGGAGAATATCCTCGTCCTCGAATCCTGTCTTACGAAGCTCTGCAGCTATGTACTTCTGTGTACGTTTTGATTCCGTGAAGATTACTACCTTCTGCGGGATTCCTTGTTCCTGCTGGTAGTCGAATGCAATCTGTATGGCAGTCTTCAGCGCATTGACCTTTGCATTTGTCTTGATGCGCTTTGCCACATCAATGATGATATTCACCTCATTGAGTTCGGCTTGGATGAACTGTTTCTGAACAATGGTATCTTCATCCTCGGTCTCCTCAAAGCCCGACTCATCAATCTCATCCTCCACATAGCTCCAGAAAAGGTCGAAGCCTTCCTGTGCATTTGCAGACTTGCTGCCCTCGCATAGCTTTTCGAGTCTGTTCTTCAGAATTTCAAAAGTTTCTATCAAAGCGAAACTCGAAGAAGCAAGCAGCTTTCTGATAACAAGGATGATCAGCCCTCGGTTTGAGGTCGGTATGGAATACAACAGCTCACGCTTCAAAAAGTCGTTTACCCGCTGGTATAATTCAATCTCATCCTGCGACAGGGTGAAATCCACCGTTTTGCAGGTTCTCTTTTTGAAATTCATGTACTTTGCCACATCTTTGCGGAGTGTCCGATAAAGAACCGGCGAAAGCTCACGCTTAAGGTCAGAGTAATCCTGTCCCTCGATGTAGCGTTTGTTAAAGACCTTCTCACTGCCGAAAATCCGCTGGTCGATAAAGGAAACCAGCCCGTGAAGGTCTGTCAGCGAATTCTGAAGAGGCGTAGCGGTCAGCAGAATTTTCGGTATGCCCTTTGACAGTTCATACAGATTCTTTGCACGTTTAGTGCCATGAAATACATTTCTCAGGTTATGCGCCTCATCGATGATGATAAAATCCCACTTCACCTCCGGGAACCGTTTCATCAGCTTGGATGAGTAATCATAGGAGGTAAGAACAATTCGGACAGATTTATTATCAGTGAGCCTCTTGCGCCAGTCAGAACTATCTTTTTCCACAGTCAGCCTGTCAAGTATCACCGACTCCAAGCCGAACTTATCCTCAAGTTCCAGTTCCCACTGTTTTCTCAAAGATGCCGGAAGCGCAATCAAGACACGCTTTGCGCCGGACTCAAGAACATATTTCAGCACAAGTCCGGCTTCGATGGTCTTTCCGAGACCAACCTCATCTGCCAGAACAATGCCGCCTGTTTTCAACGCCTGGATAGCAGCGCAGAAGGCATTGATCTGATGGGGATTCAATTCAATATTTGCATCCAAAAGGAAGTGGAACGGAGAAGCCTCAAGTTCCAGCTTTTTATATCTGCTGAATTGTTCAAGCAGCAGGTTACCTTCCATCTGAATCTCCTTTATACAGTTGCTCAAAAATACCCATCGCTATCCCTTTGGCCATCATCGGAGGCACAGCGTTTCCAATCTGGACGTATTGCGATGTGCGCGGACCCTCAAAGAAATAGCTGTCCGGGAAGGACTGTATTCTTGCCGCCTCACGGACGGTAATTGATCTGTTCTGTTCAATGTCAGGATGAATAAAATAATGACCGTCCTTTGAAAGGTGCGCTAAAATGGTATGGCAGCACGATTCATCGCCCTCGACAACTTTGAACCTGTCCGTAAATGAATGCCTGTTCTTATGAGTTTTCAATTCATCCGGGAGATCATTGTAATTCAGGCGCTTGTGCCCATCGTTCCACAGTTCAACCGCTCGCCTGTAAATCTTGATGTCCCGATCTATATTCGGGCGGCAATTGTGATGGGTCAGCACATCATCCTTCGTCCGTATCCCTGACTCCGTGACATAGCTTGTTGCTTTTGTTTTTGCGTACTTATCGGAACTCTCGCCTGGATGCAGCTTTGGCAAATCAGCGAAGAGGTCATTTACTATAGCGTCCGTTTTTATTTCAAGAAAATCGGGATATTTCAGACCGCTTTTCTTTAACCATCCTACGATAATCATTCGTCGTCTGTTTTGGAGTACGCCAAAGGTGTGGGCGTTCTGCTCACGGCATTCAATTTCGTAGCCCACTCGTTTTAAGTATTTCTGAATGTTCTTCCAGGTAGCTCCTCCATTGGCCGATTCAATACCCGTGACATTCTCGAAAACGAACATACGAGGCTGATAGCGTTTTAAGAAACGTGCATACAGTTTGTACAAGTAGTTACGAGGGTCTTCTGCCATCGGCACTTCCATGTGACTACTTTGCGCTCTGCCCACCAAAGAATATGCCTGACAGGGCGGACCGCCTACAATGACATCAATTTTTGTGATGCCTCGTATTTTCATTATTCCATCAATAGTTTTGAAGATTGCTGGGAGCGTCTCGTCCGACATCGTTTCATTGATGATAGTTTTTGTTATGGAAGCAGGAATCTGCTTCATAAAATCGTCGCGAGAGATTTTCCCGGACACATACTTTTTATATAAACCGAGATTGTCAGTGCCTTTCAGGTAATAATAAGCACTTCTTGTTTCAAGCGTTTTAGCTGCAAATTCATTCATTTCGACATGAGCGACAGGCTTAAAACCAGCCTGAAGAAACCCTTCCGAAAGCCCGCCGGCACCCGCAAAAAGGTCGATGAAATTGTAGCTATATTGCGCATCTATCTTTGGCATATAGTTTCCTCGTCATTCCATGTTATTTTTCGGAGGGTGCTGTTCCTCCATCCGATATTGCTCCCGGCTTATCAGGCTCTGGGATAAATTCCATGATGTCCCCGACATCACATTTCAGCGCACCACATATGCGCAGCAGGACATCCGTGTTCACATTTCCGCCTTTTCCAAGTTTGGCAACGGAGGTGGCGCTGATACCGCTCATCTCCCGTAGAGTCTTTTTATTAATCCCTCGGTCAATAAGAAGTTTGAAAAGTTTGTTGTAGCTGAAACGCATTTGCAATACCTCCGTGTTTTTTCTCTTTCTATTATGCTACATTAGTTACTTCACATCGTTTAAGAATCCGTACCGCGTATTCGGGATCAAGCCCTTTCCGAAGGTCTCCACGACCACACCATGCTTCTCATAATCAAGGGAAGGTATGTGGTCAAGGTTCTCGATGATAATAAGCTGTCCCTCGTCCTGGTGGTTCATGAAATAACGATAAAGTCCGGCTCTCATGCTGTCGGGCATCTTGTCATCCACGCCATCGTCAAAACCGTGGAGAGGGGTATCAACGATAAAGACGTGTGGATCGAATTTGGCATTGGCCGCCAGATATTTCCGCAACATCATTATCATCACTGTATTAAGGTAAGAGCGGTAGCCTTTGCCGTGGCTCGTTCCTTTATCCTCGCCATTTACCTCAATATCAAACGTTGTGAAATTGAAGTGCGCTTGAAGCAAACCGTAATAATTGCATTCCTTAAGAATGGAGTGGGCATATTCAGACATCGTGGTGGCAAAATCATCCCCAAAGTAGTCCTTGGGATGATACTCTAAAGTCTTATCATTTTTCTGCTCGTTTTCTAAAGTAGTCAGATCGTTTCCAAAGTCCGTGGCATAGGCTTCAATCAATGCGATCTCACTGGCAATTCGGAGATATGCCTTATAAGCATTGACTATGTTTTGCTGCTCACTTTCCTTGGGGCGTAGTTCTGTTTTAATTTTAGATTCGAGAGCATCACGCTGCCGCTTAAACTTATCAAGTTCGGCCTTGATTTCTTTCTTCCGTTCCTCGACATCTTTCTCCGTATCTTCAAGACCGGAAAGTTGAGCCATCGTCCGCTCCATTTCTACTTTGGATGCGGCAATATAGGATATCCGCTTACGAGGAGTAATCGTTCCTTCGCAGTATGGACATTTGGTGACTTGTGGAACTTCATGATAGGCTTCTTCTCCCTCGACAATGAGAGAAAGCCGTTGAATATCAGCTTTATACTGCGCGGCAAGCCTGTGGTATCTCGTCAAAAGAACATCGCACTCCGCAGCTCGTTCCTCTGCTTCCAGAATGGAAGAGAGAATTATTTGGCTTTCTGCAAGCGCACGGTCAATTTTTTCCCGTGTATCCTGCAATGCAGTGGTCGCTTGGGCTATTTGTGCTTCGACATCCGCGCCATCAAAAATGTGCAGATCTTGTTCAAGCTGCTCCTTGCGCTCCGCAGCATCCCGGATTTTCCGATTAACATACTCGGCTACAGCTTTTCGGCGCGCTTTCTTTATTTCCTTTTTCTCTTGGGCATCTGTCTCTGTAAAAGTCCTGCCGGTTATTAGATACAAAAGTGCCGAAAGGAATAGAGTGTTCTCCATATAGCGATGTTTTGGCTCTACAATAGAGTCAATATCATCAATTCGGTTTTCGTCTAAATAAAATACACGCAGCAAATTGCGCCAGGTAAGCCGCTTCTTTTCGAACCTTGCGTTCGTTACAATCATGGTTTCTTGCTCGATTCCAATGAGCTTCAGCCATACTTCGTTCAGAGGTGGATTCTTTGCTCCCTTACGGTAATTGACATCATAGGTGCCGCTATCTATACCGTCTATGGTGCTGGTCACCTCTACCTGATTCTTTCCCACATTCCTATGAAGAGTGACTTCGCCATCACGGTCATTTGATCCGACAATCATGGTCACGCCGTCATATTTTGCCGTTTCCTTAAACGGCTTGTCCACGGATCCACCGAAGATAAAGTCAATACAATTTGCCACGCAGGTCTTTCCACTGTCAGAGCGTCCCTGTATGATGGTCAGTCCTTTACCGAAGGAAACGCTGGCATCGCCCTTGGCGGCGCTTTTCGCTATAACTTTTTTAATGTAAAATCCCGCCATCGCGTTACCTCCTTAAGGATTTCGTTGATTGCCGACTAATTTCGTTGAACAGCTGGACATCGCTATAGTTCCCATACTTCGCAACCACAAGCCGCATCAGTTCTTTGTACCGCTTGGCATATTCTGATTGGAAACTCTTGCTCATGTTTCTTCCACTTTCTGAAGCGGAATAAAGGATACCTGCTTCATCATCCGTGGCTATAACCAGCCCATCAACTACCAGATTCTTTATTGCAGTTTTTATAAGGTTCCGCCTTGCGGATAACTCACTATATGCAAAGCCATTTTGCCCATTTAGAGATTTATCTGCAACGCCGAAGTCCTCACAGTAAATCGCCATGAAGTCATAAGCGGCAATTCTGTCGAGTGTAATTCCGGCATTCGCCACATCAAGAAGTAGCACCACGTGGAGAGACAACTCAAAGGGCGTATTAAAAAGTCTGTTACTCATCAATGTTCACCCACGACTCAATCACACCGTCATTCACCAATATATGGCAGATGCCTTTCTTCTCCAAATTACCAATCAGATTCCGCATCTGGCTGAGTACGGAACTGTCGAGCGTGGTACTTGTTATTTTTTCAAGGACGGCATTCAGCCTTGCGTAACCATCCTCGTAATCCCTCCAGTATGTGGTATTAATGCCGTGCCACGCATCATCCTTCAGTCTGCCGAACTCATCCTCTCCGTCATCGAAGATATCCCGGACAGACCGTTCGATACTTACTGCGCTATAATATGCCATACGCTGTTCCTTATAGTTCTCTGCATATCGCTTCGGAAGGGAAGGAACATCGTCAGCAGTAAAAGTCTCCTTGTTTAATTTCTGAGCATATGCCTCATACAAAGCACGAATGTAATCAAGTTCATGCTTGCCTACATCATCAGGGACAAGTGCCTGATGAATCGTTATGACCTCACCGGATATATGTAACTTATCGCCTCTGCGCTCTATTGTCGCAGGGGCTATATTTTTTAGACTTCTTCCTGTCTCCATGCGCTGATAGTTCAACGCAGTCACATCATCGGATAATCCCTCCGAACGGCGTCTGATGATTTGAGCCAGGATATTAGCGCAGGCCTGCCCAACTTCGGAAGGTTCGACATCGAATCCGAACTCAGCCAGCTTGTCCTTCATGTGGTTCAATGCATCGAAGGAGTATGTATTTACGAAATCAGCAAACTTTGCCTCATCCAGTCGAGGCGTAAGTGCAGATGCCTTTTTCTGCGAAATTGGCAGCCTGCCACTGTAATATGCCTCCAGTGTGGATTTTCCAAGCCCATAAAGTGGATTCGGAGAATCCTTTTCCAATGCCTCATCATCCAGGATGGCATCCGTCAGAATCTTCACAAATTCTGCGGCGTTCATTTTTGTTTCGTAATTATGATGCATGAACTGTACAAGGTCGCAGAACTTCAAGTTGACACCATCCTTTCCAATGTAGGCATTTATGTAGGCAGATGTAGGCAAACCTACGAGTTTTGGAAGTCCTATTTTCTATAATGAAATCGTGATAAGGCAGAAGGAGCGCACAGTCTGTGCGAAATCCAAAACGCCTCATATCACATTATACCACGAGCAAACGCGATAATCAATATAAATTTGTGAACGCAAAACTTATTTTCAGAATAAAGCTATTGATTTGCGTTTGCGAGTGGTATGAACCGTCTCTTGATGCATCGACCGATCACCGATGGCTCACATCACCTGACGGACAACTGAATATCCCAACAGCGATCTGATGAGCAAGAGAGCTGCAATCCCGGAATGGAGGGAACTCCTACAGGACTGCGGTCAGTTTACTATTGCCATTTTTGCGCTGTACCCGCGAGAAGCCTCCATTCCCAACACGAATGGAGGTTTTTCCAATGATTATCAAGTACAAGTTTTCAACCGGCGAGGTGACGGAGGTCGAGGTCTCGGAAGAGATCGGTACCGTCATCCTGGACTCCCGGCGTGAGGAACACGCCAGCAACGAGCGCCACCGCTATCACACGGCGTTCTCGCTCGATGACATGGACTACGAGGACAAGGATTACTTCTCCGCTGCGGACAATCCCGAAAAGGCATTCATGGAGAAGGAGTTCGCCAAGAAGCGCGAGGCAATGCTCTCGCAGCTTACTCCCGTGCAGAGGCGCAGGTTTGAACTGTTCGAGGACGGCATGACCGTTGCGGAGATCGCCCGCAAGGAAAAAGCCGCTTTCAACAGCGTCAAGGAGTCCATCGAGTCGGCTCAGAAGAAGCTGAAAAAACTTCTCTGATTTTTCTCAAGGGACACCCTCAATTTCGGTGTCCCTTTTCTGTTTAACAGCGGAAGGACAAAACAACATCCCTTCCGGAAAGTGAGGTAAGTGCCATGAAGCACACATTACAGATCAGCGTCAGCAAGAAGCCGAAGAACGGCGGAATCGTAGCCTGCCGCAAGGTTTCGGTAAGGGAAAGGTTCCTCCGATTCCTCTTCGGCGACAAGACAAGGCTCACGGTCATCGTTCCCGGCGACACCGTGGAGGAACTGGAGATCAAGGAGATCGGAAAGGAGGCAGCCCGTGAAACTGTATGAGATCAACGCGGAAATCCTCCGGCTGACGGATGCCATCGAGTTTGACGAAGAGACCGGGGAAATCCTCGGCGATGCAGACGAACTGTTCACGCAGATTCAGTCGCTTCAGATGGAGAAGAAATCCATCCTCGAATATCTCGCCAAGTTCGTCCTGAACATCCGCGCCGAAGCCGCAGCAGCAAAGACCGAGGAACAGCGCCTCAAAGCACGCCGCGACAGGCTTGCGAAAAAGGAAGACCGCCTCATGAAGATACTCGACCGCGAGTGTGCGGGCGAAAAGACCGACCTTGGCGTGGCGACCTTCGCTTACCGCAAGACCTCCCATGTGGATGTGTCGGACGCGGAAAAAGCGATCCGCTGGCTCAAGCGCAACAAGCACCTCGACTGTTTCCGCATCCCGGCGCCGGAAGTCGCAAAGGCCGAGGTCAAGAAGCTCATCAACGCAGGAACGAAGGTGCCCGGCTGCGCCGTGGTCGAGGACTACTCCTGCTCACTCAGATAAGGAGGATTTGACGGATGTTAAACATCACCAGAGGGAAAATCGACCGCGCCTTAAAGGTGGTCGCCTACGGGAGCGAGGGCATCGGCAAGACGACCTTTGCCGCCGCGTTCCCGGAACCGCTCTTCATCGATACCGAGGGCGGCACCGCGCACATGGACGTGCGCCGTATCGACAGGCCGCAGTCCTGGGAGGAATTGCTCTCCATCATCAGCGAGGTCGCGGCTGATCCGAATGTCTGCAAGACACTCGTGCTGGACACGGCGGATTGGGCGGAGGCGCTCTGCGTCGCCTATGTCTGCCAGAAATACAAGCAGAACTCCATCGAGAGTTTCGGCTACGGCAAGGGCTACACGATTCTCGGCGAGGAGTTCGGCAGGCTGTTTGCCGCTCTCGATGCCGTCATCGCGTCCGGCAAGAACGTGGTCATCACGGCGCACGCCAAGATGCGCAAGTTCGAGCAGCCCGACGAACAGGGAGCCTACGACAGGTGGGAAATGAAGCTGTCCAAGCAGGTCGCGCCGCTTTTGAAGGAATGGTGCGATATGCTCCTGTTCCTTAATTACAAGACCTATGTGGTCACGACTGAGACGAACGCCAAGAAAGCCCAGGGCGGCAAGCGCGTCATCTATACCTCGCACCATCCGTGCTGGGACGCCAAGAACCGCCACAACCTGCCGGAAGAGATGGACTTGGACTTCAAAAACATCGCACACCTCTTCAAGACGGGTACCGGGCCTGCCGCCGATGCGGTCAAGCCCATCGACCGCCTTCGCTCCCTCATGGCGGATTCGAATGTGACGGATGCGGAGCTTCAGAAGGTCGTGGCGGACAAGGGACACTATGCCGCCGACGCTCCCATCGACAGCTATTCCGAGAAATTCATCTCCGGCTGGCTCATCAAATACTGGTCGCAGATTCTGAACCTTATCAACGCGGACCGCACGGTCCTGGACTAACAAAGGAGGATTTTTATCATGGCTGATTACATCAACAACAACGCCGGCATGGATTGGGATGACGCCATCGAGAACGATGGTCAGGAGTTCATCATCCTGCCGGAAGGTGACTACAACTTCACCGTTACCGACTTCGAGCGCGGGCGCTTTCCCGGCTCCGCCAAGATGTCGGCTTGCAACAAGGCGACTCTTACCCTGCAGGTCAAAACCGATGACGGCATCGCAAGCGTCCGTACCGACCTCATTCTGAACCGTGTCGTGGAGTTCCGCATTTCCGCTTTCTTCCGCTGCATCGGTCAGAAGAAGCATGGCGAGAGGCTCGTCATGGACTGGAACAAGGTCGTGGGCAGCCGCGGACGCGCACACTTCAAACCTCGCACCTATACCGACCGTGACGGCAACGAGCGTCAGGCGAACGATGTCGACCGCTTCTATGACTATGACGAGAAATTCTTCCCCGCAGAGGACGACTGGATGGAGATCACCGGGGATGAAGACCTGCCGTTCAATTAAGGAGGTGCCGTATGTTTGAACTTCGACCTTATCAGGCCGAGGCGAAACAGGCGATCCTTTCCGCGTGGGACGAGGGGTACCGCAAGACACTCCTCGTCCTCCCGACGGGATGCGGAAAGACCGTCGTGTTCTCTTCGGTCACAGAAAACCAGGTAAACAAGGGACACCGTGTGCTTATCATGGCGCATCGCGGGGAGCTGCTCGACCAGGCGGCGGACAAGCTGAAGGAAGCGTCCGGGCTTGACTCTGTCCTCGAAAAAGCGGAGTCCTCCTGCCTTGACAGCTTTCTCCCGGTGACGGTCGGCTCTGTGCAGTCGCTTGCGCAGGAAAAGAGACTCGCCCGGTTCCCGAACGATTACTTCCAGGACATCATCGTGGACGAGGCGCATCACTGCCTTTCCGACAGCTACAGGCGCATCCTCGATCATTTCCCGACCGCCAATATCCTCGGCGTGACAGCGACGCCCGACAGAGGTGACATGAAAAACCTCGGAGAGTTCTTCGATTCCAAGGCTTACGAGTACAGCATGACCGAGGCTATCCGCGAGGGATACCTTTGCCCGATCAAGGCGCAGATGATTCCGCTCGAACTGGATATCGCGGATGTCGGCATCTCAAGCGGCGACTTCTCCGCAGGCGAGATCGGACACGCATTGGAACCGTACCTTCAGCAGATCGCGGTCGAGATGGCGAACTACTGCCAGGGCAGAAAGACTGTTGTATTCCTGCCGCTCATCGCTACCTCACAGAAGTTCTGCGCCATGCTGAACAATGTGGGACTCCGCGCCGCAGAGGTAAACGGCAATAGCGATGACCGCTCGGAGGTGCTTGCCGATTTCGAGGCGGGCAGATATGACGTGCTTTGCAATTCCATGCTGCTCACCGAAGGCTGGGACTGCCCGTCCGTGGACTGCATCGTGATCCTGCGTCCTACCAAAATCCGCTCCCTTTATCAGCAGATGGTCGGACGCGGCATGAGGCTTGCTCCTGGGAAAGACCATCTGCTGCTCCTTGACTTCCTTTGGATGACGGCAAGGCACGACCTTTGCAGACCGTCCGCTCTCATCAGCAAGGACGAGAAGATTGCAAAGATGATTGATGAGCAGATGAAGTCGGACGATGAGGGCATCGACCTTATCGAAGCCGAAGAACAGGCGGAGCGTGATGTCCTTGCCGAGCGCGAGGCGGCTCTTGCAAAGCAGCTCGAAGAAATGCGCGGGAAAAAGCGCAAGCTGGTCGATCCGCTTCAGTATGCGCTTTCGATTGCGGCGGAGGATTTGACGAATTATGTGCCGACCTTCGCATGGGAAATGTCTCCGCCGTCCGAAAAGCAGGTCGCTTTCCTGGAACGCAGGGGCATCTTCGCCGACAGCGTCAGGAACGCCGGGCTTGCGTCCCTTCTCATCGACCGCCTGCAGCGCCGTCAGCAGATGGGGCTTGCAACGCCGAAACAGATACGCTGTCTGGAACGCTACGGTTTCAGGCAGGTCGGCACCTGGGCGTTCGAGGACGCCAGTTCCCTCATCTCGATGCTTGCTGGCAATAGCTGGCGTGTCCCTTACGGGATCACTCCCGCGCTCTACAGACCTTAAGGAGGTAACTGTTTTATGGATAACAATATACTTTCGGCTTTGAAAGCCATTGATGTGGCGACCTTGAGCCGTGCCGACTGGATTGCGGTCGGCATGGCGTTAAAGGAGGAGGGCTACCCCTGCTCCATATGGGACGACTGGTCCCGGAACGACAAACGCTATCATCCCGGCGAGTGCGAACGCAAGTGGAACAGCTTTCACGGCTCCGGCACTCCCGTCAAGGGCGGCACTATCGTCCAGATGGCGAAGGAACGCGGCTGGACTCCCTTCAGCGGCGAAGACGGATGCCTCAATTGGGATGACGCCATCGAATATGACGGTGCTGACGGTTTCAACGGATTCACGGCTCCCGACTCGTGGAGCCCTTCCGCAGACCTCATCACCTACCTCGAACTGCTCTTTGACGCAGACGACCGCGTGGGCTATGTCACGAATGATGTGTGGCAGGACGCCGAAGGCAAGTGGCTGCCGAGCAAGGGCGTGTACGATCGCACCGCCGGGGAACTCATCGCATCGCTCAAAAAGCATCCCGACGACCTCGGCGCGACCATCGGCGACTGGAAACCGCAGGTCGGCGCATGGATTCGCTTCAATCCCCTCGATGGGGACGGCGTAAAGAACGAGAACATCACGAAGTTCCGCTTTGCCCTGGTGGAGTCGGACACGCTACCCGTTGCGGAACAGGATATCGTCTTCCGCAAGCTGGAACTGCCTATCGCGGCGCTCGTTCACAGCGGAGGCAAAAGCCTCCATGCCATCGTCCGCGTGGATGCGGAGAATTACGACGAGTACAGAAAGCGCGTGGAGTTCCTCTACGACTTCCTGGAGAAAAACGGAGTGTCCATCGACAAACAGAACCGCAATCCGTCCCGCCTCTCCCGTATGCCGGGAGTCACCAGGAACGGCAACCGCCAGTACCTTGTTGCGACCAATATCGGCAGGAAGTCATGGGTGGACTGGATGGATTTCGTGGAGGGCATCTCGGACGAACTGCCCGACATGGTATTCCTCGACACTTTCAAGGACAATCCGCCGGAACTGCCGGAGGAACTTATCACAGGGATTCTCCGCAGAGGACACAAGATGCTGATATCCGGCTCGTCCAAAGCCGGGAAGTCTTTTCTTCTCATGGAACTGTGCATCGCTATCGCGGAAGGCAAGCCCTGGCTCGGCTTTCCCTGCAAGAAAGGCAGAGTCCTCTATGTGAACCTTGAGATTGATCCGGCAAGCGCGATCAACCGATTTCTCAAAATCTACGAGGCACTCGGTCTGCCCATCAAAAATGCGGACAGCATCGTGGTGTGGAACCTCAGAGGTCACGCCGTACCGCTCGACCAGCTTGTTCCGAAACTCATCCGCCGTGTACGGAATCAGCACTTTGACGCTATCGTCATCGATCCCATTTACAAAGTTATCACGGGCGATGAGAACAACGCCTCCGAAATGGGCGCGTTCTGTAACCAGTTCGACAAGATTTGCACGGAGACCGGGTGCAGCACCATCTACTGCCATCATCACAGCAAGGGTGCGCAGGGCATGAAAAAAGCGATGGACAGAGCGTCGGGCTCCGGCGTGTTCGCCCGTGATCCTGATGCCCAGCTTGACATGATTCAGCTTGAGCTTTCCGAGGATATCGCAAACAACGTCCGTGACGGCAATGAAACCGCATGGCGGCTCGAATCCTCGCTGCGTGAGTTCCCGAACATCACGCCCGTCAACTTCTGGTTCGAGTACCCGATCCATAAGGTCGATGACAAAGGGACGCTCGGCGCGATGCCTGCACAGGGCACTCCGCAGGCAGGACGGCTCAACAATCCGAAGAGCAAGACGCCAGATGACGCCGCCGATGAGTTCCGCACCGCTTTCTCCGCTCTCGACATGGACGGCAAGGTCACTGTGAAGGACATGGCGGAGTACATGGGCGTCATTGATAAGACCGTGTACGCAAGGCTCAAGAAAATGGGCGACGAGTTCACTCTCGACAAAGGCGTTATCACGAAAACGAACCCTGAAAACGGCTGATCGGATTTTCTTCTTCTACGCTGTCTATAAAAAGATATAGACGGAAGAACGGTCGTTACACTCCCAAAGTGTGAAGGGCTGCATAGCCTGCCCTTCCACTTCTGCGGAGCGCAACGTAACAGCACGGAAAAGAAGAACCCAGGATACACGGAGGTGTAGAAAATGGACTTTTTTATAGCAATGAAGCCGCCGACCGCAACCGCGCAGGAAAAACAGGTGCGCATCGTGAACGGCAAACCGATATTTTACGATCCCGCTCCCGTGAAGGACGCGAAGAAACTGCTCATCGGTCATCTCATCCTTCATAAGCCGGACAAACCGATAGAAGGAGCCGTCTCGCTCACGACGCTGTGGCTCTTTCCGAAGGGCAAGTCCCATAAGAACGGCGACTGGCGGGTGACCAAGCCCGATACCGACAATTTGCAGAAGCTCCTCAAGGACTGCATGACAAAATGCGGATTCTGGAAGGACGATGCCCAGGTAGTCAGGGAGACCGTTGAGAAACGCTGGTCGGATGAGCCGACCGGCATATACATCGAAATTACCGAACTGGAGGTGAAGCAGGATGCCAAATAACATATACCGCAATTCCGAGGGCTATTACGATCCGACCGCAGGAGCCGCCCTCGCAAAATGCGACAGGAAGGAAAAAAGCGACCGCAGGAAGGCGATTCGTAAGTCAAATGCAAAAGCCCGGAAACAGGCCGCCTCCGAATATCGGTCTATTGTCTATATCTGCAGCAGATATGCCGGGGATATCGCAAACAATGTGATAGCGGCACAGAGATATTGCCGATTCGCCGTTGATAGCGGATACATCCCCTTTGCGGCGCACCTTTTATTTCCTTTATTCCTTAATGACGCGATTCCCGCCGAGCGGATGCTGGGGCTGTCCTTCGGAAACATCTTCATGGACAAATGCGACGAGGTATGGATTTTCGGCTCGGAATATTCGGCTGGTATGCAGGCGGAATACGACCGCGCCGTAAAGAAGGGCTACCGAATCCGCTATTTCACAACCGACTGCCGTGAGGTCACAGGTCACGGGAACGGAGGTGGCGATGGACCCATATGAAAAACTGGCGAACGCCATCATCATCCAGGCGGCAAAGGACTACCGCACCGCCTTAAGGAAACTGCGGAGAAATCCGCGAAACCATCTCGCTCAAGCGGAGGCTGAATCCATAGAACGGTTCTTCCGCTCCGGCTGGTACAAGTGCCTCACCGATGTGGACGGCGAAATGGTGATACGAAAACTCAGAGAGGAGGATTAACGGCTATGACTGCAAAAGAATATCTGCGTCAGGCGTACCGGCTTGACCACAGGATAAATTCCGACCTTGCGGAACTCGAACGGCTCCGCGACATGGAAGGCAGCATCAGTTCTCCCAGCTTCGAGGAACACTATAACCCGAACCGCAACACGGAGGCTCCCTTCATCCGCTGCCTTGAGAAGGTGTGGGATTTGGAGATGAAGATAAAGACCGAGATCGACAAACTCATATCCTTAAAAGACCAGATGCGCGAGGTGATTGACGCCGTCCAGAACACGGACGAGCAGATGGTTCTCCGCTACCGCTATATCCATAACATGACATGGGAGCAGATCGGTGACGAACTCAAAGCTGACGAAAGCACGGTCAGACGGTGGCACCGCAGGGCGCTTGCAAGCGTTATCGTCCCGGCTGATCCCATCGTGATATAAATGTGCCGAAAATACCCGGTTTTGCCCAGCAATGCCCACCTTGCATTTATGGTACATTATAATCAGCGGAGCAGAATCAAGAAGCCTCAAGGGTGCAGACCTTTGGGGCTTTCTTCATGCCCAGGAAAGCGAGGTGAAAGGATGCCAAGGAAACCGAAACGACCATGCCGCTATCCCGGATGCGGTCGGCTCTCTGACGGTCCCTACTGTGAGGAACACAGGAAAGCCGTGCGGGACGATTACAACCGTTACGAACGCGCTCCCGACAGCAACAAGAAATACGGCAGGTGTTGGAAACGAATCCGAGACCGCTACGCTGCGGCACACCCGCTGTGCGAACGCTGCCTCAAGGAAGGTCGGTACACTCCCGTCGAGGAAGTGCATCACATCGTTCCCATCTCGAAAGGCGGAGACCACAGGGAAAGCAATCTGATGAGTCTTTGTCAGTCGTGCCACACCAAAATCCATGTGGAGATGGGCGACCGGTAGGGCGGTCAAAATCTCTGCGGGACCTATAGCGGACAGCGGCCCGGGGCTTCGTGCGCGAAAAAGGCGAAATCAAAAGGGTAATTGACGGCGGCCGATAGCGGTCGCTCTATTTTTGCGGAAAAGAGGTGAGAAAATGCCGACAAAATCCAATAACACAGGCGGGCGCGGTGGTGCGAGACCCGGTGCGGGAAGAAAAAAGTCTGCGGTCAAGGAGAAAGCCGAGAACGGCAATCCGGGCGGGCGCAGACTGGAAGTGCTGGACATTCCCGAAGTCGAGGGTGTCGATATGCCAAAGCCCCATGAGTTCCTCTCTGCCGAGCAGCGTGACGGGAGCACGCTCCAGGCGGAGGAGATATACACGGAAACCTGGGAGTGGTTAAAGAAGGTGGGCTGCGCGGCAAAGGTGTCGCCCCAGCTTCTGGAGCGGTACGCCATGTGCAGCGCCCGCTGGATTCAGTGCGAGGAGATGACCAACCGCATGGGCTTCCTCTCCAAACACCCGACCACACAGAAGCCGATCCCGTCCCCGTTCATCAATATTGGCATTAACTACATGAACCAGGCGGTGCGGCTCTGGAACGAGATCTTCCAGATTGTGAAAGAAAACTGCAGCACGGATTACGGGGAGGCTTCTCCCCAGGATGATTTGATGGAGCGTCTGCTCCGGGCAAGGAAGGGGTGAAATCATGTTTGAGAAAGTAAATCCGTGCCACCCGGATAAGGTGGCGGACCGCATTGCCGGCGCTCTGGTGGATGCGGCATACAGAAAAGAAGAAAATCCCAGGATTGCTGTGGAGGTTCTCATCGGTCACGGCGTCTGCCATATCATTGCGGAAACATCGGTACACATCTCTTTGGATGAAGTAAAATCAATTGTCCATCGCATTGCCGGAAATCTGCACACGGATTATGTGGAAGTGCCGCAGGACGGACACCTCGCCAATAACCAGGCGGACGGTATCCGCTGCGGCGACAACGGCATTTTCAAAGGGATGCCTGTGACCAAGGAGCAGAAAGCACTCTGCGAGATCGCCAAAAGTGTGTATCACACTTATCCCTATGACGGGAAGTACATTCTGGACGGCGCAAGGCTGATCCTCTGCCAGAGCAACGCCAGGAGCTACCACCTCAAGGAAGTGTATCCTCACGCCGAGATCAACCCTCTGGGAGACTGGACAGGCGGCACGGATGTAGACTCCGGTGCAACCAACCGCAAGCTGGGCAGCGATATGGCAGACTCCGTCACAGGCGGCGGTCTGCATGGAAAAGACCTCTCCAAAGCGGATGTGTCGGTCAACATCTACGCCTGGCTGAAAGCACAGGAAACGGGAAAGACCGTGCAGCTTGCCTGCGCCATCGGGGACGATACCGTGGACGGCATCCCTTATGCGGAAAACGTGAAGATTGCTCGGAAATTTATCCAGTCCCTTGGCGGCTTTGAGAAATTTGCGGAATGGGGGCTGGTGCGATGAAAACGACAACGGAAATGCAGTTGGTGTCAATCGCCAAACTGGTACCCTATGTGAACAATGCCCGCACCCACTCCCCGGAGCAGATCACCAAGCTCCGCTCGTCCCTCCGGGAGTTTGGATTTATCAATCCCGTTATCATTGACAGGGATTTCAATGTAATCGCCGGACACGGACGTATTCTTGCTGCCAAAGAAGAAGGCATCAAGGAAGTTCCGTGTGTCTTTGCCGACCACCTTACCGAAGCGCAGAAGAAAGCCTACATCATCGCCGACAACCGCATGGCGATGGATGCCGGATGGGATGAGGAGCTTCTGAGGGTGGAGATTGAGTCTTTGCAGGGCATGGACTTTGACCCTCTGCTCACCGGCTTTGATGAAAAGGAACTGGCGGCTCTGTTTGATGACGGCATGGAAGCCAAAGAGGATGACTTCGATGTGGACGCGGAACTGCAAAAACCTGCGTTCTCCCGGCTTGGCGATGTATGGACGCTTGGCAGGCATCGTCTGGTGTGCGGGGACTCCACGAAGGCTGAGACATACACCACACTCATGGATGGCGTCAAAGCAAACCTGGTTATTACGGACCCGCCGTACAACGTCAACTATGAAGGCTCGGCGGGCAAAATCAAGAACGACAATATGGCAGGCGAGAAATTCTATGAGTTTCTGCTTGCCGCATTTCAGAATATGGAGTCGGTCATGGCGGCGGACGCATCCATCTATGTGTTCCACGCCGACACCGAGGGCTTAAACTTCCGCAGGGCATTTGCCGATGCGGGATTTTATTTATCCGGCTGCTGTATCTGGAAGAAGCAGTCCCTTGTCCTCGGCCGCTCTCCCTACCAGTGGCAGCATGAACCTGTGCTGTATGGCTGGAAGAAAAACGGCAAGCACCAATGGTACACGGGCAGGAAGGAAACCACTATCTGGGAGTTCGACAAACCCAAGAAGAACGGCGACCATCCCACCATGAAGCCGATCCCGCTGCTGGCTTATCCCATCGGCAACTCCAGTATGGCAAACTCGGTGGTGCTGGACCCCTTCGGCGGCTCCGGTTCTACCCTCATTGCCTGTGAGCAGACCGACCGCATCTGCCGAACCATTGAGTTGGACGAGAAGTTCTGCGATGTCATCGTGAACCGCTACATCGAGCAGGTCGGCTCTGCGGATGGCGTAAGCGTCCTGAGAGACGGTAAGACATACAGCTATGAGGAGGTCGCGGATGGAACAGAATAAACTGACCCTCGGCAGCCTGTTTGACGGCTCCGGCGGTTTTCCTTTAGGCGGCTTGATCTCCGGCATTACCCCTGTATGGGCATCGGAGATTGAGCCGTTTCCTATCCGGGTGACCACCAAGCGGCTGCCGTTTATGAAGCATTACGGCGATGTCTCCCGGATGGATGGCGGGAAGATTGAGCCGGTGGATATCATCACCTTCGGCTCACCCTGCCAGGACATGAGCATCGCAGGTCGGCGGGAGGGCTTGGACGGCTCCCGCTCCAGTCTTTTCTATGAAGCCGTCCGAATCGCAAAGGAAATGAGGTGCAAAACCAATGGCAGATATCCAAGATACATCGTCTGGGAGAACGTCCCTGGTGCGTTCAGCTCCAACAAGGGCGCGGACTTCCAGTCCGTCCTCGAAGAGGTCTGCTCGGTCAAGGGATACGAAATTCATACTCCTCGACCTGAGAGGTGGCCGACCGCCGGAGAGATCGTGGCAGATGATTTCAGTCTCGCATGGCGGGTATTTGATGCGCAGTACTGGGGAGTTCCCCAGCGCAGAAAACGTATCTACCTTGTCGCAGATTTTGCAGGCGGGAGTGCCGGAAAAATACTATTTGAGTCCGAAGGCGTGTCTGGGTATACTTCGCAGGGCTTCCGTTCGTGGCAAGGAGCTGCCGGAGCTTCTGAAAAAGGCTCTGGAACGGCAGGCTGCGTCTGCCTAAACGACCAGGGTGGAAACCGTATGGATGTAACGGACGGCGTCACCTGCACTCTCCGGGCAGAAGCCCATCATCCACCCTGCGTGATGGAATCGGCAGGATTTTGCACCGAGCATTCCGCGCACAGCCGCTCCATCGGTTACGAGGAGGAAACCTCTCCCACTCTCCGTGCCGGTACGGTGCCGGCGGCGGTCTATGAGAACCATAGCCAGGACACCAGATACACCGGCCCGTTGGAGACGGCCCCTACGGTCAACGCCACCTACGGCATGGGTGGGAACAACCAGCCCTTTGTGGTGGAGACGCCTAAGACGCTGAAGATCCGCTCCGGCTGCGAGGGCGGCGGCAAGGGCGCACTGATCCAGGACAACAAATCCGCCACGCTGGGCTGCAACAACGACCAGGCGCTGTTCGTGCCGAAGGTCTATGGCATCTGCTCCAAGGACAGCAACGCCATGCAATCGGACAATCCGCACAGCGGTTTTTATGAAGCGGACACTTCCCGCTGTTTGGACAGGGGCGGCGGCAATCCCTCCTGCAACCAGGGCGGCATGGCTGTGGTGGCTGTGCAGGGTTCCATGATCGGAAGATCCGACAAGAACGGTCCCCAGGGCAGCGGCGTCAATGAGGATGTGTCCTTCACGCTGGATGCTACCGACCGTCATGCGGTAGCCTACGGAATCGACCGTGCCACATACAACATGGGACGGAATGCCAAGTTCGGAATCACGGTGGAAACAGAGATCGAGCCAACGATGGTGTCCAAAGGACCGGGAGCGGTCGGACAGCCTATCTATCATTCAAGCAAGAGTTCCTTTCACACCAATTTTACGGATGATGATGTGACGGAAACGTTGGTCGCTACAGATTTCAAAGATCCGCCTACCGTATCCAAGGAGCCTGACTACATCGTTCGCAGACTGACGCCTACCGAATGTGCCAGACTGCAAGGGTTCCCGGACTGGTGGTGTTCCAATTTAGAGACTGACGAACCGACCGAGGAAGAGATCGAGTTCTGGACGGAGGTGTTTGAGACACACCGGAGGGTCATGGGAGCTTCCTCCAAGCCGAAGAGCCGCAATCAGATCATCAAGTGGCTGAAAGACCCTCACTCCGATTCTGCGGAATACAAGATGTGGGGCAACGGCGTGGCGCTTCCCAACGTCTGTTTTGTGCTTTCCAGGATCGTGTACTATGCACAGTTTTCAGAAGAATAATCCGGCCCTTATTTTACAGTGAAATGCGCGGAAACCGCTTGCTATTTCAGGGGTTCAGAGTGATTAATGTACTACCAAAAAACAAAGGAGGTTTTCGCACATGGAAATCAGATACAATGTGACGGGCGCCAAGCGCAAGGAACTGGTAAAAGTTATCGCCAATGCCACAGGCGCCAGGGCGGAATACAAGTTTATGCCCACCTGCAATTATGAAATCGACTACTTTACGGTCACCAAGGATGGGACGCTCCTCTTTGATGACCGTGCCGACAGCGAGGAAGTCGAGCGGGTGCTGGAAGCCGTCGCCGCTGCCGGCTTTGAATGTGAGCCGCAGAACGGCGGTGAACAGCCCTCCGGGGAGGAAACCAAGGAAGCGGCAGAAGCCGCCGACACTGCGCCACAGGAGACGAATTTAGGGGGTCCCCGGCAAACCAATCGGTTTGTTGGGGAAAGGACGAGCAGCGAAGTGAATGAGCTTTCGGCTTCAGACGGAAGCGAACGATACGGAGCTTGCGAGGACGCGCTTACGGTGGAAATCCCGCTCGACAAGGTGGCGGTGGGCAACCTTACCAAGCTGCTGGACGCGAAAGGAAACCTAATACGGAAAGCCCTGGGCATCACCGACCTTCGCATCGAGGTAATGGACGACCGGGTGGCATTTCCCTGGTTTGGAGAGCTGTCAGATTCCGATACTGTCAAAGCCTACACCCACTTTATCTCGGCACTCTGCGAGATGAGCAAAAACGCCAAGCGCGTGACGGTCACGGAAAAAGCGGTGGATAATGAGAAGTACGCCTTCCGCTGCTTTCTCCTGCGCCTGGGCTTCATAGGCAGTGAATACAAAGTCGAACGCAAGATCCTGCTGAAGAACCTCTCCGGTTCTTCGGCATTTAAGAATGGAGGTGCTGACCATGCGGTTTCCGAGTAAGGAAATTGTAGAGCGCATCCGCAGAGAGTATCCTGCAGGCACCCGTGTAGAACTGCTGCGGATGGACGATCCCCAGGCGCCGCCAATCGGCACACAGGGCACTGTGATGGGCGTGGATGATATCGGCTCCATCATGGTCGCCTGGGACAACGGCAGCGGCCTTTCCGTGGCGTTCGGAGAAGACCTGTGCCGGAAGGTCAAGAACACATCAGATGGTGGTAAAATGGTGTAAACTACACAATATCTTGCGGTCATCTTTGCGTAGTATATTATCGAAAATGGCCTTGCTATTATCCTCTTTTAGAGCGAATATGTGTACACCGAAAGGGAAAACACACCAAACGAAAACGGAGGATTCACCATGAACGAGAAAACAGCAAGGCAGATCGCAGAGATGAAAAACCAGACCATCGGGATCGAGGTTGAGATGAACAGCATTACCCGCCAGAAGGCAGCCAAGGTTGCCGCAGAGTTCTTCGGAACCGACAGGTACGAGAACACCGCAGGCCACAACGGCTACAGCACCTGGTCGGCTTGGGACGCACAAGGGCGCGAGTGGAAATTCCAGAAGGACGTTTCCATCGCAGGACCGGACGAGCAGAAATGCGAACTGGTCACCCCGATCCTGACCTACGGGGACATTGAGACCCTGCAGGAGCTTTGCAGACAGCTCAGACACGCGGGAGCGAAAAGCGACGCCTCCAGGGGATGCGGAGTCCACATCCACATCGGTGCGCAGGGGCATACGCCGCAGAGCCTTCGGAACCTTGCCAACATCATGGCAAGCCACGAAAGCCTGATCGCCGAGGCTTTAAAGCTCGACCGCAGCCGCATGAGCCGCTACTGCCGCACGGTAGACCCCAACTTTCTCGCCAAGGTCAACAGCAGAAAGCCCAAGACGATGGCACAGCTTGCGGACATCTGGTACACCAGCCACGGCGCAAGCTACGGCAGGAACCAGCATTACAACGACAGCCGCTACCATATGCTCAACCTCCACGCCACCTTTACCAAAGGGACAGTCGAGTTCCGGCTCTTCCAATTCGATGAGCCCTCTGAAGGACGCAGAGGCGGCATCCACGCAGGACAGCTCAAAAGCTACATTCAGCTTTGCCTGGCGCTGAGCCAGATGGCGAAGGATGTGCGGACGGCCAGCCCCAAGCCCCAGCAGAACGAGAACCCCAAATACGCCATGCGCACCTGGCTCCTCCGCCTGGGTTTCATCGGCGATGAGTTTGAAACCGCACGAGACATCCTGACCCGCCGCCTTTCCGGTGACGCGGCCTTCCGCAACGGCAGAGCTGCCGCTTGAAGGACGCCGCCCAGAGGCCCCCGAACCCGCTGACGCGGGCTTTCGGTGGTAGAAGGGGTATGCGCCCCGGAAAGGAAGGTCAAAAAAATGAAACGCTACTACATTGCCTACGGAAGCAATCTCAATGTCCAACAGATGCGTTGGCGCTGCCCTGGGGCGCGGATCATTGGCACCTCGGAACTGAAGGATTACCGGCTCCTGTTCAAGGGCAGCAAGACCGGCTCCTACCTTACAATTGAGCCGGAAGCGGGATGCACGGTTCCGGTTGCGGTCTGGGAGGTCACGGACCAGGATGAGCTGGCATTGGATCGTTATGAGGGTTTCCCCAGCTTCTACTACAAGAAAGAGCTGGTGCTGGACGTCAAGGGCATCCGCACCGGCAAGCTCCGGCGCCGGAGGGTCTTCGTGTACATCATGCGTGAGGAGCGGCCCTACGGCATTCCCACCAGCAGTTACATGAGCACCTGCGGCCTGGGGTACCGATTCTTCGGGTTTCCCATTGACAAGCTCCTGGAAGCCCACCGCTACAGCCGAGAAAGGATGAAACCAAATGAAAGAAGATAATGTCACCCGCCTGGCGGTCTGCCCCCGCTGCGGCAAGGCCTACCACGAGCCGCCGGCGCTTTCCAGAGAGGACAACGAAACGCTCATCTGCCCGGACTGCGGTACCCGGCAGGCGCTCCAGTCCATCGGCGTGGACACTGCCGAGCAGGAGCAGATTATTGAGACGATTCACCGCCATATGGAAAGCCGGGAACGTTGAATAGTTTACAAATTCGCTGTATAATAAAAACGTCTTGGTGGAGACAAATCGGAAATTGGCAGTGAGGTGAGGCAAGTTGCAATACAAAGAATACGGTAAACAGAATCGAGATGTGATTATTCTTCTGCATGGCGGCGGCTTGTCATGGTGGAATTACCGAGAAGTGTCTGAACGACTTCAAAATGATTTTAGGATAATTATCCCGATATTGGATGGTCACGCAGGAAGCGATGAAAATTTCACAACAATCGAAGACAATGCCGCTGAAATCATTTCTTTTATTGATAAGAACTTTGGAGGTTCGGTATTGCTGATTGGTGGGTTATCTCTCGGCGGTCAAATATTACTTGAAATGTTATCTCGGCGAAAAGGCCTTTGCCGTTTTGCAATGGTCGAGAGCGCAGCGGCTATTCCATCCAAACTAACTTATTCGTTGATTAAGCCGGCATTTGGAAGCTGTTATGAGTTGATTCGGCAAAAATGGTTTTCTAAACTGCAATTTCGTTCACTCCGAATGAAGCCGGAACTCTTCAATGACTATTATCAAGATACTTGCGGCATTACGAAGCAAAATATGATTGCGTTCTTACAAGAAAGTTCTATGTATTTCATAAAGAAGTCTCTTGGAAAGTGTGTGGCAGAAATCCATTTGTTTGTCGGGGAGCGGGAAAACAAACGTATCTTGCTTTCTGCAAGAAAGCTGCATGAAACGCTGGAAAAAAGCAGCTTAAATGTCCTTCCAGCTATGTATCATGGAGAGTTTTCCATCAACCATGCCGATCTCTATGTAAAAGAATTGTGTGCCATTGTTAAACAGCATTAACTTCCAGTTTATTGAATGAAAGCAAAAAAACTTTATCAGCATCGGTTAGAAATAGCCGGTGCTATTTTTATGCCATTTTGGAGGTGGTGTCTATGCGAAAACTGAAGAAATACAAGCCTACAAAGTTCATGGCGAAGACCTCGCACTACGATAAGGACGCCGCCGACTATGCGGTCATGTTCATTGAGTCCCTCTGCCATACCAAGGGTACCTGGGCGGGAAAGCCCTTTGAACTGATCGACTGGCAGGAGCAGATTATCCGCGACCTGTTCGGCGTGTTAAAGCCCAACGGCTACCGGCAGTTCAATACGGCGTATATCGAGATCCCCAAGAAACAGGGAAAGTCGGAGCTTGCCGCCGCTGTGGCGCTCCTGCTCCTCTGCGGGGATGGTGAGGAACGGGCCGAGGTGTATGGCTGCGCCGCCGACCGTAACCAGGCAAAGATCGTGTTTGATGTGGCGGTGGATATGGTGCGGTTCTGCCCGGCGCTCTCCAAGCGTGTGAAGATACTGGAGTCCCAGAAGAAGATCACCTATCTTCCCACCAACTCCTCCTACCAGGTGCTTTCGGCGGACGTGGCAAACAAGCACGGCTTCAATACCCACGGCGTGATTTTCGACGAGCTGCATACCCAGCCGAATCGGAAGCTCTTTGACGTCATGCTCCAGGGATCCGGGGATGCCAGGATGCAGCCGCTGTATTTTCTAATCACGACTGCCGGGAACGATACCAACTCCATCTGCTATGAGGTGCATCAAAAGGCCATCGACATTGCGGAAGGCAGGAAGGTCGATCCCACCTTCTACTCCGTCATTTACGGTGCTGCCGAGGATGAGGACTGGACGGACCCCAAGGTCTGGAAGAAGGCAAACCCCTCCCTTGGCATCACGGTAGGCATCGACAAGGTCAAAGCCGCCTGTGAATCTGCCCAGCAAAATCCAGGAGAGGAGAACGCTTTCCGGCAGCTCCGGCTGAACCAGTGGGTGAAGCAGTCTGTCCGCTGGATGCCGATGGACAAGTGGGACGCCTGCGCCTTTCTGGTTTCCGAGGACGACCTGGAAGGACGTATCTGCTACGGCGGGCTGGATCTTTCATCCACCACGGACATCACAGCTTTCGTGCTGGTGTTCCCGCCGCTGGATGAGGAGGATAAATACTACATCCTGCCATATTTTTGGATACCGGAGGAAATGCTTGATCTCCGTGTCCGGCGCGACCATGTACCCTATGACCTGTGGGAACGTCAGGGGGTACTGATGACTACCGAGGGTAATGTGGTGCATTACGGCTACATTGAGAAATTCATCGAAAGGCTCGGCGAGAAGTTCAACATCCGGGAGATTGCCTTCGACCGCTGGGGCGCTGTGCAGATGGTGCAGAACCTGGAAGGCATGGGCTTTACGGTAGTCCCCTTCGGGCAGGGCTTTAAAGATATGTCCCCGCCGACCAAGGAACTGATGAAGCTGGTGCTGGAGGAGAAAATCGCCCACGGCGGTCATCCGGTCCTGCGCTGGATGATGGACAACATCTTCATCCGAACAGACCCTGCCGGAAACATCAAAGCCGATAAAGCGAAATCGACAGAAAAAATAGACGGTGCCGTTGCCACCATCATGGCGTTGGATAGAGCCATTCGATGCGGCAACGAGAACGGCGCTTCGGTCTACGATGACCGGGGCATTTTGTTTATTTGAGAGGAGTGATAATGCATGAGTATTTTCAGCGGCTTATTCAAATCCCGCGATAAGCCTCAAAACAGCACCGCAGGCAGCGGCTACCGCTTCTACCTTGGCGGGACAACTTCCGGCAAAGCCGTGACGGAACGATCCGCCATGCAGATGACGGCGGTGTATTCCTGTGTGCGTATTCTTGCAGAAGCAGTGGCCGGTCTTCCGCTCCACCTCTATCGATATAAGGAGGACGGCGGCAAGGAAAAGGCTCTCGACCATTCGCTGTATCTGCTGCTTCATGATGAGCCAAACCCGGAGATGAGTTCCTTTGTGTTCCGGGAAACCCTCATGACACATCTGCTGCTTTGGGGAAATGCCTATGCCCAAATCATCCGAAACGGCAAAAATGAAGTTGTGGCGCTGTATCCACTGATGCCCAACAAAATGACTGTAGACCGCGACACCAACGGACATCTTTACTACTCCTACAATCGCGGGAACGATGAGGCCATCCGGGACAAACAGTCCACAGTTATTCTTCGCCCTTCCGACGTTTTGCATATTCCGGGTCTTGGCTTTGACGGGCTGGTGGGATATTCACCCATCGCTATGGCGAAGAACGCCATCGGCATGGCGATTGCCTGTGAGGAATACGGTGCTAAGTTCTTTGCAAACGGCGCAGCTCCGGGCGGTGTGTTGGAACACCCAGGCACTTTGAAGGACCCACAGCGAATCCGTGAAAGCTGGCAGTCTACCTACGGTGGCACCAGTAATGCCCACCGGATTGCCGTTTTGGAAGAAGGCATGAAGTATACGCCGATTGGGATCTCCCCGGAGCAGGCACAGTTTTTAGAGACACGAAAATTTCAAATCAATGAGATCGCTCGAATTTTCCGAGTGCCGCCCCATATGGTGGGTGACCTGGAAAAGTCGAGCTTTTCTAATATTGAGCAGCAGTCTTTGGAGTTTGTGAAATACACCCTTGACCCCTGGGTGATCCGCTGGGAGCAATCCATTATGCGGACACTTCTTTCCCAAGAAGAAAAGGCCCAGTATTTTGTCAAATTCAATCTGGAAGGTTTGCTGCGCGGCGACTATCAAAGCCGCATGAACGGGTATGCCATCGGCCGGCAAAACGGCTGGATGTCTGCAAACGATATCCGGGAACTGGAAAATCTCGACCGCATTCCCGCCGAAGAAGGCGGCGATCTGTACCTTATCAACGGCAATATGCTCCCGCTCAAAGATGCGGGTGCTTTTGCAAATACAGAAACAAGCGATGACGGAAAGGAGGAAAATGCCGATGAAGAAGTTCTGGAAGTGGAAGAACAGGACGGTGACCAATCAGGAGAACCCGATGCCGACGGAGGAACGGACACTGTTTCTCAACGGCACCATCGCCGAGGAAAGCTGGTTTGATGATGACATTACACCCCAGCTTTTTAAGGACGAACTGATGTCCGGCAACGGTGATATTACCGTCTGGATCAACTCTCCCGGCGGTGACTGTGTGGCTGCCGCCCAAATCTACAATATGCTCATGGACTACAAGGGAAATGTGACCGTGAAAATCGATGGCATTGCGGCTTCAGCTGCATCCGTCATTGCTATGGCGGGTACTAAAGTTCTCATGTCTCCGGTGTCTATGCTCATGATCCACAATCCCATGACCGTGGCTATGGGCGACACAGCAGAAATGCAGAAGGCCATTGAAATGCTGGGGAGCGTAAAAGACTCCATCATCAATGCCTACGAAATCAAAACGGGGCTTTCCCGCGCTAAACTGTCCCACCTGATGGATGCCGAAACCTGGATGGACGCGACAAAAGCCATGGAGCTTGGGTTTGCTGATGAGATCATGACCCGCAGCGATTCTTCCGAGGATGTGGAGCCGCCTGCGGTTTCCATGCTGTATTCCAAAGCTAATGTAATCAACTCCCTGATGGATAAGATCGCAGCAAAATGCGCTATCCCTCAAAAACCTGATGTTCAGGAAGTAACGGGCCGCTCTGTTGACGAGCTCCAAGCGGCTCTGAACGCAATCAAAAACTTTATGTAACGGAGGTAATTCTAATATGACTATCGTAGAAATGCGCGATAAGCGCGCCAAGCTGTGGGCTACCATGCAGGGATTCCTGGACACCCACCGCACTGCAAAAGGTGTTCTCACCGCCGAGGACGACAACACCTACAACAACATGGAAAAGGAACTGAACGACCTGACCAATGAAATCCGCCGAATGGAACGCAGGGATGCCATTGAAGCGGAACTGAAAAAGCCCGTGGGTCAGCCCCTCACCGAAAAGCCCCAGAACGCTCCCAAGGATAAACCCGGCAGAGCTTCCAACGCATACCGTGAGGACTTCGGTCTGCATCTGCGCGGCAAGCAGCTTATTCACAATGTCCTCAGTACAGGTGTAGACGCAGACGGCGGCTACCTTGTACCGGAGGAGTTCGAAACCACGATTGTCACCGCACTGGATGAAGCCAATGTGATCCGTTCTCTGGCGAAGGTAATCACTACCAGTGCTGAGCGCAAGATTCCCATTGCTGCAACCCATTCTGTGGCTCAGTGGACAGCGGAAAACGCTGCCTACACGGAGAGCAATCCCACCTTTGCCCAGAAGCAGATCGACGCCTACAAGCTCACCGACCTGGTGAAGGTCAGCACCGAACTGCTCCAGGACAGCGCATTCGACCTGGAATCCTACATTGCCCAGGAGTTTGCCCGTGCTTTTGGTATTGCTGAGGAGCAGGCATTCTGCGTCGGCACCGGCACCGGTCAGCCTACCGGTATCTTTACCGAAAGCGGTGGTGAGGTTGGTGTCACTGCCGGAAGTGCAACCGCCATTTCGGTGGATAATCTGATCGAACTGGTCTACGCGCTGAAATCCCCCTACCGCAGAAACGCCAAGTTCCTGATGAATGACGCGACCATTTCCCTGATCCGCAAGCTGAAGGACCAAAACGGCGCATACCTGTGGCAGCCCTCTGTCCAGGCAGGACAGCCGGACCGTCTGCTGGGTTATGAGATTTACACCAGCCCCTATGTGCCGACCGTTGAAGCCAGCGCGCTGACCATTGCTTTTGGTGACTTCAACAACTACTGGATCGCCGATCGCTCCGGCAGAACGGTTCAGCGCTTGAACGAGCTCTATGCCGGAAACGGTCAGGTCGGCTTCATCGCAACTGAGCGCGTAGACGGTAAGGTGATCCTTTCGGAAGGCATCAAGCTGCTGAAAATGGGCGCTTAATAAGGAGGCAGCGGTCATGGAGGAACTGCTCCAAAAGGTAAAACAGAATCTGATTCTTTCCCATGCGGCGGACGATGAGCTCTTGAAAGCATACATCACCGCCGCTGTTTCGTATGCGGAAAGCTATCAGCATTTGGAGAAAGATTACTACCAGGCAAACCCCATGCCGCCCACCACCGAACAAGCTGTCATCATGCTGTCGTCCCATTTCTATGAATCCAGGGACGGCAGCACTGGCGGCTTTTTTGCTGATAATGTCCAGGCCGGGCAGCAGGTCTGGAACACGGTCAACCTTCTGCTCCGGCTGGATCGGAGGTGGCAGATATGAGTTTTGGTAAAATGAATGGCTTTGCAGAACTCATTGCCACCAAAAATGTAAAGGACAGCGAGGGCTTCTCTACTACCGTAGACGAAGTCCTCGCTTCTATCCGTGTGTATCGGGAAGGTCGGCATGGCAGTCAAAGATGGGCAAATCTTGCCGCATTTTCTGAGGCAACCGACCTATTCCGCTTCCGCTGCATTCCCGGAGTTGAGATTAAGACGGATCAAATCCTCATTTCAGACGGAGACCGCTTTGAGATCATCTCCGTTGAGGATATGAAGGGCCGTGGAATGTACACGGAGGTGTTGGCAAAAAAGGTGGTGGCAAAGGGTGGCTAAGGTACAAATGATGATGCCGGAAGACTTTCTCGTCAAACTCTCTTCCCTTGGAAAAAAGAGTGATGAAATATGTGAGAAAGTTCTGGAAGCTGGCGGCGAAATCGTTCTGGAAAAGACAAAAAGCAACCTCGCTTCAGTTATCGGTTCCGGTACAAAGTACGATTCCCGCTCCACGGGTGAACTGGAACGCTCCCTGGGGCTGTCCTCTGTCAGGATGGACAAAAACGGCAACCACAACATAAAAGTCGGTTTTGCGGAGCCAAGAAGTGACGGAGACAGCAATGCAAAGATCGCAAACATTCTGGAATACGGCAAACACGGTCAGCCTGCTAAACCTTTTTTGAAGCCAGCCAAAACGGCGTCAAAAGCTGCCTGTGAGACAGCCATGAAGCAGAAGTTTCAACAGGAGGTGGATAAGCTGTGAGCCTGCTATCTGATTTGACAAACCTGGTTGAAACGCTGGATATTCCGGTAGAGACCGGGGTGTTTTCTGATACCGCACCGGACAAATATCTGGTACTCGTACCGCTTTCCGATACCTTCGCTGTCCATGCGGATAATTCTCCGGGTATCGATGTCCAGGAGGTGCGTATCTCCCTATACACGAAGGGCAGCTACACCAAAGAGAAGAACGCTCTTATAAAGCTGCTGCTCTCTCACGACTTTACCGTAACAGGCCGAAGCTATATCGGCTATGAAACGGAAACCGGCTATCACCACTACAATGTGGATGTAGCTCATTATTACGAAATGGAGGATTGATTATGGCTACGATTGGCCTTGATAAGCTCTTCTACTCCAAAATCACAGAGGGTGAAAATGGTGATGAAACCTACGAAACCCCTGCACAGCTGGCAAAAGCCATGACCGCCGAACTTTCGGTGGAACTGGCGGAGGCTACACTGTATGCGGATGACGGAGCGGCGGAGATTGTAAAGGAATTCAAATCCGGCACCCTTTCCCTGGGTGTGGACGATATTGGTGCAACTGCAGCATCGGATTTGACGGGTGCGGTCATCGATGAAAATGGTGTCGTGATTTCCACCAGCGAGGATGGCGGTGCTCCCGTTGCGGTTGGCTTTCGGGCAAAGAAATCCAACGGCAAGTATCGTTACTTCTGGCTTTACCAAGTGAAGTTCGGAATCCCGGCTACGAACCTCACCACCAAGGGTGACAGCATTACCTTTTCCACTCCCACCATCGAGGGGACGATTCTGCGCAGGAACAAGGTGGACGCCCAGGGCAAGCACCCCTGGAAAGCAGAGGTCACCGAGGGCGACAAGGGTGTATCCACCGACACCATCACGAACTGGTACAAGCAGGTGTATGAGCCGTCTTATGCGGCACTGCCTGCAGCAGATTAAGGAGGTCACTAACAGATGGAACAGGAACGCTCTGCAAATATTCTGATTGGCGGTGAGGAGTACACTTTACTGCTCACCACCAAAGCCACAAAGGAAATCGCCGGACGGTACGGCGGTCTTGAAAACCTGGGTGAAAAGCTGATGAAATCCGAGAACTTTGAAATGGCGATCGGAGAAATCGTGTGGCTGATTACTCTGCTGGCAAACCAGTCTATTCTGGTATTTAACCTGAAAAACAAGGAAAATCCCAAGGAACTGCTCACCGAGGAAATGGTGGAGCTTCTCACTGCGCCTGCTGATTTGGCGGGATACAAGGTAGCAATCACCGAAGCGCTGTACAAAGGCACGAAAAGAAATGTAGAAAGTGAGCCAGACTCAAAAAACGCACAAGTCGGGTAACAGACGAGGAACTGTTTACCCGGCTTCTTTATTACGGCATCGCCCACCTGCATCTTTCCATGGATGAGGTGTGGTTGATGCCGTTTGGCTTGCTCTTGGATTTGTGGGAGTGCCACAAGCAGTGGAACGGCCAAGCAAAGCCCAAGTGTGAGCACTTTATTGACGATATCATCCCGGATGGGATTTAAAAAGGAGGTGGTCATTTGGCGGATAATTTCGGTCTGAAAATCGGACTTGAGGGTGAAAAGGAATTCAAAAAAGCCCTCTCCGAAATCAACCAGTCCTTTAAGGTTCTGGGATCTGAAATGAAGCTGGTTTCCTCCCAGTTCGACAAAAACGACTCCTCCGTTCAGGCACTCACGGCAAGAAACGCTGTTCTGAACAAAGAAATCGAAGCCCAGAAGCAGAAGATTGAAACCCTTCGTTCGGCTCTCGACAACGCTTCCGCTTCCTTTGGAGAAAATGACCGCCGCACACAAAACTGGCAGATTCAGCTGAACAATGCCGAAGCCGCTCTTAACGATATGGAGCGGGAACTAAAACAGAATCAGGATGCCATTGACGCAACCGGTGATGAATTTCAGGATGCCGGAAAACAGGCGGACGGTTTCGGTGATGAGGTGAAAGGTGCGGCAGATAATGCCGATAAGTCCTCCGGCAAACTGGAAAAGGTCGGCTCTGTCATGAAGGGTGTGGCAGTTACCATCGGTGCTGCCGTTGCCGCTGCCGGAGCTGCGCTGGTGGGGCTGACAAAGAGTTTCCTCGACCTTGCCGAATCTACCCGTGAATACCGGGAGGATCAGGCGAAGCTGGATGCCGCCTTCCTCACCGCAGGCTTTACCGCTGAACAGGCCGGTGAAGCCTACACCGGATTTTACTCCATTTTGGGTGAAGAAGACCGAAGTGTGGAGGCAGTCAACCATCTGGCAAAACTGTGCTCTACCGAAGAAGAACTGACACGATGGACGGACATAGCTGCCGGTGTCTGGGCAACCTTTGGTGACAGCTTGCCGATTGAGGGTCTTACTGAAGCCGCCAATGAAACAGCGAAAACCGGGCAGCTGACGGGTGTTCTGGCAGATGCGCTCAATTGGGCGGGAGTCAATGAAGAGGATTTCCAGTCTGCCCTGGACGGCTGTAACACCGAGCAGGAACGGGCGGCACTGATTACCGATACTTTAAACGGTCTGTATCAGGAAGCCGCCGAGAATTACAAGGAACTCAATGGCGATGTGATGGACGCACAGCGGGCGCAGGCTTTGCTTACCGATGCCTATGCCCAGCTTGGTGCTGTTGCAGAACCCATTATGACCACCTTGAAAACAATGGCGGCGGATGTGCTTACCGCCATGCTTCCCTTTGTCTCTCTGATGGGTGAAGGGCTGCAAGGAGTTTTGAACGGGACCGCCGGGGCTGCAGAAACCTTTGCAGAAGGTGTTTCCGGTTTGGTGGAAGTTTTGATGGAAAAGCTGTCCACCATTCTTCCTATGCTTGGTGAGGCACTGCTCGCCAGCCTTCCGGTTCTTCTGGAGGTTGGCATCAGCATTATTACCACCCTGCTTACCGGAATTACCGAAGCCTTGCCGGAACTGGCTGCCGCAGCCTTGTCCATCATTATGCAGCTGGTAAACAGCCTCATTGAACTGCTCCCGCAAATTCTGCAGGCGGCTGCACAGGTGATTGCTACCCTTGCGACCGGTATTGCAACAGCACTTCCCACACTAATTCCCACCCTGGTGCAGGTGGTCATTCAAATCGTACAGACCTTGATTGAGAACCTGCCCTTAATTCTGGACGCAGCTCTTCAGCTGATTACGGGATTGGCACAGGGGATCTTGAACGCACTGCCCGTGCTGATTGCGGCTCTGCCGGAAATCATCAACGGCATTGTGACCTTTTTGCTGGATTCCATTCCGCAGATCATTGAAACCGGGATACAGCTGCTGACCTCCTTGGTGGCGGCTTTGCCGGACATCATTACCGCCATCGTGGAAGCGATCCCCCAGATTATTGACGGGATCATCAACGCTGTTTTGGATGCCATCCCGCTGATTATCCAGGCGGGCATTGATTTGCTGATTTCCTTGATCCAGGCATTGCCGCAAATCATCACAACCATCGTGCAGGCAATCCCGCAGATCATCTCCGGCATCGTAAATGCTGTTATCGGGAACATCGATAAGATCATTATGGCCGGTGTTCAGCTGTTCGTCTCACTCATTGAAAATCTCCCCACCATCATCGTGGAGATCGTGAAAGCCGTACCTCAAATCATCACTGGGATTGTAAAGGCGTTCGGTTCTCTTATGTACAAAATAGTGGAGATCGGCGGCAACATTGTCAAAGGTCTGTGGGACGGTATTACCGGTCTTGCTTCCTGGCTTTGGGACAAGGTATCCGGCTGGATTTCAGGCATTTGGGATGGTATCTGCAGCTTCTTTGGCATCAACTCGCCTTCCAAAGAAATGGCCTGGGTTGGTGAAATGCTGGTGAAGGGTCTTGCCGGTTCCATCGACGACAAGGGTGATGAGGCGGTGAAAGCTGCAGAGGGCATGGCAAAAGATATCGACGGTGTGATGACCGACCTTGCCCACGATATGCAGAACGCTCTGCCTACGGACTTTGATGTGAGCGGCAATATCCGCTCTTCCGTCGGCGGCATTCCCGGCGGCACAGCCTCCGGGCTTTCCCTTGTGCTCAACATTACAAACTTTAACAATTACTCTACGGAGGACATCCGGCAGCTGACCAATGAGGTCATGGAAACTGCCAGCCAATTTGCGATGCGGAAAGGAGTGGTATTTGCATGACTTTTTTCACCTATAACGGGATTAGTTCTGCTGATTTCGGTCTGCATATTGAAAGCAAAAATATCTTTTCCGCACCGGAATATGATGTTTCTTTTCAGTCTATTCCCGGCAGAAGCGGTGACTTGATTGTTTCCAATAACCGCTTTGCCAATGTGAAGGTGACCTATACCGTTTTTGTGAGACGGAACACAGTCGAGGATTTGTCCGACCTGCTTCGTGCAGTAAAAGGCTGGCTCTACACGGAGCCAGACCGGTATCACGAAATCACCGATTCCTACGATTCTCTGTATCTGCGGTATGGAGTGATCAGCGGCTCTCTGGATATTGAGGATCGGCTGAACAAAGTCGGCTGCTTTACGGTCACCTTCAATTGCAAGCCGTACCGGTACAAAAAGGACGGACTTCTGGAAACCTCGGTGACAAGCGGCAGCAGTCTGTTTAACCCGGAAGCCTTTTCCGCAAAGCCTCTCATCACTCTGACCGGGAGCGGTGACTTTACGCTTACGCTTCAAAACGGTGGGTATAACCGTTCGTGGCAGTTCAAAGGCATCGAAAGCGGTATAACCTGCGACAGTGAGCAGATGAATTTCTACTTCGGCACGCAGCTTCTGAATGACAAGGTGACGGGTGAAGGCTTTCCGCAGCTCCCGCCAGGTGAAACCGTTTTGACGGTATCCGGTGACGTTGCCGTTACCGTTCAGCCAAGGTGGTGCTGCTTATGATTCCGGTTCTGTATCCGGCAAACAGCACCAGCTTCACCACCTTTGGCTTGGGTGCGCTAACCGATACGCTTTCTTGTGAGGTCACGGAGGAGCGAAACGGTGTATTTGAATGCATACTCAAATATCCCATTACCGGTCAGCACTATAAGCTGATTGCAAAAGAACGGATCATTAAGGCAAAGCCAAACGATACTGGAGAGCCGCAGGCGTTTCGCATCTATCGAATCACTAAGCCGCTGGACGGTGTGGTTACGGTATATGGTCAGCACATTTCCTACGACCTTGCCAATGTCCCTGTGATGCCGTTCTATGCAGAAAGCCGTTCTCCGTCACTGCTTTTGAATCAGCTTCTCGCCGGGGACAGTCGGTTCACGGGCTGGACGGACTACTCAGAGGCAAAAGAGTTTTCCGTTACAACCCCTAAAAGCGTCCGTGCTTGTCTGGGTGGCACAGAAGGGTCCATGCTCTCTAAATGGCACGGTGAATTTGAATGGGATAACTTTACGGTGAAGTTCCATTCCCATCGCGGTGAAAAGACCGGTGTTGTCATTGAATACGGCAAAAACCTCACCTCGCTGGAACAGGACGAGGATAACAGCGGCGTATATACACAGCTTCTTCCTTACGCCGTATATACACAGGAGGGCTCGGAAACAGAGACGGTTGTCACGCTCCCGGAACAGACTCTGCCCATCGTATCCGAGGAGATGGTGCGAAACAAGACGCTCATTCTTGACCTGACAGACAGGTTTGAGAGCGGCACTGACATCACCGAGGATGCTTTGCGGGCAGCCGCAAACGACTACATCAAGGAAAATCCACTCGGTGCAACTGTTCCCACCGTTAAGGTGGCGTTTGAACCCCTATGGAAACAGCCGGAGTATTCGGCGCTCCTGGAGCGTGTGCGTCTCTGCGACTCTGTCACTATCCGGCACACCGCCCTTGGGGTGAATGTGTCTGCAACCGTGATCGAAACCGTGTATGACTCCCTTGCAGAGCGGTATGTGAGCATTACTCTGGGAAACGAAAAATCCAGTATGATTACCACGCTCTCTGAGGTGCAGTCCTCTGTCGGGAAAGTAGAGTCGGTAGTTGACCGGTTCCCGAAACTCCTGCAGACAGCCATCAGCAATGCCACCTCTCTGATCACCGGCCAGACCGGCGGCTATGTGGTGCTGCACGGGGACGAAACCGGGAGGCCTTATGAACTTCTTGTTTTGGATGCTCCCGCCATACAAGACGCTGTCAATGTCTGGCGGTGGAATGTGAATGGGTTAGGCTTTTCCAGAAATGGCTACAACGGTCCGTATGAAACTGCCATCACCGCCGATGGGCAGATTGTGGCGGACTTTATCACTTCCGGTTCGCTGATTGCAAACATCATCAAGGCGGGGGTCATTCAATCACAGGACGGCTCATCCTATTGGGACTTGGAGACGGGCGAAGTCGTACTGCGAGCCTATGCCACAAACAAGCAGGTCACGGAAGTCAGCGACCGCATTTCAGTGATTGAAGAACAGAAAATGCTCCGGCTGGTGATTAACTCATCCAACGGGAGCATTTTCAAAAACAACAATATCCAAACCACGCTTTATGCCACGGTTTTCTCATGGGACGAAAATATCACAGATACCCTTGACGACAACCAATTCATATGGACAAGGGTGTCTGATGATACCGAGGCCGACAAGTTGTGGAACAGCGCGCATTTCGGCGGAACAAAGTCTATCGAAATTACATCCGATGATGTCAAAGTTAGAGCAACCTTCTTCTGTGACCTCATCGACACAGCTACAAGAAACAGCCTGCTTGGCTGAATTGAAGGAGGAATTTTCATGAGCAAAGCACAAGGGCAATTTACAATCATCGATTATAATGATGCACTTACCCTAACCGGATATATCGGCTCGAATCTTGCAAAGACACAGATGTATAACCCTGACAACGACAGCTATTCGCCGGACTGGACTTCGAAAAATCTTGTCTTGACTCCGAGCCTCTATGTCATCGGTACAACCACCGACCAGATCACGTCCTCGGCGGTAACCTCTGTAAAATGGTATATCGGCAGTTCCACAACTGCAATCACTTCTTCCGGCAGTTATGCCCTAAGTGGTGCGAAGAGTCATATTTTGACCGTTAAGGGAAATGTAATGGCAGGCCTGCCCGGTATCGATTACCGCTGTGTCGTCACTTATAAGGACGCATCCACGGGCCTGTCAATTACGCATCCGCTGACGATCAGCTTCTCACGCGTGGTAAATGGAAGCGGCATTGTCGACCTGCTCGTCACCACGCCAAGCGGAAATGTGTTCAAGAATTCTGAGGTTGCATCGCTTACGGCAAAGGCGGAACTGTGGCGCGGATCTACGGTTGATACAACTAAAGTATCCTACAAATGGGCGGCTATGGACGCATCCGTCAAATCGACCGCCTCCACAGGTTATGATGCTGATTTCGGTATTGGCTGGCGGAAGCTGTCTGATGCCACAGGCAGATATACCGGAACCTCCTCCAATACCATCACAATCTACGCCGCCGCAGTGGACAGTTATGCCGTGTTCAAATGCTGTGCGCAGGATACAGATTCCGCTTCTGCTTCTTACAACACAAAGTTTTTTGATGTTGCAACCTTCATTGACAACTCCGACCCGCTTCAGATTATTGTCACTTCCACAGGCGGTGATGTGTTTAAAAACGGCCAAGGCTCAACAGTGCTGACCGCCGTATGCTATCAGGCCGGCGCAGAGGTAGATGCGGCAGGCGGCGGTACCTATACCTGGACGAAATACAATAAGGATGGCGCTGTCGACACCTCCTGGGGCACAAACGGTTCCAAGAGCGGCAAGACTCTGTCTGTGTCCAGTGCGGATGTGGACACAAAAGCAACCTTTATGGTCGTTGTAACGCTCTGAGGGGGTGATGAGATGATCGCATCCGCTCAATTTACCATCATCAGCATCTGCGATGTGGTCACCTCGGCATCTCCGCCTGAAAATCCGTATGAAGGCCAGCTTTGGGTGGATACCTCGGTGTCTCCGCCGGAGACAAAAATATGGAACGGAAACGCCTGGGTGGTGCAGAATGACATTGAAACGATCCGCACCACCATTTCCATCCTCACGCAGAAAGATGCGCAGTTTCAGCAAACCATCGAGGGCTTAAACAGCTATGTGGCAAGCCTTACCGAAACAGTAGAAACGGTTTCAAGCGATCAGGGCGTTCTGGAGGAACGTGTGCTGAACTCCGAAAGCAAGCTCTCACAGCTTGAGCATACGGTGGACGGGCTTTCACTCACCATGCAGGAACAGTACATCGGCGGCATCAATTATGTGCAGAATTCCTCAGGCCTAAACGGCATATCGGATGACTGGAGCTATTCAGGAACGGTGCGGACAGACACCTCCACCGACACGCAGAACAACACCATTTCTGATTCCTGCTTTGTGCTTGGAGCATATTCCTCGCTGTCGCAGTATATCCGTGGCGTTGTTCCCGGCGCATATACCGTTTCTGTTCGGGTAAAAAAGACCTCGGCCATGTCCGGCTACTTCTATGTGACCTACAACGGGAACAAAACGAAATATCTCTTCAGCAAGAGCACCTCTTTTGACTGGACGGACTTCACGGCCACGCTCACCGATGTGACCGACCCTACGCTTCGCATCTACTGTTACAGCCGCGACGCATCCGTTTATCTGGCCGACATCATGGTAACCGAAGGGGCGATCCCTCGCAAATGGACGCCTGCTCCCAACGAGATCTATACGCAGGAGGTCAAGATAGACAAGCGGGGCATCGAGGTGTCAAACTCGGCATCTTCACAGCGGACGGTCATCACGAATACGGAATTTGCCGGTTATTACAATGACGAGGTGATCTTTACCCTCAACAAGGATGAAACACAGACCAAGAAAACCACAGTGGACGGCGAGCTGACTGTGGGAAAAACAAAGTTCGTCCCTTTGGCCACTGCGTCAGAGGGATTAAACATCGTAATTCTGGATTAAGGAGGCGGTTTTATGGCGTTAAGCGGCTCATTCAGCAAGTATCCGGTCAGCAAATTCGGGCTTTACTGTGAGTGGAGCGGAAGCCAGAGCATAACAGGCAATTATACCGATGTTACGCTGAAGGTCTATTTACAGTTTTACACACTGTCGGTGGGTTCAAGAAGCGA
>ERZ791746.303-NODE-303-length-49225-cov-3.908155_pt1 | contig 49225 bp, 55 predicted proteins | sample MGYA00510038_ERZ791746 | MGnify/ENA primary metagenome ERZ791746 (study PRJEB30046, sample SAMN00792018) | human gut metagenome | study: EMG produced TPA metagenomics assembly of the A metagenome-wide association study of gut microbiota in type 2...
AAATAACCTCTATACTATATAATCTATTCCGCTATCGCAGTTATTACTATGACTCTGAATCAGGCTTATATTATCTTATGAGCCGTTACTACGACCCTGTTGTTCACAGATTCATAAACGCAGACGGATATCTTCAAGCAGGTGAAGATATTTTAGATGTAAATATGTTTGCCTATTGTGGAAATAATCCAGTATGCAGAATTGATAGTAAAGGAAACTCTTGGTGGGGAATAGCTGCTACATGTTTTGCGATAGCTGCCATTTGTGCTGTTTCTGTAGTAGCTGCTCCAATACTAGCTGCTGCAGTTGGAGTAGGAATAGCCGCCACTGCTTCCAGCGTCATAACCGCTTAAGTAGGTGTTTATGCTGGTGTTAAACATATTTCGCAATCTACATCAAATTCAAAAAGTTCGAGTTCTAAATCATACGATGCTTTACCGAGAAATCACACTGTATATGGATTAGTTGACTCAAATGGAAATACTCAGTATGTTGGAAGAACCACTAATCCGGAAAAAAAGAAAACGCTCATGCTAATAATCCGCAACGCTCGCATTTGAATTTTGTACCAATCGCTACAGGTCTTAATGCAATTGAAGTACGTGGCGTAGAACAAATACAAATGATGTATCATCATACTGTCAATACATCTAACAAAATGAATAATCAGATAAATGGGATTAGTCCACGTAACCCTAATTTATCAATGTATATGGAAGCAGGAAGAGGTGTGTTATCATATTTAGAAAACAAAATATCTAATGAGATATTATATTGGTCAGGAAATTAAGGAGATGTATTTATGGGAGTTTGGGGTCCTAATTTATATCAAAACGATATAGCTATAGATGTAAGAGATTATTACAAAGACCAACTCACAAAAGGTAAATCAGATTATGTAATTATTCAAGAGTTAATAAAACTTAATGAAAATATTTTATCTGATTGTGACGGGGTACCTGTATTTTGGTTTGCGTTAGATGATATTCAATGGTCGTTGGGAAGACTAGATGATTTTGTAAAAAAACAAGCTTTGTTTCATATTCAGAATAAACACGATTTAAAGCATTGGGAATTAGAAAATCCAGCTCAAGCTAAAATAAGAATAAAAGTATTATCTGATTTAGAACAAAAATTATTATCACCACAGCCTGATAAAAAGAAAATAGTGCAACGCAAACTCTATAATTGCGATTGGAAAATCGGGGATGTTTTTGCTTATAAAATGGAAAGTGATTTAGCTAAAGAAAAAGGAATTTATGGACATTATCTACTTATTCATAAAATTGATAACGATTATGTATTTCCTGGTCATAAAATTCCAGTGGTATATATTAAGATTACAAATTCCAATAATCTTTCTAATTGTATAAACGAATATGAACAATTAGATTATATACAAATTGGTTTTACGAGGTACGAAGATCGATTTTTACCTATTGATGGAAAAAGACCTGAAGAAGATATTGCTGAAAAAGCTAAACTTAAATACGAGGTTGATAAATACGGTTTTTTACCACAATTTAGACTTAAACTTTTGAGTACCTCTAAAAGAATTATACCTAAAAAGCTTATTTTTATTGACAATATTCTTACATTCACACCTCCGCCAAAAGAATTTATCCCGCATAACAAGCTTAGTATACCGGCATCTTCTTGGCGTAATTTTGAATCAATGGCAATAGATCGATACTTTGGAAATAATTTGCATCAATATCAGATCTACGCATCAACAATTAAGTAACCAAGGAAGTAATATCAGCTATTCAAGAAGCTATGTTTCGGAAGAAAAATATTTTGGACAAAAATCGCTGAAAGTTAAAGTAAATACCGCAGGTGAAGATTCAAGATGCGGCGTAAGGCAAACAACAGGCAATAATGTGCTTGTACCGGGCAAAACATATACATTATCGGCATATGTAAAAACTTCAAATATTTTAAAAGGCACGGATGTCGATACGTTAATCGGAGTTAAAACCGAATTTGGCGGTTGGTACTGTATTTATCGGAATAATCGGTAAGTTGAGTTATGAAAAAACCACCTCCGGATTGGGGTTATATCCGCAGGTGGCTAAAAAGGGTAATTTAGATTTATTCGTTTTTTCTGCGTTTAATGCAGATGTAAATAATGACTGCTGATGCAAACAGAGTAATTGCGGCGGCAACCGTTAAAACAGCAATCTCTTTGCCTGTAAGCACATTGCTGTTGTCTTGTGGGGCAGGGGAGGTTTCGCTTGTTGTGGTTGGCTGAGTTTGTGGAGGAGAGTCGATGTGTGCAACCACTTCGGTTCCTCCCTCATAGCGTACAGCAGAAGTGCATAGTGAAGTTGAAAGAGCCAAAGTCAAAACTGTGATAATCAGCAGACAAATACATCTATTAATCTTAATAAGATTCATAGTTGTTAGTGTTTAATTAAGCGCCAAGAGTATTTATTGCGCTGTGGAATACCATTGTACCGCTGTAATCGCCTGCAATTTTGCTGAGGTCTTGACCATAAATTGCTTTCTGGTTAAGCACAAGAGTCATATCCTGAGTTTGACCCTCTGAACCTGCACCAAATGAGCAGATGTGGTAGCCGAATGTGCCCGGAGAAGTTTCGCCGAGTGGAGTATTCCCTCCGATATTGCCATCGTTTACTTCTTTGTCATAAATATCATACTTGATTTTGAATGGACTTTCTGAGTCTTTCTGTGTAATGTAGAACTGATCGTCAGTAGACGCACTGTCCTTTACATGAACTTCAACAAACTGGTTTCTGCTGAAATTTGAAATTTTTGTGGCAGTAACTTCTATTTTAATATACTTGTTGCTGTCTGTATCTGTCTCAGGCTGTTGAAGTGTGCCAAAATCAACGGAATCCGGAATAGTAATAATGTAGTTTACATCACCGGGCTCACCGGCTTCAATTCTTGCCTTAACCTCTGTGTTTCCTGTTCTTTCGTTGTCGTTAAATGTACCCTCAAGTGTCTGGGCAGATGCTGTAACAGCTGCGGTAGCTGCAAGTGTACCTGCGAGAATAATTGATAATAATCTGTTTGTTTTCATAAAAATAACATCCTTTCTGATATTTTAAGTAGCCCTGAGCAAAACTCCAAAAGTGTGATAAACACTGGATTTTTGCAGGGCATTTTTTAATTTTATCACTATAAAATATAGAAACAGCCAACCAAATATCGTATAATTAAATTGCAACAAACCAACGAAAGGGGTTGGCTGTTATCTATCGCCAAGAAATTTTACAGGATATTACACTTGACCGTGACTGTATCTCTTTTAAGAAAATTTATTCTCTGAGAACCGAAGCCGAACGATACAATGCTCGTTTCAAACAGACCGGTCAGGAGCGGCTTTGGTTTCACAGTGAAAATGCTGTTACAAATCTCAATACCATTGCTCATATTGCTTTGCTCGCTGTTGCTTATGCTGCTTTTATCACTAATTCGAATCATTCTGTTCGTTGCTTAAAATCTGCTAAAAGAATTGCTTAGCTCGAAAAACTTAATATTTCAAGGTAAGTTTTGAACATTTTGTTCAGGGCTTGCTTTGCTGTGCACTTGTGTTTGCTTTTTATCCCGTATGCTATATACTTCGTTTTCAATCCCTGCGTTTTGCTCATCACTAAGTGTGTTCTTTAATTCGGTAAGGACAGTGAAAGTACAGCCGTTTATCAACAATGCTTTCATATATACATCTCCGATCATATTTAAAAGGCTGTTATTTTTTAAGACTTTTAGTAAAATTAACGATTATATTACCATTTTTGGGTTGTTATTTGGAATTTAATTGTAGTTATCCGACAAAGAATATTCAAATCATAAAAAATACTTGACTTTTAGGTGATAAGGATATAAAATACTTGTATCGAGCAAACATACTAATATGATAGGTATTATAGGTAATACGGAGTGTGTTATGCATTATGAAAGGCAAGGGTGGTTTGTATGAAAAATCATTTTAACCGAATAAGCAAACGGATGTGCAGTTCTTTTGGCGGTAAGCCGATGTGTTGAAGCATTGCGGTTTACTATTTAATTGATTGTTAATTATTACAGCTAAAAGAAAGGTTTGATTAAAATTAAAAAGATTTTTACTAAAAAGCTCGTATCCGCCCTCCTTACAACAGCACTTATAGGAACCTCCGCTTTTGCCCTTTTCGGATGCGGAAAAGCAAATAAGGATACTTCTCAGGACGCAAAGGTACATATTACCAATGTTTCTTATGACCCTACAAGAGAGCTTTATGAAAGCTACAACAAAATTTTTGCCGAGCATTGGAAAGAAAAAACAGGTCAGGAGGTAGAGGTTACTCAATCGCACGGCGGTTCGGGCAAGCAGGCTCTTGAGGTTGCAAACGGACTTGAGGCAGATGTGGTAACACTCGCCCTTGAATATGATGTTAATGCCGTCAGAGATGCAGGTCTTATTAATGACGGCTGGGTAAATAACTTTGAAAACGACTCTTCACCTTACACCTCAACCATTGTATTCCTTGTAAGAAAAGGCAATCCAAAGAATATTAAGGATTGGGACGATATTGTAAAGGACGGCGTTGGAGTTATTACACCAAACCCAAAAACTTCGGGCGGCGCAAGATGGAACTACCTTGCCGCCTGGGCATATGCCGACAAGCTTTATAACGGTGACGAAAGCAAAGTCGAGGACTTTGTAAAGAAACTTTATCAGAATGTACTCGTTCTTGATTCGGGCGCAAGAGGAGCTACGACTACTTTTGTAGAAAACGGACAGGGCGATGTGCTTTTGGCTTGGGAAAACGAGGCTTATCTTTCAATTAAAGACCACCCCGATGAATACGAAATTGTTACACCGAGTGTAAGTATTCTTGCTCAGCCGTCAGTTGCGGTTGTTGACGAAGTGGCAGACAGCAGAGGCACAAGAGAGGTAGCAACCGAGTATCTCAGCTACTTATACAGCGACGAGGCGCAGAGAATTGCAGGAGATAACTACTATCGTCCTTACAATCAGGAAATTTTGAAAGAATACTCAGATGTGTTTGACCTTAGCATTAACCTTGTTACAATAAATGACTTTGGCGGTTGGGACAAGGCTCAGAAAAGTCATTTTGCAGACGGCGGAGTATTTGATAAGATTTACGAAAAATAATTTGAAACATAATTTTTCAGGTAATTGTGTTCAGTTGGTATCGGCTGAACACAATGCTTGCATATACAAGAAAAGTGGGTGTAAAGATGAACAAAACTAAAAAGGCGAAACGAGTTATTCCCGGCTTTGGCTTATCTATGGGAGTTACTATATCAATACTCAGCATTATAGTGTTGATTCCGCTCGCTTCTCTTGTGATTTATACGGCGCAGATGAGCTTGTCTGATTTTATAGATACAGTTACAAGCGAACGAGTAATGGCAAGCTATCAGGTCAGTCTGATTACGGCGTTTATTGCGTCGGCAATCAATGCGGTTATGGGTGTTGTGCTTGCGTGGGTGCTTGTGCGTTATAAGTTCCCCGGCAAAAGAATAATTGACGGTATGATTGAGCTGCCTTTTGCACTGCCGACAGCGGTTGCAGGTATTGCGCTTACTTCGCTTACGGCTGATACAGGCTTTATAGGCAGCTTTTTTGCAAAATTCGGCATAAGCATTGCCTACACAAGAATAGGCATTACCTTTGCACTTGTGTTCATAGGTATTCCTTTTGTTGTAAGAGCGGTTCAGCCTGTTCTTGAAAAGCTCGACCCTGTTTATGAAGAGGCGGCAGGAGTAATGGGCGCAAGCAGAATAAAAATCTTTTGGAAAATCATTTTTCCGGAAATACTGCCATCTGTGCTTACAGGCTTTGGACTTGCCTTTGGCAGGTGCCTCGGCGAGTACGGCTCGGTAATTTTCATTGCAGGCAACAAGCCTTTTGAAACCGAAATTACACCGCTTATAATTATGTCTAAGTTACAGGAATTTGACTATAAAAGCGCAACGGCTATTGCACTTGTAATGCTTGCCGCATCTTTCTTGATTTTGTTTATAGTTAATCTCATTCAGTCAAGAAACACAAAGATATTGAAGGGAGGAAAGTAATATGCACGAAGAAACCAAAGGCTCAAAAGCCGTAAAGTGGATACTTATAGGCATAAGCGTATTGTTTCTGTTTATTATGCTTGTACTTCCTCTTATTACCGTTCTTACAGAGGCACTCAAAAGCGGTCTGCAAACCTTTTGGGAGTCTGTAAGCGATGAATATACCTTAAAGGCTGTTTTGCTTACACTTGAGGCAACTGCGTGTGCGGTTATTTTCAACACTGTATTCGGACTTTTTGCGGCTTGGTCTGTAACAAAGTTCCGCTTTAAGGGCAAAAAAGTTCTCACCGCACTTATTGACCTGCCTGTTACCGTATCTCCTGTTATTGCAGGTTTAATATTTGTACTTACCTTTGGCAGACAGAGCATTTTGTATCCTCTGTTGCAGGAGCTTGACATTAAGGTGATTTTTGCCGTACCCGGTGTTATACTTGCCACCATCTTTGTTACATTCCCGTTCATTTCAAGAGAGCTTATTCCTGTACTTGAGTCTGAGGGAACAGATGAGGAAGAGGCGGCAGCACTTATGGGAGCAAAGGGACTTACCATTTTCAGAAAGGTTACCTTTCCGCATATTAAGTGGGCATTTTTATACGGCATAGTTTTGTGCGCCGCAAGAGCAATGGGCGAGTTTGGCGCAGTATCGGTACTTTCGGGACATTTGCGTGGAAAGACGAACACCCTGCCGCTACATATTGAAATTTTGTTTAACGAGTTTAAAACCGTACCTGCCTTTGCGGTGTCGTCAATTCTTGTAATAATGGCGGTTATTATTCTGATTATCAGAAGTGTAATTGAGTACAAAGGAAAGAAGGAATCTTAATGTATGTGGAATTAAAAAATATTAACAAGACCTTTGGCAATTACAAGGCATCTGATAATGTGAATTTCTCAATTGAACAGGGTAAGCTCATCGGTCTTTTAGGCCCATCGGGCAGTGGCAAAACCACAATTCTCAGAATGATAGCAGGTCTTGAAACTCCCGACAGCGGTGAAATTATTATTGACGGCAAGGTAGTCAACGATATTCCCGCAAGCAAAAGAGGCATAGGATTTGTATTTCAAAACTATGCGCTGTTCAGATATATGACAGTTTTCGACAACATTGCTTTCGGTCTTAAAATTCAGAAAAAAGATAAAAAATATATTAAAGAGAGAGTAAACGAGCTTGTAGAGCTTATCGGCTTAAAGGGACTTGAAAAGCGCTACCCGAGCCAGCTTTCGGGCGGTCAAAAGCAGAGAGTGGCTTTTGCAAGAGCGCTTGCGCCTAATCCTACACTTTTGCTCCTTGATGAGCCGTTTGCCGCCATTGACGCAAAGGTAAGGCAGGAGCTGAGGTCTTGGCTCAAAGAGATGATTGAAAAGCTCGGTGTTACAAGTATATTTGTAACTCACGATCAGGACGAGGCTATTGAGGTTGCCGACAAAATTATCATTACAAACAAGGGCAGAATTGAGCAGATAGGCACTCCGATTGAGATTTACCAAAAGCCGCAGACGGCATTTTCGGCATCGTTTTTCGGACAGACTACCGTACTTGACGATTACAGCAAATTTAAAACCTTTGACGAGGTTGAGGGTGCTGAAAAATCTATTGTGCGCCCTGAGTTTATTAAAATTACCAAGCTCAACGAATCGTTCAGACAAAAAGCCTCTGTATCGGTGGGCGAGGTACTCAGCACTGCTTTCAGAGGAAATAATATTGAGGTTACGGTAAAATGTGACGGCGGTATTATCAGAGGCATAAGAGGACTTGAAGAGCCTGCCGTTGAGGTGGGCGAAAAGGTAAATGTATTCTTATACAGACTGTTTGTTACTAAGGGTGACGAGGTATTTATCCTTGAGAACAAGTCGCTTGCCGAGGAATCTGTAATTATTTAATTTTAAACACACTTATTCTGAGCGCACCGATTATTTTCAATCGGTGTGTTTGCTTTAGAAATTACTTTGCAGGGTATAAAGTTGTTGACTTTATACAGTGATAATAGTATAATAAAACATATTAATTCAGTAGGTTTAATATGGAATTATAGCTTGTGGGTTAAAGATATTATGTGAATTATTTTGGGTGGATAAGGATGTATTGTATAAGTATTAATTACAAAAATTCAGATGTTAATATAAGAAAAAAGCTTGCTTTTTCAGACTCCGTACAAAGTGAATTTCTTGGCGAGCTTGTCAGGAGCAAGAAAGTGAGCGAGTGCGTTATACTATGCACCTGCAACAGGACGGAGCTTTACTTTTGCGGAAATGAAGACAGCGTAAATACAGTGCAAAATCTGCTTTCAGGCTATTCGGGCATTGAGTGTGATTTGCTGAAAAAGCATTTGTATTTGTTTTATTCCGATAAAGCGGTAATGCACCTTTTCAGAGTGGTGAGCGGAATTGAATCTATGGTAATAGGCGAGGACGAAATATTGGGGCAAATCAAACTCGCATACACCAAGGCAAAGGATTTGGGTATGACAGGCTGCGAGCTCAATATGATTTTTCAGTCTGCCATTGCCTGCGCCAAAAAGATAAAAACTCAGACGGCGCTTTCCAAAACCTCGGTGTCAACCGCAACCCTTGCAGGAAATGAAATTGCGCATTTTAAAGACAGGGTGAATGTTCTTGTAATAGGCGCAACGGGCAAGATAGGCACAACGCTTGTAAAAAATCTTTTGTCGCACAAAAATGTGAATATTATTGCAACATCACGAAAGCACAGCGCCGAATCGGTGCAGAGCAGGGCGAGCATTACTGTTGCCGACTATGCCGACAGGTACAAGTATATTGATGATGCCGACTGCGTAGTGAGCGCAACCGCAAGTCCGCACTATACGGTTACATATTACGATTTAAAGCAGAGTGTTAAAACCGAAAAGCCGAGGCTTTTTATAGACCTTGCAGTGCCGCCCGACATTGACAGCTCGGTGACTGAGATTGGCGGACTAAAGCTAATCGGAATAGATTATTTTGAAAAGCTCGCAAAAGAAAACAACGGGCTAAAGCTCGACAGCGTGGAGAGCGCAAAGGAGATAATCAGCGAGGAGTGCGATGTTCTCAAAAAGGATATTGCATTTCATTATTTTTTGCCGTATATGGACAGCGTAAAAAATAAGCTGAGTGAAAATTCTTTAGAAGAAATACTCTATAAATTCAAGGCAGATTTGCCTTCAGAGGAATTTATAAAAATACTTGACGCATTTAAAAGTTGTGGAGAAAAGATATAATGGCATACTTTCCGTTTTATATTGATATAGAAAATAAAAATATTCTCGTGGTCGGCGGCGGTACGGTGGCTTTGCGCAAAATCGAAAAGCTGCTGCCCTTTAAGCCGAGCATAACCGTTGTGTCGCCAAAGATAAGCACTGAGATTTTAAGGCTTAATGTAAATACAATCAATCGTGAGTTTGCAGACGGCGATTTGGAAAATGTCTTTTGCGTTATCAGTGCCACCGATGACGAGCAGGTGAACGCACATATTTTTGACTTGTGCAGTGCAAAAAATATTCTTGTAAATACGGTAGACGATAAAGAAAAGTGCGGATTTATTTTTCCTGCCATTGTGCAAAAAAATTCGGTTACGGCAGGAATTACCACTTCGGGCAAAAGTCCGATATACGCAAAATATCTTAAAGAGCAGTTTATAAATTTACTTGAAAGCACAAATGCCGATACGGTAGAAGTAATGTGGAAATACAGAGAGCATATCAAACAAATCACTGCAGACGAAGAGGTGCGAAAAAAAGTATTTTCAAGTCTTATGAATATGTGCCTTTGCGGCCAAAATATTGATGTTGATGTTGTGGATAAAATAATAAAGGAAAACAGCTGATATGAAAATAAAAATAGGTACACGAAAAAGCAAACTTGCGCTTGCACAAACAGAAATGTTTGCAAAAGCTTTGCAAAACAGATTTAAAAATACAGAAATTGAAATCGTGCATATTTCAACAAAGGGCGATAAAATTCTCGACAAACCGCTTGCAATGATAGGCGGCAAAGGTGTGTTTATTTCAGAGCTTGAAAATGCCTTGCTTTCAGGCGAGGCAGATATGGCGGTGCACAGCGCAAAGGATCTTCCGCTTGAGCTTGCAGACGGACTTGAAATTTCATCGGCTTTACAGCGAGGAAACTATCGTGATGTGCTTGTTGCAAGAAAAAACAATCCGATACAAAACAGAGAAGATTTTATTGTGGGTACGGGCAGTTTAAGGCGGCAGAGTTTTATCAAAAAAATCTATCCGCTCGTTTGCATTAAGGATATAAGAGGAAATGTAGACACACGACTCGGCAAGCTGATGAACGGCGACTATGACGGAATTATTCTTGCGGCGGCAGGTCTTGAAAGGCTGTCGCTTTACAACAGCGCCGATTATGATATAATGCCCTTTGAGTACAAAGATTTTCTCCCTGCGCCCTGTCAGGCAATTATCGTGGCAGAGAGCAGAAAGGGCAGTGCCGTATCGCAAATGCTTAGAGAAATCAGCCATAGGGAAACTATGCTTGAGTTTGAAACCGAACGGCAAATTCCAAAGCTGTTAAATGCCGACTGCGGTATGCCCGTCGGCGCTTATTCAAAGGTGCAAGACGGCAGAATAGAGCTTATGATTTCCGCCGACTGCCAAAATATTGTGTTTGACAGTGCGGATGTTAAAGACCGATTTAATCTTGCTAAAAGGTTGGTGAGTGAGCTATGAACATAGGAAAGGTTTACCTTGTGGGCGCTGGGTGCGGCGATTATGACTTAATAACCCTGCGTGGGCAGAATTGTCTGAAAAAATGCGATGTCGTTGTATATGACAGCCTTACCGACAAGCTGTTGCTTGAGTATGCGGATAATGCAGAAAAAATTTGTGTCGGAAAACGAGCAGGAAAGCATAGTGAAAAGCAGGAGAATATAAACGAAATTCTCATTGCAAAAGCAAACGAAGGCAAGACTGTTGTGCGCCTCAAAGGCGGAGATCCGTTTGTTTTTGGCAGAGGCGGAGAAGAGGTGCAGGCACTTAAAAGTCACAATATTCCTTATGAAGTTATCCCCGGTATTTCCTCGGCAATAGCAGTTCCCGAATTGGCAGGCATTCCCGTTACACATAGGAATTTAAGCCGCAGTGTGCATATAATTACAGGTCACACCGCACAAGACACCTTGCCGCAAAACATTAAGGAATACGCAAGGCTTGACGGCACACTTGTATTTTTAATGGGACTTAGAAAATTGCCCGAAATCGTGAGCGGACTTATTGCAAACGGAAAGAACGAAAACACTCCCGTTGCCATTGTGTCAAACGGCGCATATGCTAAAGAGAGCACTGTGCGTGGCAATTTAAAAAATATTTGCAGTCTTGCAGAGCAAAACAAGGTTGAACCGCCGGCAATAATAGTTGTGGGAGAAGCAGTGGGGTTTGACTTTTCCGCTACAATAGAAAAGCCGCTGAAAAATAAAACCGTTGCGGTTACGGGTACTCATAAACTTTCGTCAAAGCTCGGCAGAGAGCTTATGGCGCTCGGCGCAAGAATTAATTGCATTGATTATTTGAGCGTAAAGGAGTACAGGCAGAACAAACAGCTTGACAACGCACTGCAAAATATTGATAATTATAATTATATTGTGCTTACAAGTATGAATGGCACAGAGATTTTTATAAAAAGGCTAAGAGCGCTGAGGGTCGATGTTCGCAAACTGTGTAATGTAAAATTTGCCGTTATCGGCAGCGGAACAGCGGGTATTCTTGAAAAATACGGCATTTTTGCCGATATTATTCCAAAGGTTTATACTTCTGCGGATTTGGGAAATCTTTTGGCAGATACGGTAAACAAAAATGAGCGTGTGTTGATTTTGCGTGCGGAAAACGGCTCAAAAGAACTTACTGAAATTTTAAGTCGCAATAATATAATTTATGACGATGTAAAGACCTATGACATTCAGTCGGAAAGTAAGTCGGAGGGCGGAATTATTACCTCCGATTACATAACCTTTGCAAGTTCTTCGGGCGTAAACGCTTTTTTTGAAAGCGGATATGCTGTTAGCGAAAACACAAAAATTGTTTGTATTGGCGAGATAACCGCAAAGGCTTTGCATAAGTACAATATAGCCGATTACAAAATTGCAAAAACAAAAGATGTAGTCGGAATTATCAATACAATTATTTCAGATGTTAAAAAAGAGAGTGATTTTTAATGAGAAGATTCAGACGACTGAGATCAAATGAAAGTATACGCAGTCTTGTGCGTGAAACAAGAGTAGATAAGAAAGACCTTATTTACCCGATTTTTGTTGCCGAGGGCGAAAATATAAAAAAGCCCGTGGAATCTATGCCAAATGTTTATCAGTATTCACTTGACAGATTAGATGAAATTTTAGCGGAAATAAGCGAGAGTTCGATTGCGGGAATATTAATTTTCGGTATTCCAAAGCATAAGGACGAGCTTGCAAGCGGCGCTTATGACGAAAACGGAATTACCCAGCAGGCAATCAGATACATAAAAGTTAAATATCCGTCAATGCTTATAATTGCCGATGTGTGTCTTTGCGAATATACAAGTCACGGACATTGCGGTGTTGTATGCGGTCATAAAATATTGAATGACGAAACCCTGCCGTTGCTTTCAAGAATGGCTGTAAGCCTTGCAAAGGCAGGCGCAGATATTATTGCTCCGTCTGATATGATGGACGGCAGAGTGTCCGCTATAAGAAATGCTCTTGATGAAAGCGGCTTTGCAGATACTCCTATACTTTCTTACAGTGCAAAATTTGCCTCGGCTTACTATGCACCGTTCAGAGATGCCGCCGAGTCCGCACCTGAATTTGGCGACAGAAAAAGCTATCAGATGGACTATGCAAACGGCAAAGAGGCGCTCAGAGAGATTGCAGACGATATAGACGAGGGCGCAGATATGGTTATGGTAAAGCCAGCCCTTGCCTACCTTGATGTGATAAAAGCCGCAAGCGAACGCTTTGATTTGCCGCTTGTTGCGTACAATGTAAGCGGTGAGTACGCAATGGTTAAGGCGGCGGCAGAAAAAGGCTGGATTGACGAAAAGAAAATTGTTTCCGAAAATTTAATTGCCATTAAAAGAGCAGGCGCAGATATTATAATTACATATCACGCACTTGACGCCGCAAAGTGGATTGACGAATTTTACAAGTAAGAGGTGGCAAAAATGAATATTCAAAATTCGGAAAAGTTTTATGCCCAAGCTCAGAATTTTATGCCCGGCGGAGTAAACAGTCCTGTTCGTGCGTGCCGTGCGGTTGGCAGAGCGCCGCTGTTCATTGACCACGCAAAGGGTTCAAAAATCTATGATGTTGACGGCAACGAGTACATAGACTACATTTGCTCGTGGGGGCCTAATATTCTCGGTCATGCAAACGAAAGAGTGATAAATGCAGTAACCGAAACCTGCCAAAGAGGACTTACCTTTGGCGCTTGCCATAGCGGCGAAATTGAGCTTGCAAGGCTTATTAAAAAGCATTTTCCGTCAATGGAAATGCTCAGACTTGTAAATTCGGGTACAGAGGCGGTTATGAGTGCAATCCGTGCCGCAAGGGGTTATACAAAGAGAGATAAAATAGTTAAGTTTGAGGGCTGCTACCATGGCCATTCAGACGGCTTGCTTGTTAAGTCGGGTTCGGGACTTCTCACAAATTCAATTCCCGACAGTGCAGGTGTTCCTAAAGGATATACGGATAATACCCTACTTGCAAAGTACAATAATAAAGAGTCGGTAGAAAAACTTTTTGAGGAGCACGGTGATGATATTGCCTGCGTTATTGTAGAGCCTTGTGCCGCCAATATGGGCGTTGTGCCGCCCGAAAAGGGATTTTTGCAGTTTTTAAGAGAGATTACAACAAAGTATAAATCTCTGCTTATTTTCGACGAGGTTATTACAGGATTCAGGCTCAGCATTGGCGGCGCTCAGCAATACTACAATGTAACCCCCGACCTCACCACCCTCGGCAAAATTGTCGGCGGCGGTATGCCGCTTGCTGTGTACGGCGGCAAAAAAGAGGTTATGCAGTGCGTTGCTCCGCTCGGTTCTGTGTATCAGGCAGGCACACTTTCGGGCAATCCCGTTGCCGTAAGCGCAGGAATTGAAACTCTTAAAATTCTTGAGGAAAATCAAGACGAAATCTACACCAGGCTCGAAAAAATTTCTGCTCAGCTTGAAAACGCAATGCAGGAGTCGGGACTCAATGTAAATCGTGTCGGCTCGATTATGACTGTGTTCTTTACAGGCGAAAAGGTAAAGGATTACGATACAGCCAAAACTGCCGATACCGCTCGCTTTGCCGAGTATTTCAGACATATGCAGGACAGCGGAGTTTATACTGCGCCGTCACAATTTGAGGCAATGTTTGTTTCTTTTGCACATACCGATGAGGATATAGATAAAACAATCAATGCAATCAAAAGTTTAGAATAATAACGAAAAGAAAAAGTGCAGCAATTCTATAATCTTGCTGCACTTTTTCTTCTTTATTACACGACCTTAGCCTGTACAATAATTTCGTTTTGTTTGTAATGTTCTGCAATCTCTGCCAGAGTAATGCTTTCTGCGTAATTTTGCAGGTATGATGACATTGCACTCCAGAGTTTATCGTTTATAAGCTCCATCATCATATCGTTTTTATCTCGACTGTCAAAGTAAACATCATTAAGCACCCTTTTGTCGAGAGCGTTTATAATGTCTTTAAAAGTTATTCCGCTGAAATCTTTGGCAATGACATATCCGCCGTTAAGTCCCTTTTGTCCACGAATCAGATTTGCAGAGGTGAGGGAGGGAAGTATTTGCTCAAGATATTTTTTAGATATATTGTGCCGCTTGGCAATATCGGGAGCGGTGACCGAACACCCGTTTTGAGAATAAACCGCTATGTCGATTATCGCCATAATGCCAAACTCCACTTTTGTTGATATTTTCAATTAATCAGCTCCTTATACAGAAGAAAAGCCTGTTTTGGAGCAGAATATGCCTGACTAAGCGTATTACTTATAGATTAACATTTTTTAAGGAAAAAATCAATACCTACTAAACAAATAAGCATTGTATATAATGACGGATTTTAGCATTATATGGAATAAAATTTGTAAAAAAGGGAAAATCCTACAAAACCTATTGAAATACTAAGTTAAATGCGCTATAATCTACAATATCATCTTGCAGATAAGCTTTTTGCAGGATAAGCATTGACTAAGCAAATATGATTTAAAAGGGATGGGAAGCTTATGGAGTTTAATACAGCGTTATTGCACAAAAATTTTAGCGGTGATAAGGCGTCAGGCTCTACTATGACTCCTATTTATCAGGTAAGTGCATTTTCGCACAGCTCTGCCGAACAGCTTGAAAAAGTGTTCAACAACAAAGCGCCGGGATATGCTTATTCAAGAATAGGCAATCCTACGGTTACTTCATTTGAAACCAGAATTGCCGCCCTTGAAAACGGTGCAGGTGCTGTTGCGTGTTCGTCAGGTATGGCAGCAGTTACAATGGCACTTCTTAATATATTGGAGTCCGGTGATGAAATTATAGTAGGCGCAGGCTTGTTTGGCGGCACTATTGATTTGCTAAAGGATTTAGAGCCTTTTGGCATTACGGCGCATTTTGTGCCTGAGGTTACTCCTCAGAATGTTGAACCGCTTATCAACGAACGCACAAGGGCAGTGTTTGCGGAACTTATCGGCAATCCGAAACTTGATGTTGTGGATATTGAGTCGGTAGCAGAGCTTGCACACAGATACAATATACCGCTCATTATAGACAGCACCACGGCAACACCGTATCTTGTTCACCCGATTGATTTCGGCGCTGACATTGTGGTTCATTCAACTTCAAAGTATATTAACGGCGGCGGCAACGCAATCAGCGGTATAATAATTGACAGCGGTAAGTTTGAGTGGGATACAGAGAAATTCAAAGGTATGAAAGAATACAAAAAATATGGTAAACTTTCGTATCTTGCAAAACTGCGAAACGGAATTTGGCGAAACTTCGGCTGTTGTCTTGCTCCGTTCAACGCATTTTTAAATTCTGTCGGTCTTGAAACTTTGGGACTGAGAATGGAGCGTCTTTGCAGCAACGCATTGAAACTTGCACAATTTTTTGAAACCTGTAAAGATATTGAGGTTAATTACCCGGCGCTCGAAAGCTCAGAGTATTACGCACTTACACAAAAACTTTTAAAAGGCAAAGGCGGTGCGATTCTTACAATCAGAGCCGGTAGCAAAGAAAAAGCCTTTGAACTTATAAATAATTTAAGGTTTGCGACAAACGCAACAAATATCGGTGACACACGAACATTAGTAATTCATCCGTCAAGTACAATTTACGCACACAGCACAGAACAGGAGAAAGAAAGCGCAGGTGTGTTTGAAGATACAATCCGAATCAGCGTTGGTATAGAGGACATTGCAGATCTGATTGAGGACTTTGGAAATGCAATAAGTAAAATAAACAATTAGTTTTGGGGGATTCACAATGGCAGTTGATTATTCAACATTAAAAAAAGGCGGATTTATGCGCCAAAAGCAAAAGAATAATTTTTCTCTTCGTTTAAGAGTGGTAGGCGGAAATCTTACGGCAAAACAACTTGCCAAGATTGCAGAAGTAGCAGAAAATTTCGGTGATGGCTATGTGCATCTTACCTCAAGACAAAGTGTTGAAATTCCGTTTATTAAACTTGACGATGTTGAAAATGTAAAGACAGCGCTTGCCGAGGGCGATGTTGAACCCGGTGTATGCGGCCCGAGAGTAAGAACAATTACAGCTTGTCAGGGACAGGCAATTTGTCCGAGCGGTTGTATTGATACATATTCACTTGCAAAGGAGCTTGACGAAAGATACTTTGCCAAGGAGCTACCGCATAAGTTTAAGTTTGGTATTACAGGCTGTCAGAACAACTGCCTTAAGTCAGAGGAAAACGACCTCGGAATTAAGGGCGGAATAAAGGTTGACTGGAGAGAAAGCGATTGTATCGGCTGCGGCGTTTGCGTAAAGGCTTGCCGACAGGGTGCTATCACTCTTGAGGACGGAAAAATTTCAGTTGACAAATCAAAATGTAATTTCTGCGGAAGATGCTATAAGGCTTGCCCGACCGAGGCGTGGGATACCGTTCACGGTTACATAGTTTCATTCGGCGGACTTTTCGGCAACTCAATTAACAAAGGTGAAACAATTATTCCTTTTGTTGAAGATAAAGAAAAACTTTTGAAAATCTGCGATGCGGCTGTTAATTTCTTTGAAGAAAACGCAAAGCCGAGCGAACGCTTTAAGTTCACAATCGACAGAGTAGGCAGAGAAAAATTTGAAGAAAGAATTTTGGAGGCATACAATGGCTGATTTTATTATTGACGATACAGTAGATATTACCGATGTTGTTTGTCCGACAACATTTGTTAAGGCAAAGGTTGCTCTTGAGGAGCTTGACGACGGTCAGATTTTGAGTGTTAAAATGAATGACGGCGAGCCTGTTCAGAATGTTCCGAGAAGTATCAAGGAAGAGGGACACCAAATTTTAAAGCTCATAGATAATGAGGACGGCACTTATAATCTTATTGTAAAAAAGGTTGGTGATTAAATGCCGACAAGAATCAGTAAAGACAATTTTGAAAAAGAAGTTTTACAGGCAGATAAAACTGTACTCGCTGATTTTTATTCAGACAGCTGTGTGCCTTGTAAAAGACTTTCACCGGTACTTTTCGCACTTGAAGAAGAATATGCCGAAAAGCTCAAAATTGTTAAAATCAATATAAATTTTGATTCCGAGCTTGCCGAAAAATACGAGGTACAGGCAGCGCCGACTTTGGTATTTTTTAAAAACGGCGAAGAGGTTTCAAGACTGCGAGGCGCAGTAAAACAAGCAGAAATCAAAGAAGTTATTGAAAAATCAGTTTAAAGGGGTTATTATTATGACAATCACAGTTGCAGGCAATAAAAAGGAAGTAGCAGAGGGACTTACAGTAGCACAGCTTATTATTGACGAAGATGTAGAAACACCTGAGTATGTAACAGTAAGTGTAAACGACGAATTCCTTGCAAGCGGTACTTTTGAGGAAACCGTACTCAAGGACGGCGATGTAGTTGAATTTCTTTATTTCATGGGAGGCGGTCAGTAATGGCATTTACTAACGAACAGCTTGAGCGTTATTCTCGTCACATCATTCTCAAAGAGGTTGGTGCCAAGGGACAGAAAAAGTTGCTTAACGCAAAGGTACTTATCATTGGCGCAGGCGGACTTGGCGCTCCTGTTGCAATGTACCTTGCAGCTGCCGGTATCGGTACAATCGGTATTGCAGACGCAGACGAGGTTGACCTTTCAAATCTTCAGCGCCAGATTATTCACGCTACAAAAGATGTAGGCAAGCCAAAGGTAGAGTCGGCAAAGGAAACTATGGAGGCTATGAATCCCGATGTTACAGTAAAAACTTACCATACCTTTGTTACAAGCGAAAACATTATGGACATCATCAAGGATTATGATTTTATCATTGACGGTACAGATAATTTTCCAGCAAAGTTTCTTATCAATGACGCTTGCGTAATGGCTAAAAAACCTTTTTCACACGCAGGTATTATCAGATTTCAGGGACAACTTATGACATATGTGCCCGGCGAAGGTCCTTGCTACCGTTGTGTATTCAAGAACCCACCGCCAAAGGACGCAGTTCCTACCTGTAAGCAAGCGGGCGTAATCGGAGCAATGGGCGGTGTTATCGGCAGTTTGCAGGCAATGGAGGCTATCAAGTATATTCTCGGCAAGGGTGATTTGCTCACAGGCTATTTGCTTACTTACGATGCACTCAAAATGGAATTTCGTAAGATTAAGCTCCCGTCAAACACACATAATTGTGCGGTTTGCGGCGACCATCCTACAATTACCGAGCTTATCGATTACGAGCAGGCAGAATGTGACGGTGTTCATTTATGATTAAATTATCAAAAGCTGACTATAATAAAATTGTGGTTCACGCAGAAAGTGAGCTGCCAAACGAGGCTTGCGGTTTGATTGCAGGCGTCATTGACAGTGAAAACAAGGAGATTAAAAAGGTTTATCTCCTCACAAACATTGACCACTCAAACGAGCATTTTTCGCTTGACCCAAAGGAACAGCTTGCGGCGGTAAAGGATATGCGACAGAACGGTTTTGTACCGCTCGGTAACTGGCATTCACATCCCGAATCTCCGTCAAGACCGTCCGATGAGGACAAGCGCCTTGCTTACGACAGCAAGGCAAGCTATATGATTTTGTCACTTATGGACAGAGAAAATCCAGTGCTAAATTCATTTAAAATCAACGGCACAAATTCAGAAAAGGAAGAATTGGTTATTTACTAAACAAGGAGTGTAATATGTACGACATAGTTATTATCGGAAGCGGGCCGGCAGGACTTTCTTCGGCTATCTACGCTCAACGAGCAGGACTTAAGGCAGTTGTGGTTGAGAAAAACTACCTCGGTACAGGTCAGATTGCAGAAAGCGAGCGTGTAGATAATTACCCCGGCTTATACGGCGAAAACGGCTTTGATTTGGGCGAAAAATTCAGATCACACGCAGAAAGCCTCGGTACTGAATTTATAGAGGGAGAGGCTGTTAAAATCAGCAAAAACACAACTGATTACAGCATTGAACTTGACAACGGAAATTCATTGGAAACTCACACTGTAATTTATGCGGTCGGTACGGAACGCAGAAAACTTCAGGTTGAGGGTGAAAAAGAGTTTTCGGGCAGAGGAGTATCGTATTGCGCAGTTTGTGACGCTGCATTTTATAAAGATAAAATCACAGCTGTTGCAGGCGGCGGAGATACCGCACTCGGCGATGCGGCTTTGCTTTCAAAGTTTGCGAAAAAAGTTTATCTTATTCATCGCAGAGATAAATTCAGAGCCAACAAAACCTTACAGCAAAAAGTTGAAAATATTTCTAATGTAGAAATATTGCTTAATTCTCAGATAAAAAAGATTAACGGCAGTAATAAGGTTGAGTCGGTCACAGTTGATAAAAACGGTGCTGAAACCGAAATTAAGGTTGACGGCGTTTTTGTGGCTGTCGGCAGTGTGCCAAATTCCGCTGTTCTCAAGGATTTGGTTGAAGTTGACAATAACGGCTATGTAAAAGCCGATGAGGACGGAGTAACTTCGGCAAACGGAATATTTGTTGCAGGCGATGTTCGTACCAAAAAGTTAAGACAGGTTGTAACAGCTGTATCGGACGGTGCTAATTGCGTATTATCTGCGGAAGATTATCTTGAAAAAATAAAATGATATGAAAATAAGGTGAGTGTAAAAGGGAGAGGCAGCCTATGAAAATTGAAAAATTAAGTACAGATATTCTGATAATAGGCGGAGGTACGGCAGGCTGTTATGCCGCACTCACTATTTCAGAAAATTCAGATAAAAAAGTTTTGATTTGCGAAAAGGCACATATCAAGCGCAGCGGATGTCTTGCGGCAGGAGTAAACGCTCTTAACGCATACATCGTTGAGGGCAGAAAGCCGCAGGATTATGTTGATTACGCAAAAAAAGACGCTGACGGAATTGTGAGAGAGGACTTGCTCCTTACTATGTCCGAAAAGCTGAACGAGGTAACAGACAGGCTTGAAAAATTAGGTCTTGTTATTTTAAAGGATAAGAACGGTAAGTATGTTACAAGGGGTAATAGAAACCTTAAAATAAACGGTGAAAATATTAAACCTATTCTTGCCTCGGCTGTAGAGCAAGCAAAAAATGTTGAAATTCTCAACAGAGTAAACATTACAGATTTTGCTGTAAAAGAAAATAAAATCAACGGCGCTTACGGTATAGGCATTGAAAACGATACTTTCTACATAATCAAGGCAAAGGCGGTTATCGTTGCCACAGGCGGTGCGGCAGGTCTTTACAAGCCGAACAATCCGGGCTTTTCAAGACACAAAATGTGGTATCCGCCGTTTAATACGGGTGCAGGCTATGCAATGGGCATTAACGCAGGCGCAGAGATGACCACCTTTGAAATGCGTTTTATCGCACTTCGCTGTAAAGACACCATCGCTCCGACAGGTACACTTGCACAGGGCGTCGGTGCAAAACAGGTTAATTCGCTCGGCGAGGTATATGAAACCAACTACGGACTTACAACTTCGCAGAGAGTTTACGGCACAGTAAACGAAAACCAAGAGGGCAGAGGTCCGTGCTATCTTCGTACAGAGGGTATAACAGCCGAGCAGGACGAATCACTGTTAAAGGCTTATCTTAATATGGCGCCGTCACAAACTATAAAGTGGATTGAAAGCGGCAAAAATCCGTCACAGCAGAATGTTGAAATCGAGGGCACAGAGCCGTACATTGTAGGCGGTCACACAGCGAGTGGCTATTGGGTTGATACCAAAAGAGCCACAACGATTGACGGACTTTTTGCAGGCGGCGATGTTGCAGGCGGCTGTCCGCAAAAGTATGTAACGGGCGCACTTGCCGAGGGCGAAATCGCAGGTATGTCGGCTGTTGAGTATGTGAACAGTCACACGCAAGCACCACAGCTTGAAGATGAAATAACCGATAAGCACATTGTCGAAGTTGAAGAATTTTTAACAAAAAAAGATACCCGTTATACAACGGAACAGCTTGAAGAGGCAATGCAGACTGTAATGGACAGCTATGCAGGCGGCATAAAGACAAACTACCGTTTTAACGAAAAACAGCTTGATATTGCAGACTACAAAATCAAACAGCTTATTAAACTTTCAGACAGTTTATATGCGGAAGATTTTCAAGAGCTTATGTATATCTACGAGCTTAGGGAAAGACTTACGGTTTGCCGAAGTGTAATTGCTCACCTAAAGGCAAGAAAGGAAACCCGTTGGCACAGCTTTGCGGAAAACCTTGATTATCCGAATAAGGATAACGAAAACTTTAATAAATATGTAAATTCACGCCTTGAAAACGGCGAGATTAAAATAATTATCCGAGATTTGGTAGAGGGAGGTAAAAGCTATGAGCATTGCGATTGATAAGCAAAAGTGCATAGGCTGCGGAAAGTGCCGCAATGTATGCCCCGGCAGTCTTATAAAGCTCGATAGTGACAATCGTGCTTACATAAAGTATCCAAAGGATTGCTGGGGCTGTACCTCTTGTATCAAGGAATGTCACAAATATGCAATCAGCTTTTATCTCGGTGCAGACATCGGCGGTATGGGCAGTCTTGTTCATACCGAGAAAAACGGCGATATTCTCAGCTGGATAATCGACAAGCCCGAGGGTGAAACCATTAAGATAGATATTAACCAAAAGGAATCAAATAAGTACTGAGGAGGAAGAAGAATGAGTCAGCTTTCACATTTAGATGAGCTTGAAGCAGAGGCGATATATATAATCCGAGAGGTAGCCGCAGAGTGCGAAAAGCCTGTTATGCTCTATTCAATAGGCAAGGACAGCTCTGTTATGCTCCACCTTGCCATGAAGGCTTTTTACCCTGAAAAGCCGCCGTTCCCATTTATGCACATAGACACAACATGGAAGTTTAAGGATATGATTAAATTTCGTGACGATACAGCAAAGAAACTCGGCATTGAGATGATTGTTTATTCCAACGAAGAGGGAATAAAGCAGGGAATCAATCCGTTTGACCACGGCGCAGCTTACACAGATATTATGAAAACTCAGGCATTAAAGCAGGCACTCACAAAGTACGGTTTTACAGCGGCATTCGGCGGCGGCAGACGAGATGAGGAGAAGTCGAGAGCCAAAGAGAGAATTTTCTCTTTCAGAAATCAGGCACAGGCTTGGGACCCTAAAAATCAGCGCCCCGAGATGTGGAAACTCTACAACACAAAAATCAATAAGGGAGAAAGCATAAGAGTTTTCCCGATTTCAAACTGGACAGAAAAAGACATCTGGCAGTACATAAAGAGAGAGAATATCGACATAGTTCCGCTTTATTTTGCGGCGGAAAGACCTGTTGTATATCGTGACGGCAATATTATTATGGTTGACGATGACAGATTTCCGCTCAAAGAGGGCGAAGTACCGGAGTACAAGTCGGTTCGTTTCAGAACCCTCGGCTGTTATCCGCTTACAGGCGGCATAGAGTCAACCGCCACAACCCTTGACGAAATTATAGACGAAACTTTAAGCTCCGTATCCTCCGAGCGTACCTCAAGAGTTATTGACAACGAGGCGGCAGGCAGTATGGAACGCAGAAAAAGGGAGGGCTATTTCTAATGAAAGGTTTATTAAAGTTTATTACCTGCGGAAGTGTGGATGACGGTAAAACCACACTCATAGGTCATATTCTGTATGACGCAAAGTTAATATATGCCGATCAGGAAAAGGCACTTGAGCTTGACAGCAAGGTTGGCAGTCGTAACGGCGACATTGACTATTCGCTTTTGCTTGACGGTCTTATGGCTGAGCGTGAGCAGGGCATTACAATAGATGTTGCGTACCGTTATTTTACAACAGACAACAGAAGCTTTATTGTAGCCGATACCCCCGGCCATGAGGAATACACAAGAAATATGGCGGTTGGTGCGTCATTTGCCGACCTCGCCGTAATCCTTATAGACGCATCTCAGGGTGTGCTTGTGCAGACAAGACGACACGCAAGAATTTGCAAACTTATGGGTATAAGACATTTTGTTTTTGCAGTAAACAAAATGGATCTTGTAAAGTACAGCGAAGAGCGTTTTAACGAAATTGTCAGTCAGATTGACGAGTTTAAAAAAGAGCTTTCTCTTGAAAATATCTACATTATTCCGCTTTCTGCCACAGAGGGCGACAATGTAACCGTAAAGTCGGAGAATATTCCTTGGTACAGCGGAGTGCCGCTCCTTGAATACCTCGAAAAGGTTGATGTATCAGCATCAGAGGAGGAAGAGGGCTTTTATATGCCTGTTCAGAGAGTTTGCCGTCCTGACCACACATTCAGAGGCTTTCAGGGACAGATTGAGTCGGGCAGTATAAATGTAGGCGATGAAATTATTGCATTGCCAAGCAATGAAAAGGCTAAGGTTAAGCAAATTCTTGCGGCAGGCAAAGATGTAAAAACCGCATTTAAGGGACAGCCTGTTACAATTACACTTGATAAAGAGGTTGATGTTTCAAGAGGATGTGTAATTGCAAAGGACACAAAACTTGCGCCTTATCAGAAACTCAATGTATCAATTCTCTGGATGGATGACGAACCTCTTGCGGTCGGTACAGATTATCTTGTAAAGCTCGGTACAAAGACAATCAGCGGTATTATTACAGGTATTGAATATGCCGTTGATGTAAATACAGGCGAGCATATAAAGGCAGACACCTTAAACAAAAACGGCATTGCGGTATGTAATCTTTTGCTTACCGAGCCGATTGTTGCCGACTTATTCTCAGCGCACAAAACCTTGGGCGAGCTTATCCTTATAAATCGTGTAACAAATATGACTTCGGCTTGCGGCGTGGTTGAAAGGGTAAGTCAGAAGGGTGTAGCAGGCTCTGAAAAGGCATCGTTCAAGTTTGAAAATCTTGAGGCAAGAGGCGACATTTTCGAGGAATTTTATTACGATACCACAAGCCTTAATGTACTTAAATATCAGCCTGTAAGAGAAACCTACACTGTCGGTGACGAAATTCCGACAAGCGGCGACAGCTACTCGTACCCCGACAGCTTTGATATTATTGTACTTCGTGATTTGGTGGCAGTGAGCGTTCGCAATAAGGTGATTACAGCCATTACTTCGGTTGATGATTACAAATACAGCGGTGTTCCTGTTATTAACGGCAGAGGCTTTGAAATTCTTGCAGACAGCGATGAAAAAATCAAGGCTATGCTTGACGAATACAAAAATCTTGAAGATATTAACGATTCCGAATTTTTCGCAAAGTGGGTTAAGTTTAACACATACAGAAAAATCGTTATTCAAAAATTATAATAATCCCCAATACATAAACAGATGCAGAGTTTAATGCTTTGCATCTGTTTTTTGGTTTTAGGGTTTAGTTAAATAAATTTGGTTCTATTATAAATGTTGTGGAATGATGCTATCTTAAAAATTTTATCAAACAAAAAGCCTTCCACTTGAGGGGAAGCCTTGATAACTTTGTTCTTAATCCCAACTTTTGACAAAGAGCCAATAAATTTTCATCTTTACTGCAAACACTTGCATATCATTTACACTTTTTATCGCTAAACATAATTTCCACTTGAAAAAATTGCAGATTTGTGGTTTAATAAGTTAGTTAAAACTAATCAAAAAGGTGGTATGCTTATGATGATAAATAAACGGCTTATTGCAACAGTCGCAGAAAGCCAAAAATATATTGCAGGCAATGTGGCGAGCCAATGGGTTTCACTCTGCTCCAATGTTGTAATTATGGGCAGTATCGCAGCCTTTGTGGGCAAACTTACCTATGCAAAACCGCAGGCAGGCGATATTGTTTTTCTTGTCGCTGTAATTTTATTGTGTGTGGCTGTGCAATTTGTATGCACCAAAATTTCCTCAAAAATGAGCTTTCTCTCCTCAAAGGAAGTTAAGCAAAAGCTGAGAAGTCTTATTTTTGAAAAGGTGCTGAGGCTCGGAGCATCGTACAACGAAAAAGTAAAAACCTCGGAAATCGTGCAGGTGTCGGTAGAGGGTGTAGAACAGCTTGAAACCTACTTTGGCGCTTATCTTCCGCAGTTCTTTTATGCAATGATAGCGCCGCTTACATTGTTTATCGTAACCTGTTTTGTAAATGTTCTGTCGGCAGTTGTACTGCTTGTGTGTGTGCCGCTTATTCCCGTTGCGATTGCCGCCGTACAAACATGGGCGAAAAAATTACTCTCAAAGTATTGGGGTCAGTACACTGCCTTGGGCGATACTTTCCTCGAAAATTTGCAGGGACTTACAACTCTAAAAATTTACAAGTCCGATAAATTTAAAAATGACGAGATGAATATAGAGGCTGAAAAGTTCAGAAAAATAACAATGAAAGTCCTCACTATGCAGTTAAATTCAATTACAATTATGGATCTGATTGCATACGGCGGTGCGGCTGTCGGAATGATTCTTGCCGTAACGCAGTTTGCAGGCGGACACATTGATATTTCGGGCTGCCTTTTTATAATACTTCTCTCGGCAGATTTCTTTATTCCAATGCGCCGGCTCGGCAGCTTTTTCCACATAGCAATGAACGGTATGGCGGCAAGCGATAAAATCTTTAATCTTCTTGATATTAAAGAAGAAAATTCCGCAAAAGAAAAAATCACTGATAATACCGACATTGAATGTAATAACCTCAGCTTTTCGTATGATGAAAGCAGAGAGATTTTGCATGGTGTAAATATGAGCTTTAAAAAGGGCAGTTTTACAGCTGTTGTAGGCAAAAGCGGCTGCGGTAAATCTACTGTTGCCTCAATTCTTACAGGAAAAAACAAAGGCTTTGGCGGAAGTGTGACGATTGGCGGTATTTCTATAAAAGAAATAAACGAAAACAGTCTGATGAAATCTATTACATATATCGGTCACAACAGCTATATTTTTAAGGGTACGGTGAGGGAGAACCTTTTAATGGCGGCGAATGTTAAAGACGAAGAGCTTTGGCGGGTGCTTGAGCAGGTTAATCTCGCAAACTTTTTAAAGAGCGAAAACGGACTCGATACCTTTATTAATGAAAAGGCAAGCAATATTTCGGGCGGTCAGCGCCAGCGACTTGCGCTTGCAAGAGCATTACTGCACAACAGCGACATATATATCTTTGACGAGGCAACCTCAAACATAGATATTGAGAGCGAAAACGATATAATGGAGCAGATTATTAAACTTGCCAAAACCAGAACAGTTATTCTTATTTCGCACAGGCTTGCAAATGTTGTGAATGCCGACAATATCTATGTAATGCAGGACGGAAACATAATAGAAAGCGGAGCACACACAGAGCTTTTGAAAAACAACAGTGTGTACGCAAATCTTTATAATTCGCAAATTCAGCTTGAAAACTACACAAAGGGGGTGTGAGCAATGAAAAAGAGAAGTAATTTAAACATTATGTTCAGACTTTCGGCACTTGTAAAGCCGCTCGCAGGCTTTATGGCGCTTGCAATAGCAATGGGCATAATCGGTAATTTGTGCGCAGCCTTTATAACAATACTCGGCGGATACGCTATCCTTGATGCGCTCAATATTTCTACGGGTATTTCAATGCTCACCGCCTTTATTCTTGCAGGTGTATTTGCACTTTTGCGTGGTGTTTTAAGGTACGCAGAGCAGGCGAGCAATCACTACATAGCCTTTAAATTGCTTGCGCTTATCCGAGATAAAGTGTTCATAGCCTTGCGCAGACTTTGCCCGGCAAAGCTTGAGGGAAAGGACAAGGGCAACCTTATTTCAATCATAACCTCAGACATTGAATTGCTTGAGGTGTTCTATGCCCACACAATTTCTCCGATTGCAATAGCTGTTATCTTTTGCATTATTATGGTTGTGTTTATCGGCTCGTACAGTGTAATTCTCGGTATGCTCGCACTTGCGGCATATATCACTGTCGGGGTAATAGTGCCGGTTGCGGTTTCAAAGAGCAGTGGCAGTGACGGCGAAAAATTCCGCAAAAAATCGGGCGAGCTAAGCGCCTTTGTGCTTGACAGCCTGTACGGCATTTCGGAGTTAATTCAGTTTGGCGGCGGAAAAAATCGTGCGCAAAAGATGAATGAAAAAACCGAAGAACTGCTTGCAACCGAAAAGAGAATGAAACAAAAAACAGGCACAAGTACGGCTGTAACCAATACTGTAATCTTTGCTTTTGATATTATGCTCTTAGTTGCGGCGGCACTTCTGTATCAAAAAGATATGGTGGGTCTTGACGGTGTAATTATCCCCGTACTTGCACTTATGAGCTCGTTTGGCCCTGTTGTGTCGCTCGCAAACCTTGGCAGTACATTGCAGAATACATTTGCGGCAGGCAACAGAGTGCTTAATATTCTTGACGAGTCGCCTGTTGTTGAGGAGATTACAGGCAGGAAAGATATTGATTTTAATGGCGCAAAGGCGGAGAATGTTACCTTTGCGTATGGCGATGAGGTAATACTTGACAATGTATCGGTTGATATTAAAGAAAATACCGTTGTCGGAATCACAGGCAAGAGCGGCAGTGGCAAGTCAACCTTGCTAAAGCTGTTGATGAGATTTTGGCAGGTGCAAAAGGGTGATATTAAAATTTCAGACGCAAGCATAGAGGATATAAACACCTCGAATTTACGGGATATAGAAAGCTATGTTACGCAGGATACCCACCTTTTCCACGACAGCATTAAGAATAATCTCAGAATTGCAAAGCTTGACGCAACAGATGAGGAAATAGTTAATGCCTGCAAAAAAGCCTCTGTTCACGATTTTATTATGAGCCTGCCAAACGGTTACGATACCATGGTAGGAGAACTCGGCGACACTCTGTCGGGCGGCGAAAAGCAAAGAATAGGACTTGCAAGGGCGTTTTTGCACAATGCGCCGCTTATGCTCCTTGACGAACCTACAAGCAACCTCGACAGCCTTAACGAGGCGGTTATTCTTAAATCGCTTAATGAGGAAAGAGAAAATAAAACCGTAGTGCTTGTATCGCACAGAGAGTCAACAATGAAGATTGCCGACACCGTTTATTGCGTGGAGAACGGGAGGACAAGCTGATGAGCAGAAAACTCGGTGTTGACGAAAAAAGGGAGAGAGAAAAGCAGGTCGTTTCCAAAATGATTGACCTGTACTGCCATAAAAAGCATAAGACCAAGGGCGAGATTTGCGCCGACTGCAAGGCTTTAAAGGATTATGCTCAGCTTAGGAGCAGTAAATGCCCTTTTATGGAAACCAAAACCTTTTGCTCAAACTGCAAGGTGCATTGCTACAAGCCGCAAATGCGTGAAAAGATAAGAGAGGTTATGCGTTTTTCAGGCCCGAGAATGATTTTTTATCACCCTGTTATGGCGGTCAGCCACCTTATAGAGAGCGGCAAAGAGAAAAAACAGCTTGCAAATCTCGCAAATAAAGACTAATTTTATAATAATGGTTTTTTATCAAAAGTTGGGGTTAAGAACGAATTTATCAAGTTTTCCCCTCACATAGGGGAAAACTTTAAAGTATGCTAAAATTTTTAAGACAGCATCATTCCCATTATATTTATTATAGAACCATATTTAACTAAGGCGGTGCGGCGGCTTTGCTTATGCACCGTACCGCCGCATAAAAACAAGCAATAATATACCTGAAAGTTAGCCAAAGCTAACTTTACAATAACATATCGGCTTTAATGCTTTATGCAAAAATTATTAAATTTGGAGGAAAGAAGATGAAAATAAGAAGAATATTATTTTTAGTTTTAGGCTGTATATCGCTTGCACTCGGTTGTGTGGGAATAGTATTGCCGATTTTGCCGACAGTGCCGTTCTTTTTGGCAACTGTGTTCTGCTTTGCAAATTCATCGCAAAGACTGCATAATTGGTTTGTTAATACAAAAATGTATAAAAAGAACCTTGAGTCATTTGTAAACAAAAAGGGAATGACCACAAAAACAAAGGTAAAAATCATAACTTCGGTCACTGTACTTATGACATTCGGCTTTGTGCTAATGCTGATAAAGGGCATAATTGTCCCTTGCATAATTTTAGCAACAGTATGGCTTTGCCACCTGGTTTATTTTATATTCTTTGTAAAAACGATTTCGGAATGAAATGTTCATAAACTATGTGAATTATCCTGCAATTTTTGTATCTGATTTCAGGTGCAAAATTTTAAATACAAAAGTTAGCTTAAACTAACTAAATTTAAAGGAGAGTGAAATAATGGAAAAAGAAAAATCCCCGGCAGCTTGGATTATGCAGTGGGCAGGCAAGCAAAAAATTCTCTATGCGCTCAGCATTGTGCTTGCGGTTTTTAATGTACTGTTCAAGCTGATACCGTTTTTTATCATCGGCGATGTTATCAACAGGCTGATAAACGGTGAAAAAGACCTTAAAACCTATCTTATTGAAATTGCAATGATTGCAGGCTCGTTTGTTATAGCTGAGATTTTTCATTCAGTTTCAACGGCATTTTCGCACAAGGCTACTTTCAGCGTGCTCGGCTTTTGCTCAACCTTTGGAATGTTTATCGGCTATGAAGAAAACTTTAAAAATGCGGTCGAAAAAACCAAAGCCATGAACAATCATTATGATTGCGCATAGGCTAAAAACCGTTCGCAACGCAGACCAAATCGCAGTTGTGGAAAACGGCAAAATTGCTCAGCTCGGCACACACACTCAGCTTATGCAGGAGGGCGGCATTTACAGGAGCTTTGTTAATGCCCGTCAGCAGGCGGCAGGCTGGAAAATTTAGCAATAAAAGATATTCGCTTATCTTTTAGCATAAAATTAGGTGAAAGGCGGTGAAAAATGCTTTTACAAGAAACAGCAATACTCTTAATTCCGTTTTTGGGCACTTCCTTGGGTTCTGCAATGGTTTTCTTTACCAAAAATAAAATCAACGAGAAATTCCAAAAATTCTTGCTCGGATTTGCCTCAGGCGTTATGATAGCGGCGTCTGTATGGTCGCTGATAATTCCGTCAATAGAAATGGCGGAAAAGCAAAATACAGTTGCGTGGCTGCCGTCTGCAATCGGCTTTTTGCTCGGCATAGTTTTCCTGCTTTTGCTCGACAGCGTAATTCCGCATTTGCATTTAAACAGCGACAAACCCGAGGGCGTAAAAACAAGGCTTTCCAAAAACACCATGCTTGTGCTTGCGGTTACCCTGCACAACATTCCGGAGGGTATGGCGGTGGGCGTAACGCTTGCAGGAGCACTTACCGAGAATACAGGCATATCCGTTGCGGGCGCAATCTCGCTTGCCGTAGGAATTGCAATTCAAAATTTTCCCGAGGGCGCAATAATATCTTTGCCGCTCAAGGACGGCGGCTGTTCCAAAATAAAATCGTTTTATTACGGTGTGATTTCGGGTGTTGTTGAACCGATAGGTGCGATAATTACACTGATTTTTGCAGGAATTGTAACGCAAATATTGCCGTATCTTTTGTCATTTGCGGCAGGAGCAATGATTTATGTTGTTACAGAGGAGCTTATTCCCGAATCGCAAAGCGGAAACCACTCAAATGTCGGCACAATAGGTGTTGCAGTTGGGTTTGTAATTATGATGATTTTAGATGTCAGCTTGGGATAGTCTACAAAAGACAGATGATTTTTCGTCTGTATTATTGACAAATTTCGACAAATGAGTATAATATAATTATCAAAATCTTAGGAGGAACAGTTATGAAGAATTTTTTAAAAAATGAAAAATTATGGTGTGTTGTTGCAGGTGCGGCAGCAGTTATCGTTGGTAAAAAAGTATTTACTTCACCAAAGACCCGCAGCGCAGCAGTAACAGGTCTTGCCAAGGGTATGAAGCTCCAGAAGGACGCAAAAGCTAAGTTCCAGAGTATGAAGGACGAGGCAGCCGACCTTTGCTACGACGCAAAGACCGAGGCAGGCATTGCAGAAGAAACTGAAGCAGAAGTTGAAGAATAATGAAATATTCTATTGTGTATGATAAGCCGCAGCGAATCAGATTTCGTTGCGGCGCATATGCTTTTGATAAGGCGTATGAGGGTTATATTTATAATTTATTAATTGAAAAAAGCTATGTAAAAAAGGTTGAGGTAAATGCCGAAAACGGCGGTATCCTTGTTATGTACAGCAGCTGTTATCGTCAGAATGTAATCAATGTGGTTGCCTCAATAGAGCGCAGTTCGCTTGTGCCTGTAAAGGCAAAGAAAACTGTCAGCGTTAAGGATATTGACAATAATTTTAAAACAAATCTGATTTCGTGCATTGCAAAAAGATTTTTGCAAAATTTAATTTTGCCTGCACCAATCAGAACTGTAATTACAATTTACAGAAGTATCCGATACATAAAGAAAGGCTTAAAGGCTTTGTGGAACTGCAAGCTCAATGTAGATGTGCTTGACGGTGCGTCTATTGCAACCTGCCTGCTGCAAAGAAACTTTAAGACCGCAGGCACTATTATGTTCTTGCTTTCGGTATCGGGTATGCTTGAGGATTATACCCACGCTCGCACAAAGGCTGTGCTTACCGACAGCCTTGCAATTAAAACCGACAAGGTGTGGCTTGTAACCGCCGATAATTCGGATGTGCTTATTCCTATTTCCGAGCTTTCGGAGGGCGACAATATCAGAGTGCAGACAGGCAATGTTATCCCTGTTGACGGTGTTGTTGTGTCGGGTGAGGCAACCGTAAACGAGGCGTCTATGACAGGCGAGCCTCTGCCTGTTGCCAAGCGAGAGGGAATAACCGTATTTGCCGGCACTGTGATTGAGGACGGCAACATTGTTGTTAATGTAAAGGCGCTTTCGTCAAACACAAAAATCAGCAGGATTATTGAGCTTATTGATAATTCCGAAAACCTGAAGGCAGGAGTGCAGAGCAGAGCCGAAACCTTGGCAGACCGCATTGTGCCGTTCAGCTTTTTGGGATTTTTGGCAACATTAATTCTCACAAGGAATATTACCAAGGCGGTATCCTTGCTTATGGTGGACTATTCGTGTGCAATTAAGCTGTCTACTCCGATAGCCGTAATCTCGGCGATAAAAGAGGCTGCCGACCACGATATTACAGTAAAGGGCGGCAAGTATCTTGAGGCTTACGCTCACGCCGACACCATTGTTTTTGACAAAACAGGTACGCTCACAAACGCAGAGCCAAAACTCGAAAAGGTAATTTCTTTCAGCGATTATTCGGAGGACGAAATTCTCACAATAGCCGCTTGCCTTGAGGAGCATTTTCCGCATAGCGTGGCAAATGCCGTTGTAAATGCCGCAAGCGAAAGAGGACTTTCTCACATAGAAGAGCATACAGATGTTGAATATATTGTAGCTCACGGAATAGCCACTTCACTCCATGGCAAAAAGACAGTAATCGGCAGCAAGCACTTTGTGGTTGAGGACGAGCAGATTACCGTAACCGAGGAACAGCAGAATATTATTGATGAAAAGTCGGGCGCTTGCTCGGTGCTTTATCTTGCCATAGGCGGCGAGCTTGTGGGTGCGTTGTGCATTAGCGACCCACCACGGGCAGAGGCGGCAAAAGCCATTGAAATGCTCAGAAATCAGGGCATAGAAAGGGTTATTATGCTTACGGGCGACAGCCAGAAAGCCGCACAAATGACCGCAGAAATGCTCGGCATTACAGAGTACAGATGTCAGGTTTTGCCTGAGGATAAGCATAAGTATGTTGAGGAGCTTAAAAAGAGCGGCAAGGGCGTAATTATGGTTGGTGACGGTATCAACGATACCCCTGCACTTGCGGCGGCGAATGTATCGGTTGCTATGCGAGATGCCTCGGATATTGCAAGGGAAACCGCAGACATTACAATCAAGGGTACAGACCTTACAGAGCTTGCAAGAATCAGAACCATAAGTACAGCTTTAATGGACAGAATTAACCGAAATTACAGATTTATCGTCGGCTTTAATTCGGCATTAATGGCATCGGGCTTTTTGGGTCTTATCTCTCCGTCAATGTCGGCATTGCTCCACAATTCTTCCACAATGCTTATTTGTGCCAAGAGTATGACTCCCCTCACAGAGAAAAAGCATAAGAGAAGAAAGACAAAGGAAAACAATTTATAATCTGATTTGATTTTTAAAATTACGGACTTGTTTTTAGCTGATAAACAGGTTCGTAATTTTTTGTATGCAAAACATAGTAAAATATCGTTAAGCAACGGCAATATTATGCGTAAGTTGTCTGTTGTAAATAAAAACATACAAAATAATGTCGGCAAAACATAGCTGCCGTTTTACGCATTGTGCTTGAGCACAGACCTTTGCGGAGTAAAGTGTGAAAATCCGTTTTTCCTTTCGTCCTCGGTAGTCGGCAGTAATTACGAAATGGTAGCCAAGGCTTTTGACGAGGGCTGGGCAGGAGTAGCGTTTAAAACAATCGGTATGTTTACTCCAAACGAGGTTTCTCCGAGATTTGCTGAATTTGATAAGGAAGATACAGCTTTTGTCGGTTTTAAAAATATTGAACATATCAACCTATTCTCTTGAAGAAAATCTTGAGTTTTTCAGAAAGCTAAAGGAAAATTATCCCACCAAGGTAATTATTGCCTCAATTATTGGCAGTAACGAAGACGAGTGGACAAAACTTGCCTCTCTTTGTGAGGAGGCAGGCGCAGACGGACTTGCGGCTATCAACACCATAAAAAGCATTATGAATGTTGATTTAAAGGGATTCTCAACCTCGCCTAATGTAAGCGGTTAATCCTCGGCAAATGTGCCGACTACATTCTCGGAGATGAATCAAATGTATTCAGCGTGTTTGTTGATGCCTGCAATGATGACTGCGTGGCAAAAATACGCTCACGAATTTATGTTTCGGACGAAAGAGCAAAGGATATGAAAAAGCGTACCGAATTTGCACTATACAGGTAAACAGATTTTTGCTGACATAACATAAAAGCCAAACATTGCAGAAAGTTTTGTAATGCCTGGCTTTTATTTTGTTATTACACAATGTTAAGTGTAAAATATTTTATAAAACTATGCTTTGCGCATTAATTCATCAAAAACCTAACCGCACCTATGCAATTACATAAGTGCGGTTTATTGTTGTAAATTCTAATGTTCTGAATAGTGGTGCGCCTTATCGAGCAGCATATCCTTTACTTTCATAAGCCTTGTTCGGCTGCTGCGGTCGTTTTCCTCAAGCTTCATTGAAATGTACTTTATCGTTTCCTGATACCTCGGTATCATAACATGCTCAAGCGAGTTTACTCGGCGGCGTGTTTTTTCAATCTCTGCCGACATCAGCTCGCAGCTTTTTTCAATCTCTGCCAAACGAATAAGGTCGGGCAATAGGTCGTTCAGGCTCATTACCGCATCGTCAAGCTCAAACGAAGTAAAAGCAAAGCCATAGGGGAAAATATCTCCCTCGCTGCTCGTTCGTGTGCTTGTGGTAAACTGCGGAATATCCACGCTCATTACATTTTTTGATGAAATTTCAAGGTTTATTCTCTGCTTTGGCGACATCAATGCGGCGTCAAGCGCCTCTTTAGACATAACCGCACTTGCGTTCACAAAGTGGTTGCCGCACTCAGCAAGCTCGTTTTCTATCTTTTCTCTGAGTGCCTTGTTCTCCTTTACAAGGTCAAGAAAACGGCGCATCAGCTCGTCACGCTTGTCTTTTAACATTTTATGACCACGAGTAGCCGTTGCAAGCTGCTTTTTCAGCTTGCTAAGCTGCATTCGGGTGGGATTAACATTTAAAACTGCCATCTGTAAACACCTTCAATGCGTCATTCTTTTCCGTAAAATTCATCGAGCATATCGTCCTTTATTCGCTTTAGCTCGCTCCTCGGCAGAATATGCAAAAGTTTCCAGCCAATATCAAGCGTTTCTTCAATCGAGCGGTTGGTGTCATAGCCTTGCGACACATACTCTCTCTCAAATGCCTCGGCAAATTCGGCATACTTTTTATCCATATCCGTAAGCGCCGCCTCGCCGAGAATAACCATAAGCTCTCTTGCGTCTTTTCCTCGTGCATATGCGGCAAAAAGCTGGTTCATGGTTGCCGCATGGTCTTTACGGGTTCTGTCAGGGCCAATGCCCTTGTCCTTTAGTCTTGAAAGTGACGGAAGAACATCAATAGGCGGAGTAATTCCCTTTCTGTAAAGCTCACGAGAAAGAATAATCTGTCCCTCTGTAATGTATCCCGTAAGGTCGGGGATAGGGTGAGTTTTGTCATCCTCCGGCATTGTAAGAATAGGAATAAGTGTGATTGAACCCTCCTTGCCCTTTAATCTGCCTGCTCTCTCGTACAGGGTGGCAAGGTCTGTATACATATATCCGGGGTAGCCTCGTCTGCCCGGCACTTCTTTGCGTGCCGCCGAAACCTCTCTGAGTGCGTCGGCATAGTTTGTAATGTCGGTCATTATTACAAGTACATGCATACCCCTGTCAAATGCCAGATATTCTGCGGCGGTAAGCGCCATTTTCGGAGTTGCTATACGCTCAATGGCAGGGTCGTTTGCAAGGTTTACAAACATTACCGTTCTGTCTATCGCTCCCGTTTCTTTAAAGGACTGCACAAAGTAGTCGGACTCCTCAAAGGTAATGCCCATTGCGGCAAACACTACGGCGAACTGCTCGTCTTTGCCTCTTACGGCAGCTTGTCTTGCAATCTGAGCGGCAAGCTGAGCGTGGGGCAGACCCGATGCCGAGAAAATCGGCAGCTTTTGTCCTCGTACAAGGGTGTTAAGTCCGTCAATGGCAGAAATTCCCGTTTGAATGAACTCCTGCGGATAGTTTCTTGCGGCAGGGTTCATAGGTGTGCCGTTTATGTCGAGCCTTTTTTCGGGAATGAGCGCAGGGCCGCCGTCTATCGGATTTCCAAGTCCGTCAAAAACTCTTGAAAGCATATCGGGAGAAACGGGCAGCTCCATAGACCTGCCTAAAAATCTCACCTTTGAATTGGCAAGGTTAATGCCTGCGGCGGATTCAAAAAGCTGAACGAGTGCGTTTGTGCCGTCCACCTCAAGCACCTTACAGCGGCGGGTTTCTCCGTTTGGCAGTTCAATTTCGCCAAGTTCATCATATGTTACTCCCTCAACATCGCTTACCATCATAAGTGGGCCTGCAACCTCTCGTATTGTGCGGTATTCCTTTGGCATCAGTCCTCACTCCTTTCAAGAACTTCCTTAATTTCGGCCTCAAGCTGAGCCTTAATAAATTCAAATTCGTCGTGAACCTTGTCCTCAGGCTCATATTTATATCTGCCTATGCGCTCACGAACGGGCAGATTAACAAGCATTTCAATGTCGCCGCCGTTTGCAAGCGCCTCTCTTGCCTTGTCATAGTAGGTGAGAATTGCCCTCATCATAAGCACCTGCTTGTTAAGCGAGGTGTAGGTGTCGGTTGGGTCAAAGGCATTTTGGTGCAGGTAGTCCTCTCTGATAGACCTTGAGGTTTCGAGTTTAAGTCGGTCGGGAGCAGAGAGTGCGTCCATACCAACAAGGTTTACGATTTCCTGCAGCTCGCTCTCCTCCTGCAAAAGCGACATTATTCTGCCACGCAGCTCCATAAAGTCGGGAGCGGCATTTTTAGCGAACCAATCGGCAAGCTGATCCGTATAAAGCGAATAGCTTGTAAGCCAGTTTATAGCGGGGAAGTGTCTTTTGTACGCAAGGTTTGCGTCAAGTCCCCAGAACACCTTAACAATTCTAAGCGTTGCCTGCGATACAGGCTCTGAAATATCACCACCCGGAGGCGACACCGCACCTATAACCGAAAGTGCCCCCTCTGTGTCATCACTGCCGTTTACAATAACTCTGCCTGCTCTTTCGTAAAACTGAGCAAGTCGGCTGCCAAGATAAGCAGGGTAACCCTCCTCACCCGGCATTTCTTCAAGTCTGCCCGACATTTCTCTGAGTGCCTCTGCCCAGCGAGAGGTTGAGTCCGCCATAAGCGCAACCGTGTATCCCATATCACGAAAATACTCCGCAATGGTTATGCCTGTATAAATGGATGCCTCACGAGCCGCAACCGGCATATCCGAGGTGTTGGCAATCAGCACCGTCCTCTCCATAAGCGAGTTGCCTGTGCGTGGGTCTTTCAGTTCGGGAAATTCGTTCAGTACATCCGTCATTTCGTTGCCACGCTCGCCGCAGCCGATATATACGATAATATCTGCCGCCGCCCATTTTGCAAGCTGGTGCTGAACCACCGTTTTGCCTGAGCCGAAAGGCCCCGGTACAGCCGCCACACCGCCCTTTGCAAGGGGGAAGAGTGTATCTATCGGTCTTTGTCCCGTTGTAAGGAGAATATCGGGCGAGAGCTTTCGCTTGTACGGTCTGCCCACACGAACAGGCCATTTCTGGCACATTGTCACATCAGTAGCGCCCTTGTCTGTTTTAAGAACGGCAACCGTTTCGTCTATCGTAAAGTCGCCCTCGCTTATGCTTTCCACCACACCGCTTACCTTGTTTGGCACAAGTATTTTGTGCAGTACAGCGTGAGTTTCCTGTACTGTACCGAGTGTGTCGCCTGCCACAACCTTGTCGCCCTTTTTCACAAGCGGAGTAAAGTGCCATTTCTTTTTATGGTCGAGTGACGCAACCTCTACACCTCGTTTGAGGTTAGTGCCTGCAATCTTCATAATTTCGTTTAGCGGTCGCTGAATACCGTCATAAATCGAGCCGATAAGTCCCGGGCCCAATTCAACCGAAAGCGGAGCGCCTGTGGACTCCACTGTCTCGCCCGGGCCAAGTCCCGAAGTTTCCTCGTACACCTGAATTGACGCTTTGTCGCCATGCATTTCTATTATTTCGCCGATAAGTCGCTGACTGCTTACACGCACAACATCAAACATATCGGCGTCACGCATACCCTCGGCAATTACCAAAGGGCCTGCCACCTTAGTTATAATTCCTGATTTCAAAATTTACACCTCAATCATTGAAGATAATGTCCGAACCGACTGCCTTTTCTACAAAAGACGACAGCCTCTTTGTGCCTATGCCCGTATTGCCCCTCACACCGGGGATAGGGATAACGGCAGGCAGCATTTTTTCTTCATATCTTTTGCGCTCTTTTTCAACAAGTTCAAACATTTCTTCGGTAATGAAAATTACCGCATAGTTGTCACCGTCAGCAATCTTTCTGAAAAGCTGCGGAGCGTTTTCGCTGTCATCGCAAGAATAAATATCCATACCGATTGCCGCAAAGCCCTTAATGCTTTCGCTGTCGCCTATAACGGCAATGTTTTTAGCCATAAACCTCACGCAGCCTTTCTTTTATAGTTTGATAGTCGGTTTTGGTGCGTATACCGCTTGCTATGATGTGAATTACCTTTTTTTCGGTTTCATTCGCAATCAAATATCCCGTTATGGGGTCTGCGCCGTCACCGCTTACTTTGCATTTTTCTTTTGTAAGGCTCATAAGCGTGTTGTCTGCAAATCGTTCAAAGGCTGACGGCGAGTGCTTGTATTCCTCTGCCGCCTTGCTGCAGCCGTATGCAGAAATTTTACTCAGAACATCGAGCAGCGGCTCCACTCCCTTTACGCTTGCGTCTATAACCTTTGTGCGAGGGAAATCCTGCACCCCGCATATTGCATTTTCAAAAAAATCTCTATCGCAGTCCGCCTTAGCTCCTCTTATGGCTATTTTTACATTGTTGTAGAAAACGGTTGTTTTAAAATATTGAGCCATAAATTCGCTGCCCGATTTTTCCGCCGTCTTGATGATAAGCTCCATAAATGCCTTATCAAGAATTGCGTCACTGAGCCTTGCATCCCCCGTATGTGCGAGTACCTCATAGGCTTTGTCGGCAGGGGCGCTTAAATCCTCGCCGAGGAGCGAAAACTTCCTGTTCTCAACTGCGGTTGTGAGTGTGTCAGCCGAAAAAACACTCGGCTCTGTAATCAGATGCGCATACTCTCTGCCCGAAAGCGTACCCTTTAAAACCGCCTTAATGTTGTGAACATCGTTAAGATACAAAAACGGAGTGAATACCGCAAAGTCGGGTGCGGTTCGCCTTATATAGTCCCACACGCTCTGGCTGTGCGACTTTAAAATTTCCTCAATGTCGCTGCCGTCACCGTATCCCTTGTCGCTCAGGTATCGGCAAAGCCCGCCCTCGCTTTCGCAGGCAAGCATATGCTCAATGTCGCCGTTTGTAAACAGATTTTTTTCTTTTGTACGGACGGAGCCGATGGAAAATTCATAAGATAATGCCATCCTTACCCTCCTTATGCCTTAAACAGCTCTTGATTTATAAAATCCTCGATAATATCCCGTTTTTCAGACAAAATCGCCGAGAAATCCATATTCTCTTCAATGTCGCCGCATTTGAGAATAAAGCCGCTTTCAATGTTGCAGGGAGTGGGGCAAAGCTCTGCCTTTACGCCGCAGTCTGCAAGCCTTGCGATAAAATTCTTGGGAAGTCGGTTTAAATCCCTTTTGCCGAGCATTACAACTCCGTTTTTGCCGCTGAGCTTTTTGGCAAATGTGTAAATCTGTTCAAAGTATTCCTCATCTGAAAGATTGTTAATTTTATTTAAAATTTCATTGTATGTTTTGTCAATCTCCTCACGCCGCCTTTTCAGAAAGGCATTGCGTGTTTCAAGCTCGCAGCGGCTTTTGGACGCCGCCCTCATTTGCTTGACCTTTAATTGTGCTTTGTCGGCAATTTCAGCAGAAATCTTATCGGAATCGAGCTTTGCCTGCGCCGCTGTCTGTGCGCATTTTTTATCTGTTTCGGCATTAATTTCGCTAATCCTTGCGTCACAGTCAAGTTTTATGCGATTTAAAATTTTGTCACCGCTGTTCAAAGTGATTCCACCTTTCTATCGTAATAATCATATCGCTGTTAAATATTAAGGCTTGGAACAGTAATAACAACGAGGAGTGAAACTATAAACGAAAGAAGAGCGTAAATCTCAACGAGGGTTACGGAAACCATAGCCTTTGAAAAGTTGGAGTCATCTTTTGCGCTGAGTGCAATACCCGATACGGCAGCCTTGCCCTGAGCAAAGCCTGAAATCATACCGCCGATGCCGATAGCAAGAGATGCGGCAAAGTAGGCAAGTCCCTGACCGATGGTTGGCATATCGCCGCCGAGAACACCGCCGCTTACAAGAATAAGAAAGCCTACGATAAAGCCGTAAAGTCCCTGAGTACCCGGGAGAAGTGTGAGCACGAGCATTTTACCGAACTTTGACGAGTCCTCGGAGAGAACTCCCATTGCGGCTTGTGCGGCAGAGCCTACACCCTTTGCCGAGCCTACTCCTGCAAGTGCTGTTGCTGTTGATGCGCCTAAAAGTGCGAAAAATATTCCATTCATTTTGATTTATCCTCCTTGATTTTTATATATTTGCTGTTGAGCTTAAACGGCTTGAATTCCTTGCCGCCGCCCTCGTAAAATTTTCCGAACATTTCAACATACTGAAGTCGCATTGTGTGAACATACGAACCGAGTGCGTTTAGTCCGATATTTATTGCGTGTCCTATCACGAACACAATAATCAGTAAAATAATGCCAAACCAGCTTTTGCCAAACATAGTTGACAGCATATTGAACACCTGCGCCATAACGCCCGTTGTAAGTCCGAGCGCAAGAAGTCGTGAGTAGCTTAACAGGTCGCTGATGTAACCCGTAATGTCATACAAGGAGGCAAGTCCGCCTATAACCTTGCCAAATCCCTTTTTGTGCCTGCCCTGAGTAAGCACAAGTCCCACAGCACAAGCAATGGCAATGCCTGCGCCAATGTAAATGAGGGTTTGACCCACTGCCATACCCACAGCGAGAACGGCAAAGCCTGCGAGCATAAGCATCCACAAGCCTGTATCAAAGAATGCGCCGCCGTAATCCTTGTGTTTAAGGCAGACATAGAATTTACAGCCCATACCCACGAGAATGTGAACAAGTCCGAACGCTATGGAGATTATCATAAGCATAAGTGCGTCCTTTTGCGGGTCAATGGTGGGCCATGGGAAAATCTCTTTCATTGTAATATTTCCGCCGGTAAAGTAGTTGTAGAGAGTGGCGGGAGCGTCACCAAAGAAACTTGCAAAAATAAGTCCCCATATAAAGGTGGAAACTCCGCAATACTGAAAGAGTTTAAGGCTGTTTTTCATTTGTGTGTCGGGTTTAAAAATTTTAATTGCAAGTGCCGTACCTATCACCATGAGAAGTCCGTAGCCTGCGTCCGAGAACATCATTCCAAAGAAAAAGTAAAAGAAAAACGCAAGCAGTGGGGTAGGGTCAATGTCATAGTGTGACGGCGGAGAGTACATATTGACAATGCTTTGCGCAGGAGCGGCAAAGCGGTTGTTTTTCAGCTTTACAGGTGCTTTTTCCTCGTCAGCCTCGCCAAATTCTATATAGCAGGAGGAAACCCTTTCGCAAAGCCTTTCCAATTTTTGACAGTCCTCCTCAGGAATATATCCCGTAATGACAAATACATTTCGCGAGTGCCAAAGCTCGCCGATAACGGCATACTTGTCGGCTCTTATTCTGAAGTAATCCTGCGTGTCTTTAATTTTCTTGCGCCTGTCTGCAAAAGAAATTATCTCTTTCTTTGCGTTTTCACTGCTTTCGCTCAGCTTTTGCTTTTGCTCCGTCAGCCGTTTTGTTTCGGCAAGCGGTGTAAGATTTCCGCTTGTAATCGGCTTGGCAAACCCAATGTCACGAAGTGTGCTTTCCGCAAGCTCCCTTTGTGCAACGGGGGCAAACAGCACAAGGCAGGTAAGACCCTCGCCTGCAAATTCAATTTCAATGTCGAAGTCAAGCTTTGGAGCAATCCCGGCAAGCGCCTTTGAAAGCGATACCTCGTTGTATTCCTTTTGAATTGTGCCGATAAATACGGCGGTCGTCTTTGTGTCCTGCGTATTTATGGGTATGTCAAGATTTTTCCAAGGCTCAAGCTGAGCAAGGGCGGTTTTTATTCGTATTCGCTCAGCCTCGTTGTCGGCAATTTTCTTGTTAAGCTCGCAAATTCTGTTGCATACATCAATCACTTCTCCTGCGTGAGAGGCTATAACTCCGATTTCGTCCGGGTCAATCTCTCGTCTGCCGCTGAAAGCCGAAAGAATACTTTTCTTTTCGGGAGAATATCTGTCGAGAATTTTCAAAGCGTTTTCGCTCAGATTAACATTCCTCTCAAAAATCTGAATTTGTGAGGTCATATCAATTTTGTCGTACCCTTTTTTACAGGTTCCGGTTTTTTCAATCTGCATCAGTTCCGAATCCTGCAAATGTTCGAGAAGTCGCTTTCTGTCCTGCCGCAGGGCAATAATCTGAACCGACTTCATTTTAAGTTTTGCCAATGTTTATCACCACGCTTTTTTAGCTATAAAGCAAGTATTTTAATAGCCTCGTCTATTACACGACTGCGGTTTTTGTCTGCGGTTTGCGAGAGTATTTCGCAATCAAAATCAGCCTTTTCGCAGGCTGATTTAAGCTCCTGTCTGTTCTCGCTCATAGTTTTTTCAAAAAGAACCTCGGCGCTTTTCTGAGCATTTTCCTTTGCCAAAAGTACCGTCTGCGCCGCCTCGGCTTTTGCCTGCTCTATTCTCTCCGCAGACTTAGCCTTTGCATTGGTTTCACGCTGTTTACATTCCTCCTCGGCTTGATATACAGCCTCCAGCATATCCTTTGCCATTCATATCCTCCTTTGCTAAATATATATAAAATATTTTTAATAAAATCCGCTGTTTTGTCATCTATTCTTAAACTATAACACATTTATTTTAAAAAATCAATCAACTTACACAAAAAAATTGCGTATGTTCTCAAAATTTCTGCAAAATATTTATGCTCTCGCAAATTAAGCATTATGCTGTTATTATGATTTATTTATTTAAAATTATAAAAAAAGGTGTTGCCGAAAAAGCAACACCCGCTTGTCATAGTCTGTCTTTTATGCAGTTTTCAATAAATTCTATGCTCTCGTCATTTGAAAGCACCATATCCGTATCGCATAAATGCGAGGCAAAATCATAAAACGGTTTTGCAAAGCCACATTCGTTCAGTTTGAAAATTGACGGCTTGCGTATTTCAGGTCATAAGAAATCATAAGCGTATAGTTGTCGCTTACCAGGGTAAGTGGGAACATAGAGTTTTCCATTACCTTGTCATAGTAGTAATAAGCATGATAATCGGTATCGCTTAAAAACACAGGGTAAACCTTGCTGATAATGTCAATGTTTTCGTAATAGTTTTCAAAACTATCATTGTGCGGTTTTATGCCGATTATCTGCGTTACGGTAAGATTTGGGCGAAAAAGTTGCTCTTGAAATATGCAAACAAATGTTCTATAATAGATATAGGGGGATTTTTAATTATAAATCCAAATCATAAATAAAAACGAATGAACGAATTAAACGAGCGAATAATTAAGCAAATAAAAATTAAAACAAATAAAATTAAACTAAAAAACTAAATTGAATAGGATTGATGTCTATGGCAAGACCGGCTAAAAAAGGCTTGGACTATTACCCGTCAGACACAAACAGGAGAAACGATTTTAAAATAATGGATCTGTTAAATCAATACGGGCCGTTGGGATACACGATATACGACTTCTGTTTGCAGTATGTTTACGAAAACGGGTATTTTCTTGATGTGCCTTTACAACAGGTGTGTTTGACTTTGTGCAGGGACATTGGTGCTAAATGGATAAAAAACAAAAACCTTGTGGGACAAGTTATAGATTATTGTGCGGATATAGGCTTATTTGACAAAGACCTCCTGCGACAAAATGTTATGACCTCTGTCGGAATTCAGCGACGCTACGATTCAGTGACTGTTAGGAACAAGGTGGATAAATCTGAATTTTGGCTGCTCGGAAAAGAAAATTGCGAGGCGGCTTTAATAAATGCACCCAAAAACGGAGTTTCTGCAACAGAAACTAAGGTTATTGCAACAGAAACCGAAGTTTCTGCAACAAATATGCCACAAATAAAAGTAAATAAAATAAAAGAAAAAGAAAAGAAAACCGATGTTTTTATTTCTTTATTGTTGAAAGATGAAAGTGATTATCAAGTGACATTTTCTCAGTTGAATAATTTAAAAAATATTTACACATTGATTGATGTTGAAAACGAACTCGTAAAGATGTCTAAGTATTTTGAACTGCACCCCGATAACAGAAAATCGCTTGATGATATAAAAAGCTATATAGACCGTTGGTTATTAAAGAGGAGTGATGAGGTTGACGGCATACGAAAGAATAATTCAAAAGTACCTGCCAAAAGACGGAGCACAGGAGTGTTTAACACAGGCGAGGTTGTACTCTGAGCTTACGGCAGAGGAAAAGGCACAGCGAGAGGCGGATATTTTTAATGCACAGGCAGGCAGGCTGACAGGCTATGACTGCGATAAATGCAAAAACAAGGGTACGATATACAGCACAGTAAAAAGGGATTTTTGCGGTACAGAAACCTTTGAGGTGGTTAGCCGACCCTGCGAGTGCTTAAAGGTGAGAGCAGAGCTTAAGAGAATTAAGAAAAGCGGACTTGCAAGGCTGATTGAAAGGTACAATTTCGGAACATATATTGTCAAGAGCGAATGGCAGGCTTACATAAAGAAATGCGCCGAGGATTTCGCAAACAATCCCGTAGATTGGTTCTATATCGGCGGTCAGTCGGGCTGTGGAAAAACGCATATCTGCACAGCAATAATCGGTTCGCTGTTAAAGCAGGGCAGGACGGCAAGGTATATGCTTTGGGGCGATGACATAACGGCGATCAAGCAGGCGGTGACAAACGCCGAGCAGTACGAAAAACTTATGAGCAATGTAAAAAATGCCGATGTGCTGTATATTGACGATTTTTTCAAGACACGCAGTGGCGAGGGAATAAGCAATGCCGATGTGAATACAACCTTTAAAATCATAAACTACCGCTACAACGAGCAGCTGCCAACAGTGATAAGCTCCGAGCTTTCCATAAACGAAATTGCGGCGATTGACGAGGCATTAGGCAGCCGCATAGCCGAAATGACAAGAACGCATAAGATTTACATTTCAAAGGATAAAAGCAAAAATCAGAGGTTTTACTATGGATAAAGCAGTAACATGATTTTTTATGAAAATGGAAAAAGTGCCGACTGTAACGGCTCAGGAACGCAGAGTGAGGATCGTTAAGGGCAAGCCGGTATTTTACGATTCACCGAGAATAAAATCGGCTAAGGCTTTACTTGTGGCTCATCTAAAACAGCACAGACTGTCAAAGCCGAATGATAGCGGTGTAAGGCTGAGGGTAAGTCGGCTTTTTCCAAAAGGCAGACACAAAGACGGTGAGTATCGTATTACAAAGCCCGACACAGATAACCTACAAAAAATGCTCAAGGACTGTATGACGCTCTGCGGATTTTGGACAGATGACGCACTTGTGGCAAGCGAGATATGCGAAAAGTTTTGGGCAGATGTGCAAGATATGTAAAAACTTCCGATGAATATGTGAACTTCTCAAAAAGCGTCGGACTTTCTCAACAATGGGACAGAGTAACGGTTGGCGGCAACAGCCTTGAGGGTATTACAAAGCCTAAAAAAGCCAGTTCACCGATAAGCGGAATAAAAACTTCTTCCTTGCCGATTAAAAACGCAGAAAATCATACCTTTAAGGGTAAATTCGGTGTTGAAAAATCGGACGAAAGTGGTATAATGAAATTAAAGAAGTCAAATATCTTTAATTCAAAATCCGACCCGATGTATGAGGTTACGGGAAGTGCCTTTGATTCCCACCCGAATGAGGTCAAGAAAATTATTGAGCAGTTGAAAGAGTGGGGTGTAGAGGTAAACTATGGCTCGTCAACTCTCGGCTATGGCTGTATTCGTAGAGGACAACCCGGCGTTTTGAGTATAACCGAGAATGCAAGTTATAGTGCATGGCTGCATGAGTTTCAACATGTTAAAGACGATAAAGAGGCAGGTTGGGACGGAGCAATGGTACTGTTTTCTGACACGAAAGAGCGAGAGCGTAGGGAAAGAAACGCATATGCTATTGAAATTTCTTTAGCGAAAGAATTGGGCAGAGATGACATTGTAAAAAGGCTGGAGGCGAATCTTAATGAAGAAATCGAACAAATATACAAGAAAGCAGAAGAATATTGACGATGTTCGTGCAGATTTACTCAGTGGTAATAGTTTATCTTGTATTTATGCTATTCGATATTGCACTCTTAACAATATAACTGATGATATTACAATTAACATGATTAAAAGCCTAAAAGATAGTGATTTAATTGAGTGGAATTCTGTAAGGGTATCGGACTGTGCAAAGGCGGCTTTGGATTTACTTGGTATTGAAAAATATCAAGGTGAAGATGATCCGGTTACCGATTATATAGATACTGTATTTTTTACCAATATCGAAGAATAGTTTACAAATTTAATAAATCAACTAAGCACTTAGCACAAGCTGAGTGCTTTTTTAATACCCTAAATCCGAAAGGTGGTGATAAAATGAAAGTAAAGGTAGTAGTATCGTTCAACGATAAGATGAACGGCTCTATAAACAGACCAGTAAACGAGGTTTTTGAATGTACCAAGGAACGAGCGGAAAGCCTTATGGGCAGAGGCTTTGTGGTTGCTGTACAGGATACCAAAAATAAAAATATTGCTGACTAAGCACTTGTGTTGTGACTGTACAGGTGCTTTTATTTTACCCCGCCGTTGGTTTATACGGCTGAATTTCTACCGCAGGCAAAGCGGAATACAAGCTATGCAGAAAGGATTTTATTATGAAGAACATACACACACTTCTCTCTGAAATCGGCATTACCGTACCCGAAGAGAAAAAAGCGGATTTTGACAAGGCGGTGCTTGCAAATTACAAGACTGTTGCAGAGGTTGAAAAAATTACAACCGCAAGAGATAATTACAAATCACAGCTTGAAACGGCACAGACGGCACTCAAAAAGCAAAGGCTGAGTGGTTGAAAAACATAGCAAATAAGCCGTTTTTCGCATTTTACCATAAAAAATAAGCACCCGATTGCTCGAGTGCTTTTGGCGGAGATGGAGAGATTTGAACTCTCGCGTCGGAGTTACCGACCTACTGGTGTTCGAAGCCAGACCCTTCAGCCACTTGGGTACATCTCCAAATAAATATTACATTTAATTATTATAACGGCTTAACTGAAAATTGTCAAGAGCTGTAACTAAATTATTACTCTGTCATAAAATGAAATGAATAAGCAATACTGAGTTAATATATGCAAGGCGGGTGATTTTATGGCTTTTGACACAAGAGAATTGTTTGCTCGGTTGTTAAAATGCGAGAGCGGCGGCGAGGGAGTAGAGGGAATGAGGGCGGTTGCGTCCGTTATCATCAACAGGTCAACAGTGCCTAACGGTGAGTTTGCCCGAATAAGCAACGGCGGAAATGTGCGGGCAATTATTGAACAGCCAAATCAGTTTACCTGCTTAAAAACAACTGTCGGCGGACAATACAATCCGCAAAATGTGTATAACATTGTCCCCGAAGATATACACTACGAAATTGCAGATTGGGCGCTTGCCGGCAACACCGACAGCTCGGTCGGCAATTCGTTATTCTTTTTCAATCCCTATTCCTCAACCTGCCCAAACTTTTTTCCGACAAATATCGGCGTGATTTACAATCGTGTCGGAAAACATTGCTTTTACTCTCCGACTCAGGCTTACAACAACACATAGGAGTGGTTCGTTTTGGTAAATTACATCAACAATAAAAAGGCGCTGCAGCTCAACCCAAATACTCTGTATAATCTCGACACCAATCCCTCAGCCTGCAATAATTATAATTGTATAAACAACCAGATTCCAAATACCATACAGCAATACGGATACGAAATTCCGTCGGTTCTCGACCTTGCAACCTTGGTAAGCCCCACAAGCCCGAATTATTATAGTTTCAGTCCTACTCAGCAGGCGCAGAATATGAGAAATTCCGCTCAAAATCAGCCGTCACAAACCGGTCCCGCACAAAGTCAGTACAACGAGGCGGCACAGGATTTGGCTGTTCGTGAAGTTCAGAACATAGACGCAACCCAGCCGTACAATCCCGAAACCCTGCCGACCCCTGCCATGATAAATGAGCAGAATATGCAGAATACGCAGTCAGCAATGTCATCGGCGAGCCTGCTTACCGATATTAAAAATCCGTACGAGGTCACAGCCGAAAGCGTGCAGTATCTCAACGGCTTTATTCGCACCCAAATCGGCAGGAGAGTATCCATTGATTTTCTTGTCGGCTCAAACACAATCGTTACCAAGTCGGGATATTTGCTCGGAGTTGCCGCCAACTATATCCTCATAAACGAGCTTGATACCAACGACCTCACAACCTGCGATTTCTATAATATAAAATTTATCAGATTTTATTTTGATTAAAATAAGATGCTTTTTCAAAAGTTGGGGTGAATATGTTTTAGCCGACTTTCGGTCGGACAACAAAGTTAAGAGAAAGAAAAATTTTCTGCCCGAAGTTAAAAGTCTGGTCAACCTTTTCAAAGGTTGTGGGCGACGCCCGCAAATAGTTTTCTTTTATACAATGTCTGACAGCCAAATGGCTTGCCGTTTGCGGCTTGAATACAATGGCAAGAGCCTTTTAATTGCGTAAGTGGGAATAAGTCAGAAAGATTATTTTATAAGTTTGTTGCCTGTAAACTACTTATACATTATAATAAAATGCCTACCATTCCGTTTTCTTTTGCGTGAAAAGAAAAGCTCCAAAAGAAAGCACG
>ERZ791746.310-NODE-310-length-48619-cov-11.148402_pt1 | contig 48619 bp, 37 predicted proteins | sample MGYA00510038_ERZ791746 | MGnify/ENA primary metagenome ERZ791746 (study PRJEB30046, sample SAMN00792018) | human gut metagenome | study: EMG produced TPA metagenomics assembly of the A metagenome-wide association study of gut microbiota in type 2...
CTTGAGTCAGACACCTTTTTTGGCGACTGTTTTAATTCAATTATTTCACAGCCCCATTGTATAAGGTTCCCCTTCCTTTTAAGCGCAGCGCCCCACCCGCTTCGACGAGCGCAGCGACGTTGAAGCCACCACCCGGTTGGCAGGCGCAGCGATGCCAACCTGCAACCCTTACGAATCTTTCGTACGCTTAGCCCGTAAACTCTGCGGTCTCATCCCCAATATATAATCGCGGCGCTATATAATCTGTGCGCCGCCACCTTCCCCTCAGCCACTTCAGCCACCTCAGTCACTTCAGCCACCTTTTCAACAAACAGCAAAACAGTACCATGAAAAGTTCCCCTTTCCATGGTACTGTCTCTTTCACACAGCTGCACCATTTTTGATGCGGCTGATAGCTTCTTTCGCTGCCCGCTGGGCTGCTTCCTTTTTATTTTTTCCGATACCCGTTCCGAAATCTTTCCCATTGATAGTAATCTGCATCCAGATGGTCTTATCATGGTCCGGTCCTTCATCGTGAATCACATTGTATCGGATTTCTACGTCCCCATGCTTCTGGACCAGTTCCTGGAGGTCTGTCTTATAGTCATGGTCATAGTTGCCTTCATCAATGAGGTCAAGGTATTTCTTTAAATGCCCCAGGATAAAACGGGCCGCCACTTCGTAGTTGTTGTCCAGATAAACGGCGCCGATGATGGACTCGAATGCATCGCCCAGGATAGACATTCTCGTCCGGCCTCCGGACATTTCTTCGCCCTTTCCCAAAAGCATATACTTGCCTACCTGAAATTTGGCGGCACATTCCGCGCAGGCCGGTTTACATACGGCACTGGCCTTGGCCCGTGTCAGTTTTCCTTCCGGCCAGGAAGGAAAGCGGAGGAAAAGGTATTCCCCCACCACCAGATCAAGAACGGCGTCCCCAAGAAATTCCAGTCTTTCATTGTCATGGATGACTTCCCCCTTATGCTCATTGGCATAGGAGGTATGGGTCAAGGCGGTATTCAGAAGCTCGATATTCTGCATGGGAATGTCATTATCCTCTGCAAATTTCCTGACCGCTTCCAGCCGCTCTTTCCGTCTTGTTTCAGCGTGGCTCATTCTTCATAGCGCCTCATAATAACAACGGCGTTATGACCGCCGAAGCCGAAGGCATTGGACATGGTAACATCTACCTTTACATCCCGCGGTCCTTCCGAAACGTAGTCCAGGTCGCATTCAGGATCCGGAGTCTTCAGGTTCAGGGTCTGGTGAACCCGGTTGTGTTCAATGGAAAGTACGCAAACCACCGCTTCGATGGCACCAGCAGCGCCAAGAAGGTGGCCGGTCATGGACTTGGTGGAGTTGATTACTACATCATAGGCATGTTTGCCGAGGACGTCTTTAATGGCCTTGGTTTCGTTTTTATCATTCAAACCCGTGGATGTTCCATGGGCATTGATATAGTCGATATCATTGGGGGAAATTCCGGCATCGTCGATAGCTTTCTGCATGCACCTTGCAGCCAGCACGCCGCCGGGACGGGGAGCGGTAATATGATAGGCATCGCCATTGGAGCCGTAGCCGATAACTTCCGCATAAATGTGGGCGCCTCTCTTTTTTGCATGTTCCAGTTCTTCCAGGATCAGTACGCCACTGCCTTCGCCCAGGACAAATCCATCTCTCCTAACATCAAAGGGGCAGGACGCTTCTTCCGGAGGGCATTCCCGGGAGGAGAGGGCCTTCATGGCAGCAAATCCAGCCATAGGGGTCTTGGCAACAGCTGCTTCCGTGCCGCCGGCAAACATAACATCGGCATCGCCGTACTGGATGGTCCGTGTCGCACGGCCAATGGCGTTATTTCCGGAAGCGCAGGCGGTAACATCTGCCAGCACCGGTCCCATGAGTCCGAAATTGATGGAAACCTGGCCTGCTGCCATGTTGGCAATCATCATAGGTACTGCAAAGGGGTTGACCTTTGTGGGTCCTTTGATATCGATGCGGTGAACCGTTTCTTCCATGGTATTGATACCACCGATGCCGGTACCGATGATGGTGCCTACCCGGTTCGGATCTTCCTTCGTCATATCCAGCTTGGCATCGTCCACAGCCATCTTTGCTGCAGCTACGGCAAACTGCACATTCCGATCCATATGGCGGACCGCTTTCCGGTCTCCCACATATTTCACGGCATCAAAATCTTTGACTTCTCCTGCAATGCGGACCGGGAAACCTTCCGCATCAAATTCGGTAATCGGACCAACGCCGGACTTCCCAGCCATCAGGGCATCCCAGAAAGCATCCGTACCGATACCTACAGGAGAAACAACGCCCATACCTGTAATAACAACTCTTCTTTTTTCCATTAAGGAGCACCTCACTAATAAACGATATATGTAATGCACGAAAGGATAAGACCTCAAAAAAACGGGCAACCCCCGGGAAACACTGGTTACCCACTTTTTTGGGGTATTTTCCCCCATCATACTGGTTTGCCGGGGAACAGGTTCCCCGGCTTCCATTATGATTATGACAAATTCCTGTATTACTGAATCTGGCTGTCGATATAGTCTACAGCGTTCTTTACTGTCTTGATCTTTTCAGCAGCATCATCCGGAATTTCAATATCGAATTCTTCTTCGAATGCCATGATCAGTTCAACGATATCGAGGGAATCAGCGCCCAGGTCGTCAATGAAAGTAGAATCGATGGTTACATCAGCTTCGTTAACGCCGAGCTGGTCAACAACGATTTTCTTCACTCTGTCAAAAGTGCTCATTTATGATTTCACCACCTTTCATTGAAAATAGTACCTTTCTGATTATATTACAACCACGGGAGGTTGTCACCTGTTTTTATAAATTTAACAGGCCCCAATTGATGAGGTGCCTCCCTGGAGCTTTACATAGCCAATCCGCCGGATACCACCAGTACCTGACCGGTGATATAGGAAGAGTCATCGGATGCCAGGAAGCATACGGCCTTCGCCACATCTTCCGGCTGCCCCATACGGCCCAAAGGAATGGAGGCAATCATGGATTCCCTGATCTTTTCAGGAATGCCATCGGTCATGGCAGTCTCGATAAATCCGGGAGCCACCGCATTGACACGGATATTCCGGGCCGCCAGTTCTTTGGCACAGGACTTGGTAAGACCAATGACACCGGCCTTGGCAGCGGCATAATTAGCCTGTCCGATATTGCCCATGATACCTACGACGGAGGAAATATTAATAATGGAGCCCTTTCTCTTTCTCATCATCATCATGGCTGCTGCCTTGGTGGTGAGGAAATCACTTTTCAGGTCTGTAGCAATGACATCATCCCAGTTTTCTTCCTTCATCCGGATCAGAAGAGCGTCACGGTTGATGCCGGCATTATTCACAAGGACATCAAGACCGCCAAATTCTTCCTTCACAGTTTTGAAAACCCGGTCCACATCTTCACTCTTGGATACGTCTCCCTGCACCGTGAATGCACGGCCACCGGCAGCTTCGATTTCTTCCTTCACTTTTTCTGCTGCTTCCCGGCTACCTGCATAATTCAGGGCCACACAGTACCCTTTTTCTGCCAGAGCCAGGGCAATGGCGCGGCCGATGCCCCGGGAAGCCCCGGTAACAAGAGCAGACTTTTCAACGTTTTCCATGGATTATTCTCCTTTCAGGGCTGCCACCACTTCATCCACCGTTGCCGCATCTTCTGCATGGTGGCAGGGAATGGAGCGGTCAATTTTTCTCATGAATCCGGATAGAACGGTGCCTGGGCCGGCTTCAACAGTATAATCCACACCGCCGGCGATCATGTTGCGTACCGATTCTTCCCAATGCACCGGATGGGCCGCCTGGTCCACCAGATTTCTGCGGATATCCTCTGCCTTTGTTTCTTCCTTTGCATTTACATTGGCCACTACCGGGATCCGGGTATCATGGATAGCAATGGAGTCCAGCACTTCTTTCAACCGTTTGGCAGCCGGTTCCATAAGGGTGGAATGGAAGGGGGCACTCACGTGGAGCATGATAGCCCTGCGGGCACCGGCAGCTTTCAATGCAGTGCAGGCCTTTTCTACAGCCTTTGTGGCGCCGGCAATCACCACCTGTCCCGGGCAGTTGAAGTTCACCGCCTGCACCGGTTCGCTGTCCGTAGATACAGACTGGCAGACTTCTACAATCTTATCCGGTGTGAGGCCGATGACTGCTGCCATGCCGCCTTCACCCAGGGGTACCGCTTCCTGCATGAAACGGCCGCGAAGATGAACCGTCTTCACCGCGTCCGCAAAGGAAAGGGCTCCCGCTGCTACGAGGGCGGAATATTCACCCAGGCTGTGGCCTGCGGCAATATCCGGTTCAATGCCCTTTTCTTTCAGTACCTGCCATACAGCCACACTGGCAGTCAGGATGGCGGGCTGGGTAAATTCCGTCTTCATCAGTTCGGAATCGGGACCTTCAAACATCATTTTAGAAATGGAGAAGCCCAGTGTATCGTCCGCTTCTTCCACCAGTTTCTTTACAGAATCATATTTTTCATAAAGATCATGAACCATTCCCACTTTCTGGGATCCCTGTCCGGGGAAAAGAAATGCAAGTTTCATTGTATCACCTCATGAGTAAGAAAAAGGGTAATTTGATTATATGTATAGAATGGCTAAACATCATTTGTATGGGGCTTGTACCTGACAGGGCTTCAGCCTTCGGCCAGGGCAATGCGCAAGCATGGCTCTACCTGCCGGCAGGGCCCTGTCTGCAGGACAACCCCCTGCCCAATCCATTCACATCCAACGCATCACATCGCAGCCCCAGGTGAGGCCGGCACCAAATCCCGTGAGAACTACAATATCACCATGATGGACCTTTCCTGCCCGTACGGCTTCGTCCAACGCAATACCCACGGAAGCAGCCGATGTATTACCAAAGCGGTTCACATTCACCCACATTTTATCCTGTGGAAGGCCAAGGCGCTTGGCAATGGCCTGGATAATGCGGTTATTCGCCTGATGGGCGATGAACATATTAATATCCTCTTTTTTCAGTCCCGCTTTATCCAGTGTTTTCATTGTGGTAGCGTCCATATGGCGAACAGCAGCCTTAAACACTTCCGGTCCTTCCATGTGGATATAAATACGGCCGGAATCAATGGCCCTGTGGGTTACCGGTTCTGCTACACCACTGGCCGGGATGTCGAGGATTTTGCCCAGGCTCCCGTCGGAACCCAGGTCCGATGCCAGGAGGCCATAGCCATCCGGTACTTCCCCGATCACCGCAGCTCCGGCACCATCGCCGAAGAGGATACAGGTAGACCGGTCATGCCAGTTCACCAGGCGGGACAGGATTTCCGCCCCTATGATCAGTATATGTTTATACATACCCGCCTTTACCAGGTTTGATGCCAGGGCGGTGGCATAAATATAGCCGGAACAGCCCGCAGAAATATCCATGGCTCCTGCATGGGTGCATCCCAGTTTATCCTGTACCAGGCAGGCCGTGGAAGGAACCACATAATCCGGAGACGCCGTAGCTACCAGGACGAAATCGATATCATCAGGGGTAAGGCCCGATGCTTCCAGCGCCTTTTTGGCTGCTTTAATACAGAGGTCCGACGTATTTTCAGACTGGGCAGCAATATGCCTGGTCTCAATCCCCGTCCTTGTACGAATCCATTCATCGGAGGTATCCACCATTTTTTCCAGATCCCCATTGGTGAGTATCTTCTCCGGTGCATAGTGGCCGGTTCCCAGGATACCGGCGGAGCATTTATCACTCATAGTCAAATAATCCTTTCTTTGAAAGGAGCATAAACGACGGCTCAGTCGACGCTGCCCCGCATTTCTTCCTTTTTCATCTGACCCAGGGCTTCAGTAACCACCTGGTCCAGGTGTTCATTACATACATCCCTGGCCATGCGGATTGCATTCTTGATGGCCTTTGCTTTCGATGCGCCATGGCAGATCAGGAGAACTCCCCGAATACCAAGGAGCGGGGCACCGCCATATTCCGCATAATCAAGCCGTTTAGCCACATATTTCTTCAGCGCCGGCTTCAGGAGAAGACCTCCCAGCTTTGCCCGCAGGCCTCCCTGCATAACTGCCTCTTTCAGGAGCGTGGCAATCAGCTTCCCAGCACCCTCGCCAAATTTCAGCACCACATTCCCTGTAAACCCATCGGTCACAATGACGTCAAAGTCTCCGGTCATTACATCCCGTCCTTCTGCATTGCCTGCAAAGGGGATGATTTTCTGGCGGCTCAGTACAGAATTGGCTTCTGCCACCAGGGGGCTGCCCTTGGCACTTTCAGCGCCAATATTCAGGAGTCCAATGCGGGGAGAATCGATGCCTGCCACTTTTTTTGCATAAATATAACCAAGCAGCGCATTCTGTATATAGGTGTCCACCTTGGGCTGGGCACTGGCACCGGAATCAATGAGGTACGTGTACCCGCCCTTTTCATTGGGAATAGGAGTAAGAATAGCCGGCCGCTCTATGCCTTTGATGCGTCCGATCCCCAGAAGGCCCGCTGTTACAGCGGCGCCGGTAGACCCGGGCGCTACGAGGGCGCCGCAGGTGCCGTCTTTCACAAGGCGGGCCCCCACCGAAATGGAGGCATCCTTCTTCTTCCGGAATGCCATGCCCGGATGTTCTCCCATTTCAATCACTTCGGAGGCATGATGGATTTCCACCAGAGGATTGTTCTCCTCATGGTTTTCCTTTACAATCCGGCCTATTTTCTCCTGGTCCCCTACAAGAACTACGGGAATCTTGTATTCCCGCACCGCCTGCAGGGCCCCAAGCACAATTTCCAGGGGGGCAAAATCTCCGCCCATCGCATCGACAGCAATTTTATCCATGGGACGCCTCCGTCTGATTCAAAATCTCCATAATAAACTTCGCCCGGTAAACCTCCTGGTCGCCGGCGAAAAAGCTGATGTAAATGTGTTTCTTATTGCCCCGCATCAGTACGATGCGTCCTTTTACAATCAGAAGTGTACCAGGTACTACAGGAATCTTATATTTTATATTTCCCACCTGGGTAGAGGCGAAAGGAACCCCGGCCAGGGACTCCGCAAAATCAGCAGCCGCTCCATAGAGCTTTTCTGCCGGTACCATTCCAGCACCGTCTGCCACTTCTTCGTCAGTCTTAAATAGACCGACTCCCTTATCCCCCACATCCAGATCAAGGATGCGAATCCCCTTTCTGGCTTCGGAAGGCTGGGAAATGACAAGCTGCTCCATACGCTCCCGCATTTGGGGGATACCCAGAGTCTGCCGGTCAAGCCGTATGGTGGCCTGGGAAACAGAAAAATGCCCTGCCAGATCCTCATCTGTCAGACATGGATTTTGGCGAAGTAAACTCTGTATGGCTTCCCGTCTTTTGTTTTTATCCATTTTACATTTTTCAGTCACTATTATCACCTACTGCTAATACTATACCATAACGGTGCAAGTATTTCCATGAACAGATAAACACAGCAGTTTTTTCACCAAGCTATGAATGTTTCGAAATATAATAAACGATAATTTATTTATGTATGAGAATATTAAATAATATTTATCATTCTTGCCATTGACTTCTTAGTTATCATGGAATAAACTACAGTAAATACAGGATATATTAAGTACAGCTATTTGTCAAACACATTTATTTTATAGTTTCATATTTATGAAACAGTAAGGAGAAATACTATGAACTTTCCAAAGCTTCATATCGGTGACCTGACTGCCCGGGTTCCTATCATCCAGGGCGGTATGGGGATAGGCGTCAGCCTTTCCGGATTGGCAGGGGCCGTAGCGAAGGAGGGTGGTATTGGGGTGATTTCCGCCGCCCAGGTCGGTTTCAATGAACCCGATTTCCGCACAAATACAGTCAAAGCCAATATTCGTGCCCTGAAAGACCAGCTCCAGCGAGCCCGGGAAAAAGCAAAGAATGGCATTATCGGTGTGAACATCATGTGGCGGGGACAGCATTATGAAGACTACGCCCGTACGGCTGCAGAAAACGGGGCAGATATCATTTTTTCCGGAGCCGGTCTCCCTGCGGACCTTCCGGTCTGCGTAGAAGGAACGGACACCAAAATTGCTCCCATTATCGGTTCCCCAAAGGCGGCCAGGGTCATTCTGAAGCTCTGGGCGCGGCACCACAATCGCACTGCGGACCTGGTGGTCATCGAAGGGCCAAAAGCTGGCGGCCATCTGGGATATACCCGGGAACAGGTCAAAATGCATGAAAGCGATGGCTATGAAAAAGAAATCCGTGAAATTCTCGACGTGGTCCGGGAATTTGAAGAAAAATTCAATAAAAAAATCCCCGTCATCTTCGGCGGCGGGATTTTCGATAAGAAGGATATAGAGCATTACCTGTCCCTGGGACTCTCAGGAGTGCAGATGGCCACCCGCTTCGTGGCCACCAAAGAATGTGATGCAGCCGAGGCATTCAAGAATATGTATGTCAAAGCAAAGGCCAAAGACGTGACTATCGTCCAGAGCCCTGTCCACATGCCGGGCCGGGCCCTGCTGAATCCCTTTGTCTGCGCTGTCAGACAGCGGCGGATACCCGTCACAAACTGCTTCCACTGCCTGAAGACATGTGATCCCAGCACCACCCCCTACTGCATTACCCAGGCCCTCATCCGGGCCGTAAAGGGAGACGTGGACCACGGCCTGGTCTTCTGCGGTGCCAATGCCTGGAAAATCAATAAAATCACCACCGTCCACGACCTGATACAGGAACTGACAGAAGGGCCTCTTCCACAAAATAACGGATGAGAGAGCAGGTCTCCCACACCTCATGCCATGGTACATACCGATCGGTATACGGTGATCCTTTGGTTTTCCCATACTTGCCTATGACAGCCCGCCAGGGATATTTATCCCCGGCGGGCTGTTTCTTTATGGCTAAGGACCAGGTCCAGCATAATTACCACTCCTCCTGCTCCTTTACGGCAGTTAGCCATTTCCTGTACTTTCCATTGCGATACTTTGTATTGCCCTGTCACTCTGTACCTCATTCTGATCTTTTTCACTGCCTCTGAAGGATGTCTCGCATGGGGCATTGCTATCCCTCCGTTTCCGGATGTGCCCCTATCCTATCTGCCAGCTTAAGCTATGTAAGGAGCGTTATGACGAAGCAGTGCATAAAAGTCCTTATGAAATCTGACTTTGCGAATCAACCAGCGCCTCCCCCGGATCCATCTGCCAGGCAATCAGGCTCTGCGGGCCTGATCTGCACAAGGCACAAGGTTGAAGGCTCAAGGCTCACAGCCGTTCAAACGTACATCCAGCCCGAAAAGCACCGCAGGCCGGTCAGCTCTCCTGATTGCCAGCAGCTGGCAGCTAGAAGCCCCCCGCCCGCTTGCCCGTACAGCCAGCCACACAAAAAAATCCTGAAAAATGATTGCTCATTTTTCAGGATTTTTTATTCGGCTTCACCGATTATTCATCAATGGTTACCGGTTTTTTAGGTTTCCGGAACCCATGGATCCGTTCAATAACGATGAACAGCATGGGGACGATGAAAATCTGGAAGAACGTTGCCGACAGCACGCCGAAGACTACGGCGATACCCATTTCGGAGCGGGATACGGATCCGGCGCCGGTGGAGAGGGCCAGTGGAACGTTGCCGAGGATGAAGGCCAGGGAGGTCATGAGGATAGGACGGAGACGAATCTTCGAAGCTTCGATGGAAGCTTTCACCACTTCCATGCCGCTGTCCACACGGACCTTCGCATATTCGACAATCAGTATGGCGTTCTTTGCCGCCAGGCCGATGATAGTCAAAAGGCCGATCTGGAAATAAATATCATTGTACACATTGAATACAAAGGCACCGAGGCAGGCTCCGAAGAAACCTGTCGGAATACCAAGGATAACGGAGAACGGCACTTTCCAGCTTTCGTAGAGAGCTGCCAGGGAAAGGAAGACGAAGAGCATGCCAAGGGCCAGTGCATACACTGTCTTGCCGCTGGCTTCGCGTTCCTGTGCAGAAGATTCAGCGAATGCATATCCATAGCCGTTTGGCAGGGTCTCCTTCGCCACTTCATCCAATGCATTCAGAGCCTGGCCCGAGGAGTATCCTTCGGCCTGGTTGCCGCCGATCTTTACGGCCGGGAAGTTGTTATACCGGGTAATGACGGCTACAGCATTCGATTTCTTAGGTGTAATAAAATTGGAAATCGGCACCATGTTGCCCTTGTTGTCCTTTACCATAAGGAACTTATTGTCGTTAGGACTCATGCGGTACTGGGTATCTGCCTGGGCAACGACTTTGAAGTTACGACCATAAATGGTAAAATCGTTAATCTGTACAGAGCCGTAGTAAGCCTGGAGAGCTGTGAATATATCACCCACATTGACCCCGTTTTTAGCAGCTTTTTCTCTATCAATATTATAGTTGTAGGAAGGTGTATCCATGCGGAAGGTCGTATAGGCCATCTGGATTTCCGGACGTTGGTTGGCAGCAGCCAGGAATTTTCCAACCACAGCCTGCATGCCTTCGTTGGAATCACCGCTCTTATTCTGGATATAGAGAGTAAAGCCGCCGGAGTTGCCAAGACCAGGAATAGGCGGCGGATTTAAAGCCATAAGGGTGACTCCAGGGTGTGTAGCGTTGAATGCAAAGGCCTTCCCCATAACGGCGGAAACCTGCATATCTTTGGATTTACGTTCATCCCAGGGTTTCAGTTTGACAAAGGAAAGACCGGCGTTCGGCTTCTGTCCGCCTGACAGGATATCCATACCAACGACGCCCATCGTTACTTCTACTGCCGGATCTTCCCCGATATATTTCAGGAATTCAGTCAGATATTGGTCAGTCCGTACATTGACAGAGCCTTCCGGCAGGGAAATAGCATTCAGGAAGAAACCGTTATCTTCCTGCGGTATGAAAGCCGTAGGCAGCTTCACAAACATAAATACGGCTGCCACAAACAGTACAAAGAGCACACCCAGTGGAACATAAATCGCATGGGCCAGCTTTTGAAGAATCATACCATAGATTTCAATCATATGGTCAAATCCATCGTTGAAGCGATCCCACATACGATCGATTCTACCCTTATCTGCCTTCTTTTTGGCCGGTTTCAAGAGGCCGGCACAGAGTGCAGGCGTAAGAGACAGCGCGGTAAACGCCGACAGGATAACCGAAACGGCAATGGTCAGAGCGAACTGTTTATACAGAATACCCATAATGCCGCCCAGGAATGCTACCGGTACAAATACAGCTGCCAGCACCACGGCTACGCCGATAACCGGGCTCTGTACTTTCTGCATGGCTGCCACAGTTGCTTCTTTCGGATTCATGTTATTGTAGCGCATTTCGTATTCCACCGCTTCAATAACCACGATGGCATCATCTACAACCAGCCCGATAGCAAGAACCATAGCGAAAAGGGTCAGAGTATTAATGGTAAAGCCCAGGATTTCAAAAGAGGCAAATGTTCCCAGAAGGGATACCGGGACTGCAATCATTGGAATCAGTGTAGATCTCCAGTTCTGGAGGAAAATGAACACAATAATTGCTACAAGAAGCAGGGCCTCTACAAAGGTTTCAATAACCTCCTTGATGGAAGCAAAGATAAAGTCTGTATGATCCATGTAGATGACATATTTCATATCATCAGGGAAAGACTTGGCATCTTCTGCCAGTTTTGCCTTGATGGCACCGATGGTCTGAACCGCATTGGCATCATCGGTCAGGGAGAAGGCCACGGCAGCGGTTTCATAGTTGCCTGCTCTGGAAATAAAATTGTAATCCTTTGCATCCAGCTCTGTACGGGCCACATCCTTCAAACGGAGAAGGCTGCCGTCATTGTTGGTGCGAAGTACGATATTGCCGAATTCTTCCGCTGTCACCAGACGGCCTTTAGCGGTGATGACATATTGGAAAGGCTGGTCCATGGAAACAGGAGGCGCACCGATATTGCCGGCGGCAATCTGTTTGTTCTGATTGGACACGGCAGAAATCACTTCAGCTGCGGTGATATTATTCTGCGACATCTTGGTGGGATCCATCCAGATACGCATGGCAAAATCGGAACCGAATTCCTGTACTGTACCAACGCCTTTAATAGACTTCAGTTCGTCCAGATAGTTCATACTGAAGTAGTTTTTCAGGAAATTCTTGTCATAGGTGCCGTTAGGAGAATAGAAACTGACAACCAGTGCCATATCACCGGAAGATTTTCTGGTTGTAACGCCAATGTTTCTGACCGTATCCGGCAGACCGGCATCGGAGGCGGTAACACCGTTCTGTACACGGACCGTAGCCAGATCGGAGTCCGTGCCCATGGCAAACTGCACATTAAGGGAATAGGAGCCGTTGGAGTTACTGTTGGAGTTCATACTGTCGAACCCTTCTACCCCTACTACGTTCTTCTCTATGACTTCAGCCACTGTCTGGGCTACGACTTCTGCATCAGCGCCGGGATAGGTGGCCCATACGGAAACCTGAGGCGGTGTAATGCGGGGGTAGCGGTCCACGGGCAGGGAAAATACAGCCAGCAGCCCTGCAATGGAAACCACCAGCGCCACAACGATAGCAAAGATAGGACGCTTGATAAAGAAATTAGCCATAGGTCCTCCTTACTGCTTTGCAGCAGTGCCGCTCTGGCCCTGGACAGAATCTCTGGCATCCTGTTCAAGTTTGTCTTTGGACGTTTCTTCAGGATCTACGGCCTGGCCTACCTGTACCTTGTTCTGACCGTCCACGACGATAACATCATTTTCATCGAGGCCGCTTTCAATAATGGTGTAGATACCATAAGTGCCGCCCACTTTTACGGGCTTCTGGGCAATCTTGCCGTCTGCTACCACGTCTACAATATCCTTATTCAGGAGCTGTACCAGTGCTTTGGTGGGAATGAGAAGAGATCCTTTGGCAATTTCATTATCCGAAACCACAGAGGCATACATGCCCGGTACCAGGAGATTGTCCGGGTTCGGGAAGGCTGCCTTCATGGAAAGCTGGCCGCCGTTCATGTTCGGATTCACCTGTACGATCTTACCGGTTTCTCCATAAATAGACCCATCGGAAAGGCGAAGTTTCAGAGCATCTCCCAGCCGGCCGGTTCCATTCTTGTCTTTATTTAAAGACAGATATTCATTTTCTGACATATCAAACTGTACGTAAATGGGGTCGGAAGAAGAAATAGTGACCAGTGCGGTAGTACCAGCCGTGGCAAAAGTACCGATATTCACATCATCCATAGAAAGCTTCCCATTGAAAGGCGCTGTCACAATGGTATCACTCAGGTTTGTGGAAGCAATATCCACCTGGGCCTGGGCAGCATCCATGGCTCCTTTGTAAGCATCGGCTGCTGCCTTCTGATTATCATATACTTTCTGAGAAATAGCACCGGCAGCAATGAGCTGATCGTAGCGTGCAAGGTCAGTGGCCGCATTCTCATAATTAGCAGCTGCCTGGGCTGCCTGGGCCTGGGCATTGGCCAGCTGGGAATTGTAATTTCTTGTATCCAGCCGATACAGAGGCTGACCTTCTGTCACCTGCTGTCCGCCGGTAATATACTTTTCCATCACTGTGCCGGATACCTTGGATCTCACCGGTACCTCCTGCAGAGCCATAATGGAACCTGTATATTCTCTCATAATAGGCGTATCTGACTTGAAGGGCTTAAATGTAGTAACCTTAATAGCCTGCTTCTGCCCTGCTGCCTGCTGGGATGAACCGCAGCCCCCCAGGAAGACGCCTCCCGATAAAAGGAATCCTGCTGCCATTACTGCGGCAGCAAACTTTTTATATCTCATACATAACCCCCTTACAAAAGATGGTAGAGCAGATTTGGGCAATTTAAAACTATCCTGCTCTTTTGAATTGTTCTTATAATATCAGATTATTGACTAATAGTCAATCAAAAAGAACATGTTACCGAAGATAAATTTATAGAATATGGGAAAACATTAATCATCTGACTTTATCCACCGGCACCTTCATAACCGCCTTTCGGAGGATTTCCTTCCCCTGCTTCCCCTGGCAGAGGGGACGGTGCAGGTCTTCCGGGAAAAATACGGCAAATCTGCCTTCCGTAAAATATACTTTCGATTCTTTTTCTTTATGGGATGCAAAGAAATACAAATCTCGGTCCTCATGGGATTCTACCACCCGGGGCGAATCAAAAATCGTTTCAACGCCGATCCATTCCTCCTCCCCCCTGATTTCATACTGAATATCAATGAACTTTTTATGTCCCTCCAGCTTTCTGTCTTCCTCCGGTTCCGTAGCGGGAGACTCCACGGACATGGTGCAGCCGCAGATATCGTATTTGCCATTGGGCCTGTCATCAAATGGAAATGTCTTCACAGCATTAAGGCATTGGTAAATAAAAGAAGGCAGCTGTTTTTTGTATTCTTCCAGATGATTGATATCGCCGGTAATCATATAATCCTCCTGATATGTTTAATTACGAGATTTCGAGTACTGCCCTATATTACCACAATCTTTCCCAATCTTCCCAATAAAAATAAGAAAAAATCCATATTCCTTTAGAAACATACCATGAATAAGTATCATGAATGGAAGATCGCGGGGAAATGGACTGTTGGGAAAGACAGAGTTGAGATTTGAAAGTTGAGGTCCAGCGGCTTCGCCGCATCCATCCCGGGCTTTGGCGCGACCTTTCTCCAAGCGCCTGCATGCTGGAGAAAAGCCTCACATTGCACTTTTACCCCTGCGATGAACCCATCTGCGGCGGTGTGAGAACCGGATATCATAAAGCGGCGCTTCATAATCTGCGCACCACCACCCTGGCCACAGGCCATAGCCCTGCCGGAGGCAGAGCCCTGTCTATAGGACACCGCCTCGGCCAAAGGCCGCTGCCTTTTCTTTTACCCATCCATTCATCCCGGGGCTGCATTTGGCAGAACTATAAAAAGACAATAAAAAACCCGCCGTAGGCGGGTTATGGTGGGACTATCTGGGTTCGAACCGGAGACCTCTTCGATGTGAGCGAAGCGCTCTGACCAACTGAGCTATAGCCCCATGACGAGAACTATTATACCACGGATGGTCAGAAATGTTAAGCCTGTGTAATGATTTTATTTGTATGGAGAATTCACGGCGAAGCCGCTAGAGACCTGGACCTGGATCTAGACCTTCAGACCTCTGGTCCCCTCGATCTCGGCCTCAACCTCGATCTCTTACAACTTCCCCTGTGCTTCCAGTACCTTTTCTGCAGCTCCCATGATGGCCAGCTGGGCGTGCTCGAAGGTGAGACCGCCCTGGAAGTACATCACGTAGGGTGGGCGCACAGGACCGTCGGCAGACATTTCAATGGTAGAGCCCTGGACGAAGGTACCTGCGGCCATGATGATGGGGTCCACGTATCCCGGCATGGGACCCGGCACTGGTGTGGCGTCGGAGTCCACGGGGGACCAGTTCTGGATGGCTTCTGCAAAGCGGCACATGTTTTCTTCCGAGTCCAGTGTCACCGTGGTAATAAGGTCTGTCCGGAGGTGTCCCGGTTCCGGGGAAGTCTTGAATCCCAGGAGCTTGAAGACGGCAGAGCAGAATTCAGCGCTCATCATGGCCTGTCTTGTCATGTGGGGTGCCAGGAAGAGTCCTTCAAAGAAGGGGCGGTAGGAAGCGGCATAGGATCCCATTTCCGCACCAAGGCCCGGGGCAGTCCATACATAGGAGCACAGTTCCACCAGGTCCTTCCGGCCGCAGATGTAGGCCCCCGTGGGAGCCAAACCGCCGCCGGCATTCTTGATGAGGGAACCGGCAGTGATGTCGGCGCCCAGTTCAATCGGTTCTTCTTTGTTTGTAAATTCGCCGTAGCAGTTATCCACGAAGCAGATGGTATCCGGATTCTTTGCCTTTACGGTGTCAATGATTTTTTTAATGTCCGACGGGAAAAGGGAATCCCGGAGCATGTATCCCCGGGACCGCTGGATTTCTACGAGTTTCGTATGTTCATCCACGGCGTCGGAAATGGCCTGAAGGTCATAGGTATTACCCTTCAGGGGAACTTCTTTATAATGGACCCCTTTGGATTTCAGGTTTCCCGGCGCATTACCCGTAATGCCAATGACACTTTCCATGGTGTCATAGGGAGCTCCTACAGCAGAAACCATGGTATTCCCCGGATTCAGGAGAGCCAGGAGCACCGTGGCCAGAGCATGGGTGCCGGACACGAACTGCGGCCGCACCAGTGCACTTTCTGCGTGGAAAACGTCGCACCAGATTTCTTCCAGTTTCTCCCTGCCCGGGTCCCCGTAGCCATAGCCGTTGGACGCTGCAAAATGATAGGCGGAAAGATGGTGTTTCCGGAATGCTTCCAGTACTTTCTGTGTGTTGAAAAGGGATATCTCTTCCATTTCATGAAAAACAGGCGCACAAAGAGCAAGCGCCTCTTTCTGTACCTGTTCCAGTTTTTTATTCATTTGTTGTCATCAGATCCTTTGAATTGTTGATATAGCGTGTTTATAAATGAGCTGGGAACGGTTTTCGCTGACCAGGAGAACCGTAAAGCTGTCAAAGGACTTGACCCGGCCCTTCAGCTGGACTCCATTCATCAGGAAAATGGCTACCGGTGCATTTTCCTTCCTTGCTTCATTTAAAAATGTATCCTGCAGATTCAGTTTACCTTCCATCGTTGTTTTCTCCTCTGAAATATGAAATGACATAGGCCTTGATTTCCCTGTACCATATGTCTTCTTCTGATGGACCGCGTTCCACCCAGTGAATATATGGCATTCGTCTATACCAGGTGAGCTGCCTTTTGGCAAAGTGCCTGGTATTTTTCTGGATCAGCGCTTCCCCTTCCTCTAAGGTCCGCTCCCCCTTTACCACAGGAATGAGTTCCTTATACCCGATTCCCTTCAGTGCCTGGGTTGATTCAGAAAGGCCGGAGGCCAGGAGATGCCTGACTTCGTCCAGGAGTCCTGCTTCAATCATGAGATGGACTCGCTTATTTATTCTATCATATAAAACGGCCCTGTCCATAGCAATTCCCAAAACAGGCCCATCAAAAAGGAGGGAATCCGCCTTTTTTGGCTTTTCCATTCCCTCTCCCGCCTCCAGGAGCTCCAGTTTACGGACCATCCGCTGAGGATCGGGGGGAATATCTTTTTCTCCCTTCGCCTCCAGTGCCTGAATGAGGGCTTCCTTTCCTTTTTCCTCCAGCAGTGTCTCCCATTGGCTCCGTCCCTTTCCCTTGGGAAGGAAGGAATACCCCTCCAGGAGCCCCTGGATATAGAGGCCCGTACCGCCGCAGACAATGGGGATGCGGCCCGCTTCGTTTTCTCTATGGATAATCTTCTTGGCCTTCTCCTGGAAATCAGCCGCCGAATAGGACTCGGAAGGCTCCAGTTCATCCACCAGGTAATGGGGCACTCCCCGGGCCTCTTCTTTCGTGACTTTGGCGGTACCGATATCCATGTGCCGGTAGATCTGGAAAGCGTCTCCGGAAATAATGGATGACCCCAGCGCTTTTGCCAGGTATATAGAAAGATCCGTTTTGCCCGACGCCGTAGGTCCCAGTATGGTTATGAGCCTGTCTTTTTTCATACATCCATCACCCCGTAAGCTGTACTCTGTCCTTTTCTCCTGTCCACAAAATGGAAGAGCCCTGTAGAAAAGAGGCGGGAAAAGGGCCGCTCCTTCACGATAATTCTCATGGCCGCTGTCCTTTGGGCCAGGCCAAGGATTTCTTCTGTCAGGGAGTCATAGGCCGCTGCCTTTCGGAACCCATCCATATTGTTTTCTCTCCGCTTCACCGGCGCCTTGAACATGGGATCAAAATAAATGACATCAAAGCTCTTTGGCTTTGCTTTTTCAAGGAATGTCCGGAAATCTTCATGGATGAGGGTAATCCGCCGAAGAGCCCGGGTCAGTCCTTCTTCCTTCGAATCCTCATAGGAATCGATGGCGGCCTGGCCGATTTCCCAAAGAGCTGTGCTTTTCTCCAGAGCCGTCACATGGCCCCTATCCCCCAGAAACCAGCTCATGGTGAGGGAGTCCCCGCCCTGGCCAAAGGTGGCATCCAGCACCGTCAGGTCCTCTTTATGGGGAAGGAGACGGCAGAGCCGGTCTTCATGGCCCTGCTCCATCTGCCCTTTCCTGAGCACCGATGTGCCGAAATGGTAATGGTACTCTCCCCCACCGCCGTAGTAATAGGGAAGGTCTTTCCCATACACCAGGAGCCCCTCCAGACGGAAGGCGGTCATCATGTCATCCAATGTGCCTTCCCGCCGGTAATAAGGAAGTCCCAGTGCCTCTGCCCTTGCCCAGGCCTCTTCTTTTACGGGCCTTGTCACATTCCGTATGGTGGTGATTCCCGTGGTCATGGCCGTTTGAAGAGCCTTCCCAGTTCCGTGGGGGTGAACTTCACAATGGTAGGCCGGCCGTGGGGACACACAAAGGGACGGGACGTATGGAAAAGGTCCGTAATGAGTTCCTTCATCTGCCGGATATTCAGGGGATCTCCCCGCTTGATGGCACCCCGACAGGCGGCGTAGGCCATCATGCGGTGACGCATGGTTTCCGGGGAAGGTACATCCTTTTCATGGTACGCCTTCACCAGTTCATGTACCACCCGTTCCATTTCTGTCTGGGACAGGTCTTCCGGCGCCCCGGTAATGCGGACCACATCGGGGCCCGCCTGTTCAAAGGTAATGCCCAGCTTTTCGATATCCTCCTTCTTATCCATCAGGAGAGGAATATCTTCGCTGTCCACATGGATGAGGTAGGGAATGAGGATTTCCTGGACCGGGATTCCCTCCGCCCGCTGTGCCAGGTGGTCATACCGCACCCTTTCATGGGCCGCATGCTGGTCAATGATGAGGAGATCCTTCCCATGCTGGCAGAGAATGAAGCAGTCCGATACCTGGCCCAGGGGGATCACCGGGTCCTCCTGTTTTTCTTCTTCGAAAAGGGGATCCGCCGTAACCGTTTTCCGGTCCTCCGGATTTTCCCCTTCCTTCCTGTATCCATTGAATACGGAGCGGCCGGAGAAAAGGTCCTTCCTGTCCGTATCGGGCACGTAGGATGCTTTCCGGGAAGTTCCCTGTCCCCCGCCTGTAAAAGGCGGATGGGCACTGGGATGGTAAGCCTGGGCCGCCGGCTCGCCCCAGGACTTTTTCGGCGCCGTCTCTTCCGAAAGGCCGATGTCCGGCTTTCCTGAAGGATGGTCTTCCACCCGGATATCACCGGGTTTGAAGCTGCCGCCATGGACGATTTCGTGGCCCGGGTCCCGGATCATTTCCCGGGCTATGGTGTCCGCCGTGGACTGGGAGGTCAACGTCCCCAGCACTGCGTGGTACACAAGGCGGAACAGGGCCTGTTCATCGGAGAATTTGATTTCCCGCTTCTGGGGATGCACATTGACATCAATGGTCTCCGGCGGCACCTGGAACGAAAGGACCATGAGGGGGTACCCGTTCTTCGGGAGCAGGGAATGGTAGGCGTTATCCACGGCCTTCGTAACCACTGCACTTTCTACGACCCTTCGGTTAATGATAATGGTCTGGTACTGGCGGCTGCTCTTCAGGAGGGATGGCTTGGAAATGAGACCTTCCAGGAAGACTTCATTTCCCTCGTCCTTCACTTCCAGCATTTCCCCTGCCGTCTTTGTGCCGTAGAGGGCGGAAACCACATCCATGAGACGACCGTTTCCGGGGGTCTCAATGACGGTGCGGCCATTATTGATGAGGCGGAATGCAATATCCGGGTTCGCCAGGGCCAGCTTCCCCACCATGCTGTTGATGCGGCTTGACTCGGTGCGCTCGGATTTCAGGAATTTCTTGCGGGCCGGTACGTTGTAGAAAAGGTCCCGCACTTCCACCGTAGTCCCCGCCGGTGCGCCGCAGGGTTTGACCTCTTTGATTTCTCCCCCCTCCATTTCCAGCACCGTGCCTTCCACATCTTCATTCCGGCGGGTAGTAATGGATGAGCGGGAAACGGAGGTGATGCTGGGGAGTGCTTCTCCCCGGAATCCCAAAGAAGCGATATGGTAAATATTATCCACCGAGGAAATCTTGCTGGTGGCATGGCGGATGACCGACAACCTGGCATCTTCCTCGGACATGCCGCAGCCGTCATCGGTGACCCGGATATAGGTCATGCCGCCGTCTGCAATTTCCACTTCGATTTCATGGGCAGAAGCGTCCACTGCGTTTTCCACCAGTTCCTTCACCGCATTCACCGGACGTTCCACCACTTCACCGGCGGCAATCTGGTTTGCCGTGACTTCATCAAGCACATGAATCAGTGCCATTATCTTCCCTCCTTTGCTTCCTTGCTGAGTCGGAACAGGATTTCCATAGCCTCAATGGGGGTCTTGCTCATGACATCCATGTTCGCCAGTTCATCAATAATGGGGGACGTGAAGAGATCCATTCCCATGGGACTGTCCTGTCCCTGTTTCGCAGGGACGGCAGTGGGCTTAACGCCGTCCTTTTCTTCCAGTCCCTGGAGAATGTCATCGGCCCGTTTCAAAAGGGATTCCGGCAGTCCCGCCAGCCTGGCCACGTGGATACCGTAGCTCCGGTCAGCGCAGCCCGGCACAATGCGCCGGAGGAAGGTAATGTCCTTTCCCCGTTCCTTCACGGTAACCGTGTAATTTTTAATGTGGCTGCTGTGGTCCGCCATGTCCGACAGTTCATGGTAATGGGTGGCGAAGAGGGTAAATCCGTGGATTTTTTCATCAATATACTCCACCACCGCCCGGGCAATGCTCATGCCGTCGTAGGTACTTGTGCCCCGGCCGATTTCATCGAGGAGAATGAGGCTGTTCTTCGTGGCATTCCGGAGGATATGGGACACCTCCTGCATTTCCACCATGAACGTACTCTGGCCTGTGGAAATATCGTCGCTGGCCCCCACCCTTGTGAATATGCGGTCCACCGGCGAAAAAGAAGCGCTCCGTGCGGGGATGAAAGACCCCACCTGGGCCATAATGGTGAGCACCGCCACCTGCCGCATGTAGGTGGATTTGCCCGCCATATTCGGGCCCGTGATGACGAGAATTTCCTGATCATTGTGGTTCAGTTCCGTATCGTTGGGCACGAACATTTCCCGCTTCAGCGCATGCTCCACCATGGGGTGCCGGCCGTCTTTAATGGAAATCCGGCCTTCCCTGGCGTTGGTAATCTGTGGCTTCACATATCGGTCCTTCAGGGCTGCCCGGGCAAGGCTGGAGAGGCAGTCCAGCTGGGCCAGGGCCCGCGCTGTCTTCTGCATATCCGGGATTTCCGGACGGATTTCCGCCTTCACAGCCTGGTAAATCTTGAGTTCCAGTTCCTCCGTCTTTTCTTTCGCCGTCAGCGCCTTCGCCTCGAACTCCTTCAGCTCCGGCGTAATGTAGCGCTCCGCATTCACCAGGGTCTGCTTTCTCATGTAATAGGCAGGCACCGGAATCTTATTGGCGTTGGAAATTTCAAAGTAATAGCCGAATACGTTATTGAACCCGATTTTCAGTTTGATACCGGTTTTTTCCTTCTCCCGTTCCTCCAGGTCCGCAATGTACTTCTGGCTGTTTTCGGAAAGGGAACGGACTTCGTCCAATTCCGAAGAGAACCCTTCTTTAATGTACTTCCCGTCCCGGATATTGCCGGTGCCGTTTTCATTCATGGAACGGTCCAGCAGGTCATACACCGGTCCGTGGATACCGATCTGGGCATTCAGCTTCTTCAGGATCACCGACCCTGCCCCGGCCAAAAGGTTCTTGATCTGGGGCGCCATCTTCAGGCTCGCCTTCAGGGCCAGGAGGTCCTTGGGGGATGTGGAATTTGCCTCGATGCGGCCCAGGATCCGTTCGAAGTCGAAAACCTGGGACAGCATGTCCTCCAGGTTCGTAAGCTCCGTCATGTGGGTGGTGAGCTCTTCGATGCCATTCTGCCGGAGGGTGATCCGGTTCACATCGGTGAGCGGCCTCTCCAGCCATCGTTTCAGGAGCCGTGCCCCCATGGCGGTATGGGTATAGTCCAGGAGTTCCAGGAGCGTCCCTTTCCGGCCGCCGTCCCTCATATTCCTGGTAATTTCCAGATTCCGGAGGCACTCCTCCGACAGGGTGAGCGTATGGTCTTCCCGCATGGGCTGCACCGAATGGAACGATGCCACCTCGGTCTTCATGACATCCTTCAGGTAAGCCGACAGCCGCCGGAAAACGAGCTGCACATTGTCGTTTTCAATAGAGGCCGCCGCCGGCGGGATATCCCCTTCCTCTTCCGATTCGGACCGGGACATGAGGCAAGCCCCCAGCCGGGCGGCGCAGAAGCTGGTCAGTTTTCCGTAGAATTCATCGGACACAGCGCAGATGGCTTCGGCCGGGGAATAGACAGAAAGCATGTCGAAGAAATCGTCTTTCTCCTTCTTTTTGTCCCAGACCCCCCACCAGCATTCACCGGTGGAAACGTCAGCCAGCACCGCATCGATTTCCTTGTCCCCTTCCATGATATAAATCAGGTAATTATTGGACTTATCGGCAATGGAATTTTCAAAAAGGATGGTGCCCGGTGTAATGACCCGGATCACGTCCCTTTTTACCAGTCCCTTCGCCTTCTTTGGGTCCTCCAGCTGCTCGCAGATAGCCACCTTGTAGCCCTTCTGGATGAGCCGGTAAATATAGATTTCCGCCGCATGGAACGGAATGCCGCACATGGGCACCCGTCCTTCGGGGCCCGCATTCTTTCCTGTCAGCGTCAGTTCCAGCTCATGGGATGCGGTGATGGCATCATCATAAAAGAGCTCATAGAAATCGCCGAGCCGATAGAAAAGGAGGCAGTCCTTATAGCCATCCTTCACCTGCTTATATTGTGCCATTAAAGGAGTCTTTGCCATTTCGTCCTCCTGAGAATAAAGTGATAAAAGTCTGCGGCTTTGCCGCTAAGGGTCTAGATCCAGGTCCAGGTCTAAATCTTTCGGGCCTTCGGACCGAATCCTCAATCTTCCAGTTTTCCCTTCAGTACCCAGGTCTGGGCCAGGTCCACCTTGGCCTTCACCGTATCTCCCACATGGATGCCTTCTTTATAGGGGAAGAGAATCATCTTATTGGAAGAGGTGCGGCCGTACCAGTGGTTTTCATCCTGTCTGGACGGTCCTTCCACGATGATTTCATAGGTGTGGCCTTCCATCTTTTTATTGAGAGCCAGGGAAATGGGGTTTTCCGTGTCCATCAGTTCCTGCAGCCGCCGATGCTTTGTCTCGTCGTCGATCTGGTCTTCCATCCGGGCTGCCGGTGTCCCGGTTCTTGGGGAATAAATAAAGGTATACGCCGAATCAAAGCGCAGGTCTTCCAGAAGCTTCAGGGTCTCTTCGTGCATGGCTTCCGTTTCTCCCGGGAATCCCGTAATCAGGTCCGTGGTGACTGCGATGTCCGGCATTTTTTCCCGCACATAGGAAAGGAGTTCCTTAAAATGTTCGATGGTGTAGCCCCGGTTCATGCGGCGCAGCATTTCATTGGATCCGTGCTGTACGGGGAGGTGCATGTGCCGCACCACCTTCGGGGAAGCCGCCATAGCATCCACCATGTCAAAGGTCATATCCCGGGGATGGGAGGTCATGTACCGTACCCGTTCAATGCCGTCGATTTCATCGATAGCCCGGATGAGGTCAGCAAAGTTGGTGCCATTCCGGAAATCAAGGCCGTAAGAATTCACATTCTGCCCCAGGAGAGTGATTTCCTTGTACCCCTCACCGGCAAGCTGTCGAATTTCCCGGCAGATATCGGGAATGGTACGGCTGATTTCCCTTCCCCGCACGTAAGGAACGATGCAGTAGGTGCAGAACTTGTTGCACCCCTGCATGATGGGAACCCAGGCAAAAATCTTTGACTTTCTCACGGACCGAAGTTCACTGTAATCGCTGACACTGTGGGGGTTCCGTTCCGTCTTCACCACGTGGCCGCCACGGGCGGTTTCCTTTGTGATAATGTCTTTCAGGTCATGGATATGGTAAGGTCCCATGACGAAATCGATAATCGGCATCCGTTCGATGAGCTTTCCCTTGTTTTCCTGGGCCATGCAGCCCGCAATGCCAAGGAGCATATGGGGGTTCTTCTCCTTCAGCTTCTTGATTTCCCCGATTTTGCCATATACTTTTTCTTCTGCATTCTGCCGGACGGAGCAGGTATTCATGATGACAATATCCGCATCCTCCATCCGCTTCGCCGGTTTGTATCCCAGTTCCTCCAGCTGCCCGTTGATACGTTCCGTATCGCTTTCATTCATCTGACAGCCGTACGTAATTGTATAGTAATATTTATTTCCTGTGAGCCGTTCTTCTTCCACGACTTACCTCCTGTAAACAACGCATAATAAAGCCATTATGATATTATACCATTTTTGTGAGATTCTTGTTTTAAGGTTTTACCGCTATCCGCTAACCGGTCTTCCGCAATCCCCACCATGACGGACGAAAAAAGGATTGGATCCTTCCATGAGAATCCAGTCCCTGTAAATGAAAGAGTTGAGATTTGAGAGTTGAGGTTCCGCCGCTTCGCCGCAGGTAGTATGTGGCTGGGGTCGATGCGAAGGGATGAGGGCTTCTAGCTGCCATCTCCTGGCTGCCAGGAAGGCTCAACAGCCTAGGGCATGAAAAAGCTAATGGGTTCAACCGTAGGAAGCGCCGCAGGCAGATCAGCTTTCCTAATTGCCAGCCGCTAGCAGCTAAAAGCCCCCACACGGGCGCATGCCGCTCATCCACACAAGCGCCGCAGGTGGACCAGCTCAAGGCTCAAGGCTGAAGGCTCAAGGCCCACACACGGACGCACACCGCCTGGCCCTCTCGATCTCCTTATATCTCCTTCGCCCGCCTCATGAGTTCGTCATTGATTTTCCTGCCGGTCTTAGTCATAGCCAGGCCTGCCCGGCTCGTTTCCTTCAGTTCCACCGGCAGCCTTCGGCCCACGTCTCCCATGGCCTCGATGACCTCATCCGGCGGGATGACGCTCTTAATGCCGTTCATGGCCATATCCGCCGCCAGGAGCGCATGGACCGCGTGGAAAGCGTTCCGTTTCACGCAGGGCACTTCCACAAGGCCCCCTACGGGGTCGCAGACCAGGCCCAGGATATTCTTCAAAGCCAGGGCAAAGGCATTGCCCATCTGTTCCGTGGACCCCTTCAGGAGATCCACCGCTGCCGCTGCTGCCATGCCGCAGGCCGCGCCGCATTCTGCCTGGCAGCCACCCACAGCACCGGCAATGGATGCTTTTTCCGCAATCACCCGGCCAATGGCTCCTGCCGTAAACAGGGCGCAGGTGAAGTCGTACATGGACGCATTCACCTCTTCCCCCACCGCCGAAAGGACAGCGGGCAGGATGCCGCAGGAACCCGCCGTAGGGCAGGCCACGATGCGGTACATTTTCGCATTGGCCTCTGCCGTGGCAATGGCATAGGACGCCGCCTTCTGGCAGATGGGGGACATGAACCGCATATTTCCGTTGAACAGGCGGCTCCCGTCGCCTCCCACAAGGCCGCTGGCGGACTTGGATGTGTCAGCCAGCCCTTTCCGGATAGCTTCCCGGAAAACGGGAATCGTATATTTCATGCGGTCCCATACCTGCTCATAGCTCTTTCCGCTTTCCTCCGCTTCTACCCGGCAGGCAATAATACCGGGCGAACATTTTTCCACGTCCGCCACGGCGAACAGTTCTTTCATCGAATGGTATTCCATGACGGCCTCCTCAGATAATATCCAATGCCATGACGTAAGTAATATTTACGTTCGAATCTTTCACCTTTTCCGCCACCGCCGGCGGTACGGGCTGGTCCGTATGGATGATCATGACCGCCTCGCTCCCCTTTCCCTTCCGGAAAAGGCGCATGGTGGAAATATTGATCTGTTCCTTCGCCAGTTCTTCGCAGACCTTCGCCACCACCCCCGGCTTGTCGTGGTGCCTGGTGAGGAGCGTATATTCTTCCCCCGTGATTTCCACGTCATAGCCGTCAATATTGGTAATCATGATGCGGCCGCCGCCCAGGGACCGGCCGATAATCACAGCATGGGCTCCCTTTTCGCCCCAGGCTTCAATTTTCGCCACATTGGGGTGGCCCATATCCTCTTCGGAGAGGGAGAAGGAAATGTCCACATTCTTTTCCTGTGCAATCCGGAGGGCATCCCGGATTGTGCCGCTGTCCGGCGCGTAGCCCATGAGGCCCGCCGCCAGGGCCCGGTCAGTGCCATGGCCCTTTCCCGTCTTTGCGAAGGAACCGTAGAGGGTAATCCGTGCCTTCTTCACCGGTTCTCCAAGAATGGCCCTTGCTGTCTGCCCGATGCGGGCGGCACCGGCGGTATGTGAACTGGATGGGCCCACCATGATAGGTCCTATGATATCAAAAATTCCCATAACTGTTCCCTTCTTCAAAAATAAAAACTGCCGCTGCCGGCAGTTGCAGGAGGTTCAAAGTTAATGCTGCTTGTACGGCTTCTTCAACATTGAATCAGAATGAAGTTGTAATAAATAGAGTTGAGAGTTGAGATTTGAGAGTTGAGAGTTGAGGTCCTGCGGTTACGACGAAGTACGGTCGGAGTCATTTGGAACGGGGCTTCTAGCTGCTAGCTCCTAGCTTCCAAGAATGCTCGACAGCCTGCGGCATGAAGAAGCCAACGGGTTCAACCGCAGGAAGCGCCGCAGGCTGATCAGCTTTCCTAGTTGCTAGCCGCTAGTAGCTAAAAGCCCCCACACGAGCGCACGCCGCTCACCCACACAGGCGCCGCAGGCGGACCAGCTCAAGGCTCAAGGCTGAAGGCTCAAAGCCTGACCTCAGTGGACAGCATCTGCCCGGCTTAGCTGGGAAAGGGCCTACTATTGCGGCGCTATATGAATTGTGCGCCGCCACCAGCACTCCTCACTCCTAACTTGCAGTGGCTTCAGCCCTGCTTACATCCAATGGCTCAGGTCGAAATCTTCGCCGATGGTTTCCCGGATGCAGATCTTGGCAATGTACATGCCCATAAGGGTCAGGGACGAACGGCGGATCATGCTGTTATCCCAGATGGTCTGCAGCTTCTCCAGGTTCGGCGAAACCTTGCCCAGGATATAGCCCATTTCCTTTCTGTCGTAATTGACAGGACGGGATTCCACAAGGGCCAGGATACTTCTTCTGGTCACTTCATCTTCCAGGCCCATATCATCGAAGAGGCCTGCCAAGGTCGATTCATCCACCGCCGCCGGTTTCACATAGGAATTGTAAAGGCTCGGAACAATGGTGCCTTCCGGCCAGGATGGCCAGGCCGCCGCCAGTTCGCTCTTCATGCAGCCCCGGAATGCAAAGATCAGGGGGTACGAATCATGGAGTACCTGACCGAAGGGGATATCCTTGTTTTCCAGGGAAACGCAGTGCAGGTATTCCAGCTGCTGGTACCCCGTATATTCATCGGGCAGTTTATAAAGGAAGGGGGTAATATACTTTTCCGTATACCGCTTCAGGTGCTGGGCATCCACGTTGTCCGTATTCCGGGAGTAGTGGAAAATGAGGAGCAGCGCCAGGGCGTGGAATTCGCTTTCCTCCATGCGGGGCATGGCTTTCAGGGCATCGTAGGCCAGGATGGTCTTCGTATCGGAACGGCTGCCCCGGGCTACATCGCCAAAGGCATCAGTCACCATTTCCAGTACCACCGGCGTAGGCATCATGACGTAGGTACGCTGGGCATTCTGCATGGCTTCCTGCACCATAATATGGGTGAGGGTATCCACGGCTTCCTTGTTCTTCATGTGAAGTCCTTCGATGAGGTGCATGGTCACCTTCCGGGTATCCTGTTCCACGGTGGTAGAAACGGCGCCGTACCGGTTCAGGAAGTGGCGGACGAAATATTCCTCCAGAGAGTCCAGGTCCGGCATGGAAGAGAGCACATGGGGCTCCGGTTCCGGCGGGAAGGGTCCCTTGCTGAGGTGGGAAGAAAAGGCGTCCTGGGCCTTGGATTCTCCGAAATCCTTGCGGTTGAAGACCCGGGTCTTTTCTTCTTCATCGTCAAAATGGACGGGCTTCGGGCGGTTCCGTTTCACCGGGATAATCTGGGTGGAATCATCCACCTTTGATTTGGCAGCTGCCGCCGGTGCCGGTTTTGGCGCTTCCGGCGCTTTTTTCAGCGGAATTTCCACAGTATCATCGGTGACTTCGCTGTTCTTCTTGAACCGCTTCGGTACGCCGCAGATAATAAGGTAAGACACAAAAAAGAAAAGCAGGGCCACCGCTGCTAACACAAGATAAGGAATAATAACCATGAAATCTCCTCATTCACTCTTTCACTGACACAAAATTCAGTTACATGGTACCATATTTTCCCCATGACTTCAATGACAGCCCTCCGTAAGACGGGAAAGCTTGTTTTGGCTAAGGCCCTCGGTATAATAGAAATGTAAAGTAAACATGCTTACCAACTCTGGCGCTGGTGGATGGCTGGGTACCGTGCGAACGGGCGGAGGCTTCTAGCGGCTAGCGTCTAGCTGTCAGGAAAACTGGCCAGCCTGCGGCGCTGAGGAATGACTGGCGGTGCGTGCAAACAGGTGTGGGCATTGAGCCTTGAGCGGATCAGGCCCTTCGGGCCCAGTGACGGATGGTAGAGCGCCGTGCGTTCCTGCGGGGGCTTCTAGCGGCTAGCTCCCAACTGTCAGGAAAGCCGGTTCGCCTGCGGCGCTCCATCAGCTAACCTCCGTCGCCTTCGGCGCCATCGCCGGGCCACAAAAGGAAGGTGCCTTAGTGTGCAGTAAAGGCACCAATTTGGGCCCGGCTCGAGGGTCCTCTGCAGGACACCTCGCCTTCCAGGGAAGGAGGCTAACAACCAGCAGCTTCCCAGGCACTATCCCCACTCGTCATCTCGAGCATTGACACGCTTCCCCTCGGGTGGTAAGCAGAGTAGTGACGCTATAGTCAAAAATTGCTGCATTGTCAAAAAATCGAGAGATCTTTCCGATAGTTGACTGTGACGGGGTTACAACTCCATAGAGCACAGGGCCCTTCAGAATCCCTCTGTCTGCTTCCGCAGACATCTCCCTTTGAAAAAGGGAGACTTCCTGACAGCGGCTGGCGCCGCAAATGAAGTCCCATCCCCTGGCCTTCGGCCATACGGTCTGCACCAAAGCCCGAGATAGATGCGGCGGAGCCGCTGGATACAAACTCCGCGCCGCCCCATTATTCTGCTGCGGCGCACCTCCACTCCTCACTCCTCACTTCTCACTCCTCACTTTTTTGGCCTCCAGTCCCATCCCCCTCGATCTCGACCTCGATCTTATATCTATTCCCCAGGTGACCCAAATGAATCTATCCAATCCCCATACCCCCATTCCCCTTTCCATTTCCGGCGCATCCCTTACGGTATCTCCGGAGAACCTTCTCATTACCTTTGACCGGCCCCACCGGTCCCTATCCACCGCCATCTACGGCGGCGGTTTCCGGAATATCCGGTTCGCCATGAACCGTAAACTCACCGCCTTCTACGAAAGGGAATCGGATTTTCCCGGAGGCTCCGTGAAAGCCTGGCTCGCCCGCTGTGCTTCTGATGCCGGTGCCGTTCCCGAAGAAAGTGCGGTCCTCCTGACGGCGGCGAAGGTGAATCTCTATTCCCATAAAGTCATCCGCTCCGGCCCGGTGCTGGTGGAAGCCATCACTACCGGCGGCGTGGAAAAGACCGCCTGCCGGGCCTCCTCTTCTCCCCTGTACCGGGAAGAAAAGGGGAAATTCGCCCCCCTGGGCACCATCAATATGATGGTCCTCTTCCATGGCAGCCTACCTGATGGCATCATGGCCCGGGTCCTTATTACTCTCACCGAAGGAAAAACGGCTGCCCTGAATGACCTGGGTATTGCGGACGTAAATAACGGGAAGCCCGCCACCGGTACCGGTACCGACGGCATTACCTTCATCACGGACCCAAAGGGTCCTGCCTTCACCGACGCCGGTCCTTTCTCCGAGCTCGGCGCTTCCCTGGCAAAGGCAGCCTACGAATCGGTGACGGAATGCATCCAAACCTTCGACCATCCCTGGAACGCTTCCCCCCTCCTCGCCACCCCAAAAGCGGTGGACCTGGAGGAACTGCGGAAAAAAGAAAGAATTGAGATTTGAGTGAAGAGAATTGAGGTGGCCAGGCCCTTCGGGCCAATCCTGTTGGCTAACCTCTGTCCGGCGGTGTCACCTTGGAGGACGGAGCAAAGCAGCGCGCAAATTTTCGAACCCCTTTCCAGCGGGGTGAGATGTCAGCAAATCTGACAGGGAGTGAATCTGCAGCGAAGCCGCGGAACCTCAATTCTCAAAACTCAATTCTCAATTCTTTCTTTTTCCGCAGGCGGACCAGCTCTCCTGGTTGCCAGCAGCCAGCAGCTAGAAGCCCCCGCCCGTTCGCACGCTCACTTCCCCACCCGACCCCGGCCCGCAGGGCCTGATCACCTCAACTCTCAAATCTCAACTCTCAACTCTCCATTGTATTCTCGACAAAACCGGCAGTCTCTGATATGATAAAGCCAAGTGTATACAGATGAATTAGCAAAGGAGTTGGTCAGGCTATGCCCTATGACGAGCGGACAGTAGAAGAATTAAGTGAATCAGCGGAAATTACCCCTCCCGGGATCCAGTTGGAAGTGAATGGAGAAATCTTTACCACCATCCACAACCTGCTTTGGACCATGAAGGGGGACGTGGAAATCGACCGGGCCGATGAAGCCCGCCTGTACAGCCTGTGGCGTACCACCATCCGTGAGATGTCGCTTATAGAGCTCCGCAAAGGACAGGGCCTCCCCATGTCTACCCAGGTAAGCATGCTCCGGGAAGCATACAATATTGAAACGAAGTACATGGCAGACCAGATCTTCCGTCCTGTGAACGGGAAACTGACCCGCCAGCTCATTGCCAAAGAAAGCGCCTTTGACCGGGCGGAAATGGATGACCTCTTTGAACGGACCGTATGGCCTTCCATCAAAGAAAATAAAACCGGTAACCAGAAGCACCCCATGGCCTTCATCATTGCCGGCCAGCCGGGCTCCGGGAAAACCCGCATGTCCTCCATGATCATTGAAGAGTACAATGGAAATATCGTCCAGTCCATGGGCGACAATTTCCGGGGCTTCCATCCCCGGTACAAAAAGCTCATGAAGAAATACGGCCAGTACTGTGCCTACTTCTCCATGGAACAGGGCCGGTATCTTTCAGACCTTACCATGAAAAAGGCGGCAGAAGGGCGGTACCACATCCTCCAGGAAGGTTCCCTGGAAAACGTATCCCACACCATGGAATACATTTCCTACCTGAAAGACATGGGCTACGAAATCTGCGTACTCCTCCGGGCCTGCCCGAAAAAGGAAAGCTGGAAAGCCATTCACCAGCTCTTCCTCCAGCAGCGGCTGAAAGCGCCGGGCCTGTCCCGTCTCATCACGAAAGATTACCACGACAAAGCCTGCATGGCATTCCTTTCCGCCACCAACGACCTCATCAGCCAGAACCTTATGGACCGGCTCATTATCAAGAGCCCCAAGGGCCTTCTCTATGACAGCGATGATATGCCCACGGAACGGGTAAGCGAACTTCTGGCAAAACGAATGGTCAAATAACCGATCAATGGCAGCGCTCCGGCGCCGCCATTTTCTTTTTTCTGAAAGGATGTGAAACCGTGGACCCGAAAGAGGAATTCACCAAAGCCGCCCGGTCCCTGGGCCTTGACGCCTGTGGCGCCTGCAGCGCCGTTTTCGAAGATACCCTCAAAAGAAATCTTTCCGAAACCGGCCCGGTCCCCTTTGCGCCGCCGGAAATCGAAAGACGCCTCGCCCCGGAGGAGCTTCTCCCCGGAGCCCGGTCCTTTTTCGTCATCCTTTTCCCCTACAAGGCGGAGGATGAGGGAAAGGCAAACATTGCCCTCTACGCCCGGCCAAAGGACTACCACCGCATCAATCATCGGTACATGGAAAAAATGGTGGAGAAAATGAAAGCCCTCTACCCCGACGACGACTTTCTTCCCCTCACCGATACCTCCCCCATGGTGGACCGGTGGCTCGCCTACGCTGCGGGCCTCGGCTTCTTCGGAAGGAACCACTGCCTCATCAACCCCACCTACGGCTCCTATGTCACCATCGGCACCATACTGACCACCCTTTCCCTTGCCCCCGACAGGCCCCTTTCCCTATCCTGCGGCAGCTGCCATGCCTGCATCGGCGCCTGCCCCGGCAGGGTGTTGGGCGGGAAGACCTTCAACCCCTGGCACTGCAAGTCCTACCTTACCCAGAAAAAGGAGGACCTCACGGAGGAGGAAGAAGAAATCCTCCAAAGAACCCCCTACATCTTCGGCTGTGATGAATGCCAGCGCTGCTGCCCCTGGAACCGCAGGGCCAAACCGTCCCCGCTCCCGGAAATCCGGGAATCCCGGATCCCCTTCCTTTCTCAAGAAGCCCTCCAATCCCTCTCTAACCGGGCCTTTGACCGGACATACAAAGAATACGCCTTCGCCTGGCGGGGAAAAAAGGTGCTGCTGAGGAATTGGGAAGTACTGAAAAAGAAGTGAGCGGCGGCTGAAGCCGCGTGCAAACCTGCGGGGCCTTGAGCCTTCAGCTGTACAGGCCCTGCGGGCCGGGAGATATGTGGCTGAGCGGCGTGCGAACGGGTGGGGCTTTTAGCTGCTGGCTTCTAGCGGCTAGGAAAACCGGTCCGCCTGCGGCGCTCCATCAGCTAACCTCCGTCAGATGAGATTGAGATTGAGACCGAGATTGAGGGAGACATCGGCTCCGCCGCCGTTAGGGCCCTAAAGACTCTGTCCCTATGACGTGCAATTGACACCGCAGCAGGCTCCTTCCTCGGAAGGCGGAGGTACTTCGGCCGGGCTCTAAGGTGCTCGCTTAGTGTGCAGGCTATGTGCGAGTCCTGCAGAGGACTCGCACGCCAGTCGCAAGTTGGCGCTTGTTCTGCACATAAAAGAGCCTTCCTTTTGTCGCCCGGCCGGAGCTGCCCAACGGGCTGGGGTTAGCCATAGGAAACTGACCAAAGCGCCGCAGGCCGATCAGCTTTCCTAGCCGCTAACAGCTAGAAGCTAGAAGCCCCCGCCCGTACACACAGTAACTTACACACCCGTCACCGGCCCGCAGGGCCTGACCAGCTCAAGGCTGAAGGCTCAATGCTCACACCCGTTCGCATACCGTATAATCAAAAAGGACTGATGAGAAAATCTCACCAGTCCTTTTGTTATTTCTGTACCACCGTTTCGTGGAGCTTGGTGCCATCCGGCAGGTAGCCCGTAAGAACGAGGCGGTCATCGCTGGCCTCCAGCACCGAGTAATTGTCCGTTTCCGGCTGGGGTGCCACGTATTCGTCGAGGGCATGCCGCTTCCAGAGTCCCGGGTAACGCACATTGCCCGAGAGCCCGTCGATCACGTATACCGGACCCCTGTCGGAACGCTGGAAATCGTAAATCCGTCCCCGGTCCCGGTACGTATGGAGGTGGGCGGAAATGACCAGGTCCACTCCGTTTGCATCAAAGATGGGCATGAAAGCCTTCCCTTCCTCGGAGAATCCCTCTTCCCGGTGGGGCCGATTCTCGTCGGCAAATCCGTACTGCAGGGGATCCTTGTGCATGAGCACCACTTTCCACTTCTGCTTCGTCCCCTTCAGGTCCTTTTCCAGCCAGGCCTTCTGTTTTTCGAAAAGATCCGGAAGCCATTCCCCCTCTTCCGTGAGAGACGTATCAAGCACCGCAAAGTGCACGTTTCCCCAGTCGAAGGAGTAGTAATGGTTCTGCATCTTCTCGTCCCCATTGCCAGGAAGGGAAAAATGGGTAAGGAAACGGTCAGGCATATGGTTCTTCCAGTCCAGGGAGTAAGCTTCATGGTTGCCGAGAGCCGGGGCCACGGGGATCTGGGAAATAGCCGGTTCCACATCTTCCATCCAGGTCTGCCACTGGTATTCATCGTCCCCGTTGTCCACCAGGTCTCCCAGTGCGATAAAGAAGGCCGCATCTTCATTGGCCTTTGTGGCGTTGGCAAAAAGCTTCTTCCAGTCACTATAATCGGAGCTCTGGGAATCGGAAGTAACGATGGCTTTGAAGGATTTCCCGTCATCCGTCTTCAGGGGATACCAGGTGCTCACCTCATTGCCCTCCCGGGTCCGGTATTCGTAGGCCTTTCCCTTTTCCAGGTTTTCCAGCACCGCCGTATAAATGGTACCGTCTTTGATGCCCTTATTCCCTTTCAGGTTCTTCTGGGACGTGGCCACGGTGTAAATCGTGCTCCCTCCCTGTTCCCTGTATTCCAGGGACTCCTCATTGGCAGAGGGCATTTCCCACATGATGGTCCTGCCCTTTGTATTGTCCGACGCCACCACCTGCCGCACATCAAAGGGCTTCATAGTCTCCTTCACCGGCCCGGACTGTGCCTGCTTTGAAGCGGGCCGGGCACTGCCGCCGCATCCGGCCAGGGAAAGCGCCAGCGCCGCTGCAGCCGCCAGGGCTGCCCATTTCTTATTTATCATAATGTCTCCTTACTTTGAATTCAAAAAATACGATATTCATTGGTCCTATTGTAAAAGTTAAAGTAAGGTTGAAGTCAAGGGATTTTATATGTAAATATTATGGCAAAGTCATTTTTCTCAGACCGGTGACAGATCGAGGCCGAGGTCGAGATTGAGGGGGATGGGTAGCTGGTGGCTAGTGGCTGGCAACTGGGCGAACAGCCTGCGGCGAAAAAGAAAGATTTGAGATTTGAGAGTTGAGATTTGAGAGTTGAGGTTTCGCGGCTGACGCCGCAAAATACACCCCCATCCCCGCTTCGCGGGACTTCCCACACAGGGAAGGGTTCACTGATTTCTCAGTCGCCTTCGGTTCCCTGCGAAATCAGTTCGCTTGCCACCCCAAAGGGGTGGGGTTAGCTGATGGAAACTGATGGGAACTGGCCCAAAGGGCCTGGTCAGCTTTCCTGGCCGCTAGCAGCTGGAAGCTAAAAGCCCCCACCCGTACGTACAATCACTCAGTCACACAACGCCCGCCGCAAAGCGGCTGGCCAGCTCAAGGCTCAAGGCCCCACCTGTTCTCACGCCGCCTGGCCACCCGTCGGCGCCGCAGGCTGACCACCTGGATCCAGGTCTGGATTCAGGCCATCCGGACCTACGGCCCCATTCCTCTCGATCTCGATCTCAGTCTCGATCTCATTTTCCCTCCAGCCCCTTCAGGTCCAGGTCCTGCGCATTATAGGTATCTGCCATTTCCGTGAGATAGGCCCAGTACTTCTTAGGGATGAAATTCTGCCGTTCCTGCGGATTCCGCCGGGCTTTGATGCTCAGGTGCCGGTAGTAGTCCATCCAGAGCTTCCGGTAATCCTTTTCCTCTTTTTTGTATTTCAGGTTCTTTTCCACGTGCTCCACAGCCACAATGGACACTTTGCCGTTTCCGTACACCGCCGCTTCGTGGCGGTTCACATCGTAAATGGCCCACCACAGGGTGGACAGGCGGTCCTTGAAATGGGTGGCCAGCACCGGCAGGATATGGTGGGTAGGATTGATGGCGGCATAGAGGAAACCGTCCTCCAGCTCACTGAACCGGAGGATACCCCGGAATTTTTCCGTTTCATTTCCCACTTCCCGGCACATGGCAATGATGTCGGACACCCAGGGCTCCTTCTCATGGGCATAAATCTGTTTCTTCAGCTTGAATCCGTCTCTCATGAAAATGAAAAGCTTCATTTCCCGTCCCCTGTCGTCGGAAAGGAAGGCCCGGTACAGCCACCGCATGGCCCGTCTCCCGCAGTTCTTTTCAAAGGCCGCCGCCACCTTTTCCGCCTTCAGGTAGTTCGTCTCCACCAGGTATTCCTGGCCGAACAGGTGGGATTCCCCCACGAAGGGGGCGATACTCTCCAGATGGCTGGTGCCGTAATGGTAAATCTCGTAAACCGACGTCAGGAAACCGGGATAGGTTCCATCATATAAGTAGTGCATAGAACTCCTGTCTCCTTTCGAGAAATGAATTTCATGGTTATAGAGGTTGGTGAAGAACAGGTTGGGGAAGTTGGATGGGTTGGATGGGGTTGATTGGGTTGGATTGCTTGAATAGCTTGATTTGTATTGGTGGATTTCAACCCTTCCAACCTATTCAACCCATCCAACTTCTTCCTTCACGTCTGGCCGTCGAAGAGGCTCATTTCCCGCACTTCCCGGGCGGCGGTGCGGGAGATGAGGCGGTTCCGGAGGTGTGCGTTGTCCAGGGAAATATTTCCGTAGTACCGCCCTCCTACGGTGATGAAGTAGGAAGCCCGCTTCATGACCACCCCTATGCGCCGGAGGTCGTCGAAGGACAGAAATCCCAGCCGCCGGAGACGGACGATGCGGAGGGCGCTCTTCACGCCGATGCCCGGCACCCGGAGGATCATTTCATAGGAAGCCCGGTTGATTTCCACCGGAAACAGCTCCCGGTGCCGGAGGGCCCAGTTGCATTTCGGGTCCAGTTCCTCATCGAAGTCCGGCTCCTCGGGAGTCAGGATTTCTTCCGCCCGGAACTTGTAGAAACGAAGCAGCCAGTCCGCCTGGTACAGCCGGTTTTCCCGGTTCAGCGGCGGCCGTTTGATAGCGGGCAGGTTCTTCCCCCTCATCACCGGCACGTAGGCCGAGTAGTACACCCGCTTCAGAGACGCCGCCCGGTACAGGCCTTCCGTGAGGAGAAGGATCTGCCGGTCGCTTTCCCCGCTGGCCCCCACGATGAGCTGGGTGGTCTGGCCTGCGGGCACAAAGGAGGGCGCCCTTTTGAAATGCTTCTTCTCCTCCCGGTGAGCTGCGATGGAATCCCGGAAAAACTTCATCGGCGCTATGATGGCCTTCTTCGTCTTCTGGGGCGCCAGGAGATGGAGGGACCGCTCCGAAGGAAGCTCGATATTCACGCTCACCCGGTCCACGTACCGCCCCAGTTCGTCCAGCAGGGCCGGATCCGTGCCGGGGATTCCTTTCATGTGGATGTACCCGTTGAAATGTTCCTGTTCCCGGAGAATCTTCGCCGTCCGGATCAGGAGCTCCGTGGTGTAGTCCGGAGATTTGAGAATGCCGGAGGACAGGAAAAGGCCTTCGATGTAATTTCTCTTGTAAAACTCCACCGTCAGATGGGCGATTTCCTCCGGCGTCAGCATGGCCCGGGCCGTATCGTGGCTTCGGCGGTTCACGCAGTACTCACAATCATAGATACAGGAATTGGTCATGAGAATCTTCAGGAGGGAAACGCAGCGCCCATCGGCGGTCCAGGTGTGGCAGATCCCGCTTTTGTGGGCATTCCCCAGGCCCCCTTTATTCGCCCGGGCAGACCCGCTCGACGAGCAGGACACATCATACTTCGCCGCATCCGCCAGTATATCCAGCTTCTCTCCAATATCCATGGCAGCCTCCTCTAGAACATTTTTTCTTGTCCTATTATACCACAAAAGAGAAAAAATGTTCTCAGAGAAAGAGTTGAGAGTTGAGTTAAGAGAGTTGAGATCCAGCCGCTTCGCGGCAGATGATGAGTGGTTAAGAGCCGTATGAACGTATGGGGGCTCCTGGCTGCCAGCTATTAGCATTTAGGAAAGCTGGCCAGCCTGCGGCGCTGTTGGGTGGAGGGATGACGTGCATACCTGCAGGGGCTTCCAGCTTCTAGCTGTTAGCGGCTAGACAAGCCGGCCTGCCCGCGGCACCTCCTGGCAGATATGGACGCCAGTCATTCGTGCCGTAGGCTGTAGAGCTTTCCTAACAGCTAGCAGCCAGCAGCTAGAAGCCCCCACCCGTTCGCAAGCGCACTCAGCCACAAGACCCCGCGGCAAAGCCGCTGGATACAAACTCCGCGCCGCCATATTATTCTGATGCGGCGCACCACCACTCCTCCCTCCTCACTCCTAACTCCTCATTTCTCACTTTTCCAACCTCACCCGTTCACACGCCTCTCAGCCACTGAAAAAGACGGGCCTTCCAGCCCGCCTTGCTTATTTCTTATCTTCTTCCTTTTTCCCCACCTTTTTCAGGACCACCGAAGCCCCTTCTTTTTCGGCTTCGAATTTGTCTTCCTCCGACAGGTGCTCCGAATCCAGTACGATTTTTACGCCCATCCGGTCCAGCATTTCATCGATAGTATGCTGGGTCTTGTAAAGTTCTCCCATAGGATTTCCTCCTTTATACTACAATCAGATATGGTCTTTCCATTCGTAAACTTCTTTTCTCCGGCACATGCGCCAGATGAAGGATCCCAGGGTCCACACGAAGGCCACCACCAGCAGTGCCGTTCCCGGCATGCCATCCATGGCGTTCTTCAGGGATTCCACTTCCACCGGGTACACCTGGGGAATCACCGCTGCGTAGGCGGAGAGGTAAATGGCGATGGCAAAGAACGAAGACAGGTATACCGCCGCCAGGCCGGCGCCCACGTGACGCATACGGGTGAAGAAGAAAGCAATGACGAAGAGAATGGCCGTTGCCACGAGGCTGATCCAGAAGAAGCTGCCGTACATGTGGGATTCCCCGATGTGGCTCTTCAGAAGGATGGCCAGGATAATGTACACCACCACCGTAATGACGCTGGAGATGAGAAATGCCGCCCGGAACCGTTCACCCAGGGGATTCACCACTTTCACCGCCCCGTAGAGGGTGCCCAGCTGGAACGCCGCCAGCACCATCCACAGTGCGCAGAAAATACCGAGCACCGAGAAAACGGACCCGTCCCGCATGAGGAAGGAAGATCCCGTCAGTCCCATGGCCACCATGGCCACAAGGGAAAAGAGGGACATGAGCTTCATCACCACCGGTCTTCCGAAGGCATTTTTAGCTACGCAGGCCGCCAGCCGGAGCAGGGCGCCCGACACGATGAAGACGATAAGAGCCAGGCTCCCGGTCTGGGACAGGTTCTTCATGGCCTCCGGCACCGCGGCCCCCATCATGAAGAAGCCCAGGAAATACCACAGTTCATTGCCGTCCAGTCCCGGCTTCAGAAGGCCCAGGATGGCCCGGTTTTCATCGTTGTTCCGGCTCACCAGCGGTGCCGCCAGGCAGAGCCCCCAGTCCGCGGCCTCCAGGATCATGTAGAGGCCGAAAAAACATAATGGCAATAGCAATACATTCGAATCTGCGTTCATATAGTCCTCCAGAGTCAGTTGATTTCACGGGAAAAGATGACCCCCTGCCCTTCGGAGCATTGTTTTTCCAAAGGATTGGGTCATACCCTTTAAAAGTATACCACAATATGAGGATATTGGCATGGCCTGGAAGAGATTGCACGCGTTCGTGCGGGGGCTTCTGGCAGCTAGCAGCTAGAAGCCCCCACCCGTTTGCACGCCGCTCAGTTACATACCGCCCGGCCCGCAGGGCCTGACCGCCTGGCCACCAGCTACTAGGGAAGCGCTGATTAATTCGCAGAGTCAGATTTCATAAGGATTTTTATGCACTGCTTCGTCATAACTCGGCCAAGGATAAAAGGAAGGCGCTTTTATGTGCAGAGAAAGCGCCAACTTACCTTGGCTCAGCAGTCCTATGCAGGACTGCTGCCTTAAATAGCTCGCTATTCGCGTCGAGTTATTCCTTGCATTGCATAAAAATCCAAGAATGAAATCTGACAACGATTTAATCAGTGCTTCCCTAGCCACTCGCCACTGATTCTGCTATCATTAAGAAAACAAAGGAGGCATTCCTATGAATAATAAACTGGCGAAAATCCTTCTTCTCATCCTGGCCGCCGCTTTTGCGTCCAGGGGATTTAAGAAAAATAAGGCTCCCAAGCTGCCGAAAAAGGAAGCGGACCTGGAGCCGCCGGAAATCCTGAAGCCCCTGGCGCCCATTACGAAGGCCTACTGGCTCTTCCATCCGAAGAAAGCCTTCAGCCTCTACCTGTTCCAGAAGGCCGCCGGCATTACCTGGAACCTGGCCCGCCGGTATTTCCGGGGATAAGTCCCTTTCTCCAAAGCCTCCGGCCTTCATCCATGGCGGAAAGGAAAGAGTCTCTCCTACCGGCGCTGTGGATCATAAGCCCCGTATACACCAGGGACAGGGTTCTTTCTACCATGGGATTTCCATGGCCTTCTGCCAGGTCCCTGTCCGAAATGGCAGGGAAGGCCCAGTCCCCCGTCTGCACCAGGGTCGATTGGAAATGGCCATTGCCGAAGGTGGTGATTACGTTTCTCCTGGCAAGGCTCACGCCAAAGTCCGTTCCCCCGTAGACCACGTCCCCCGAAATCCCCATAGAAGAGGCCTTGAGGGCCAGCTGCCCCGTTTCTTCCAGGGTCTTCACAAAGGCCAGCAGGTGGAAGGGTCCCCTTTCGCCTTCCGTGAGAGAGTCCCAAAAAAGAAGGTCCACCGGCTGCCCCGCCTGGCGGAGGACTTCCGCAGACCTCCGGAGGCATTCCCCGATGGCCTCCTGTCTGAATGGAAAAAGGACCACCACCGGCCCCGGTTCCTTACTATGTTTATCCATTTGATTTCCTTTCAAAAAAAGCATCCTTTCGGATGCTTTTTTAATATGACCGCCTTTTTCCGTATACCGAGCCCGACAGTTCCCCAAAGGTCAGGGGTCTGCCTTCCATGGCGGCGATTCTCTGTCTACGTTCCAGTTCATCGGACTCACGAAGGCTCTGGGTAGCCGTACCCCAGATGAGGCCCAGGGCGGCGATATTCATGAGCAGCGACGTACCGCCAAAGGAAATGAAGGGAAGCGGAATGCCGGTGACCGGGAAAAGACCGATGACCATGGCTATATTGATGAGGGCCTGCACTGAAATGAGCAGGGTGAGCCCATATACGAGGAGTGCCGGATAGGTCTGCTTCAGCTTCCGCCCCACTGACAGGCCGTACCACATGAAAGCCAGGTACAGCACAAGAAGAGCCACGGAGCCGATGAATCCATACTCCTGGCTGAATACGGCGTAGGCAAAGTCCGTATACTGTTCCGGCAGGTACAGGAATTTCGACAGTCCTTCCCCCATGCCCTGGCCCAGGAGGCCGCCGGACCCCACGGCGATAAGGCTCTGCATGGTCTGGTACCCGATGCCCTGGGCGTATTTTTCCGGTTCAAAGAGAATGATAATACGCTGCATGCGGTAGGGCATGGCAAAAGCCAGGACCACGAAAACCGCAAAAGCCCCTGCGGCACCCAGAAGGATTTCCAGCACCGGCATGCCCGCAATCACGTAGAGCAGCGCCGGGAAGAGGAGTATCATGCCGGCAGTGCCCATATCCGGCTGCTTCAGCACCAGCACAGCCATGATGAAGGGAAACAGGAGCGGCGCAAAATACCGGAACATGGCGCCGAAGGAATCCCCCTTTTTATGGCTCCCCATGTGGACGAAGGGCTTCAGGACATGCCAGATAATGGACATGCTCATATTGGCGTCCACCTTCTTCGCCAGGGACGACGCCGCCCAGATGAGACCCGTTACCTTTGCGATTTCCGAAGGCTGCAGGGAGATGGGTCCCAGGGCGATCCACCGGGTGGCCCCGTTCACCGTGCGGCCAGCCACCATGACAAGTCCTAAAAGCAGCAGCGTCACGACGCACCAGAGAAAGGCCCCCTTCCGGATGATGTGGTAATTCACCCTGGACAGGATGAATGCGAAAACCACGCTCACCGCCAGGAACACCAGATGCCGCAGGATGTGGCTGTAGGGGCTCACGCCGGATTCCATATTCATATAATAAGTCGAACTGTATACGTTAAAGGCCCCCAGGATGATCAGTATGCCCGCCACGATGAACATTTTCTGCAACGCTTTGGGCGCATACTTCATATCGATCAGGGACGTCTCGCCACGAGACGACATACCGGATTCCCCTTTCTGGAGAACTTTTCCTCGTACTCCGTCTCCACATCCCCCTCCACCGGGGCGGCATGGAGATCATAGGTCACATCGGAAAGCTCCCATCCCATTGCACGAAATTCTTCAATGGAAAAATCAAAAAGGTCCTTATTGTCTGTTTTGAAACGGATTTCTCCGCCTTCTTTCAGGATAAGGGCGTAACGCTTCAGGAAATCCCTGTACGTGAGCCGCCGCTTGGCGTGCCGCTTCTTCGGCCAGGGATCGCTGAAATTCAGGTAAATCACATCCACTTCCCCTTCACCGAAGATGTTCAGGATTTCACTCACATCTCCCAGGATAAGCCGCACATTATCCAGGGGCGGGTCCTTTTCTGCCACCTTTTTGGCGGCATAGTAAATGACCCCCTCCTGCACTTCCATGCCGATGTAATTCACATCGGGGTGGATAGCAGCCATGCCGGAAATGAACTGCCCCTTCCCGGTGCCGAACTCCACATGGAGCTCATTGTCCGGATGGGGAAACAGGGTCCTCCACTTTCCTTTGAAATCGGTAGGTTCCTCCAAAAAGAGAATGGACGTATATTCTTTGATTGCTTCATCAATCCAGGGTTTTCTTCGAAGCCTCATAATTCCTCCTGATGAAATGGATTACTCCTGTATAGTATCACAAGTGCCGCAGGTATGACAAACCGCCGCAAAGCGGCGGAAGTTGTCGGATGGCTGACGGGTGGCTGGGTTGCGTGCATTCTTGCGGGAGCTTCCAGCTGCTAGCGGCTAGCTGTTAGGAAAGCCGGTCCGCGGCTTCGCCGCAAATACACCCCCATCCCCGCTTCGCGGGACTTCCCGCACAGGGAAGCGTGTCACTGGATTCTCAGTCGCCTACGGCTCCCTACGAATCCAGTTCCCTTGCCACCCCGGAGGGGGAAGCGAGTCCTAAGCCTGCGGCGCTGACGTCAGCGGCTTCGCCGCAGTTGGAATCCTAATGACTCAGCCCCCATAACGTGCAATTGCCTCTACAGCAGGCTCTCTTCCCAGAAGAGAGCTCCCCACCGGGCTGAGAGATGGTGATGGAATCTGATGGGTCCGACCCGCAGGGCCTGTTCAACTAGCCACCAGATACCAGCCACTAGCTACTGATTCGCCCCAGGCGAATCACCCCGCAGGGCCCATCAGAATCCCTCTGTCACTGGCGTGACATCCCCCTTTGAAAAAGGGGGCCTCCCCTTTAGCCTGCGGCGCTTCCATAGGCTAACCTCCGTCGCCTACGGCGCCACCTCCTTCCCGAGGAAGGAGGCTAACGAATAGCGGCTTCGCCGCTATTGGAATCCTAACGACTCTGCACCTTAAATGTGCAATTGACTCTACAGTAGGCTCTCTTCTCAGAAGAGAGCTCCCCACCGGGGTGAGAGATGGTGATGGAAACAGCCCGCAGGGCCCATCAGAATCCCTCTGTCTGCTGTCGCAGACATCCCTCTTTGGAAAAGGGGGACTGTTGACAACGGCTGAGCCGCTGAAGATCTAGACCTAGACCTAGATCTAGACCTTCAGGGCCTCCGGCCCCATCCCCCTCGATCTCGACCTCGGCCTCGATCTCATCCAGGGGGCTCTCGCTGAAGTCGCTCCAACCGTTTCCTGCCAATCCCACCAGCCGCCTCGAGGCCACCCACCCACCGCAAGCGGTCCCCCCTCCCTCTAAAGAGGGAGGGTTGGTGGGTGTATCATAAGGCGGCGCTTCCAAAATCTGTGCGCCGCCACCTTTGCGGCGAAGCCGCGGACCGTCAGCGCCGCAGGCTGGCCAGCTTTCCTAGTTGCTAGCCGCTAAAAGCTAGAAGCCCCCGCCCATTCGTACGCTAACTTACACACCCATCACCCGGCCCGCAGGGCCTGTCCAGCTCAAGGCTCAAGACTAAAGGCTCAATGCCTCCACCCGTTCGCACGCACACTCAGCCGCAGGACATCCGCGGCGGAGCCGCTGAAGACCTAGACCTAGACCTAGACCTAGACCTAGACCTAGACCTAGATCTAGATCCAGACCTTCAGGGCCTCCGGCCCCATCCCCCTCGATCTCGGCCTCGATCTCATCCTTCCTGGCTTGTCCCGGAATTTTCCACTTCCGGCATGGGCTGGGCGGCGATGGGAACCTTGTGGAATGTGGTCCAGTCAAAGCTCCTGTATCCGTTGGCCGCCTCTCCGTCGGCGATCTTCTTGTCCCAGAGAGAATCCATGAAGTCCCGGTCAGACCCCAGCTGTTCCACATCGTTCCGGATCATCACGTTGCCGTACATGGTCATGAGGGTGGAAATATCCTTATCGTACTTCGGCGAGAAAATATCGGCAGTAGGATCATAGTGGGCAGCGGTGAGGCCCATCATGCCCATGAAGGTATCGTAGAGCATATCGTTGGAGAAGGGCATATTCCGTCTTGCCTCCATGGTGGCAATTTCCGCCGGATGGCTGGCCCGATAGGCGTCGGACGTATAGATCCAGAAAGGAATGTGAACCATGGTGTAATCGAACTGGTCCGCATTGTGCCCCGGCCGTTCCGTCACCTGTTCCCCGTGGTCCGAGAAATAGAGGACACTGTCGGCGTGGAGTGTGTTTGTAGCCACGTTCATAATATTTTCCATGACATAATCATTGAAGAGCACAGAATTGTCGTACTCATCATTCATGATTTCCTCGGTGCTCCTTGTGACGCCGGGGTTCGTGGGCCAGTGGTAGAATTCGGAGGGATACCGGTCCCAGTAGCTTACGTGGCTGCCCATGAGGTGCACCACGATGAGCTGCCGCCGGTTGTTGGGATCCACCTTCTGGAGGTACGGAATGAGGGCGGTGTCGTAATCCTTCGTCACCACGTCGGTGCCCACGTACTGGTTGATCCAGTACTGGTCATCGCAGGCGGAGCCGATGGCGCCGATAGGCGTATCCCACACGCCGAACCGGGACTGGTTGGAAATCCAGGTGGTCCGGAATCCCGCTTCCCGGGCCATGTCGATAATGGAGTACGCATCGGCCAGGGTCATGTCGTTGTACTGGTTCTTCTCCGTCAGCGCCTCCGTCAGCACCTGCACCGTCTGGGTGTAGCTGGAATAGCCGTGGTTGAAAAATTCATAGTGGGGATCCAGGATGGCCGCCGACTGGAAGGGCGTATTTTCCCGCTGGTACCCGTACACATTCATGTGGTCCCTTGTCAGGGATTCGCCGATTACCAGCACATACACCCCGTCCGGTGCTGCCTTCAGGCGGTTCACGATATTTTTATCGGCAATGTGCATATGGCGGCGGGCATTGACCATCTTCTGGAAATCGGAGAAACTGTGGAGGGTCTCATAGGTTTCATAATACACATGGGCCAGCCTGGTGGCACCGATGGAAAGGGCGCAGAGACCCACGTTCACGATGAAAAGTCCCAGCATGACGAACCAGGTCTTCCGGGACACCTGCTCCCGGTTGAAGCTGAACCGGCTGGCCTTGAAAATAAGCCATCCCAGGATCACCAGGGCCAGCACGCCCACCACAATTTCCGCATAGGGAATATTCACCTGGATATACTCCATGCTCTCCGCCAGGTTCGTCTGGGCCAGGGCCAGGAGCATATTAATGGAAATCAGGGAATGGGTAATGGCGTAATAGCCGATATAGGTAAACTGGATAAATACATAAAGGACAATGAGCACCACGCAGGCAATGCGGGCGATCATCCGCGCCTTTCCCGGCAGGATCCAGGCCGCCGACAGGCAGGAAATGAAAAGGTACAGCGGCGTGGAAAGTTCGCCGGACACATCGGACATATCGAGGAGCACATCGGTCTGGGTAGACAGATAGGGCACTACGAGTGATAATATCCACAGGAACCCGATAGTCAGCCACAGGTGGACAGCCGCCTTCTTCAGGTGGTGCCGGATGAAGTACGCCGTCACGAACCCCACCTGCAGGAACAGGAGGAACACCTTCACCTGGGAGAAAGGCTCATAACCGCCGGGAGCCCCGAAATACCAGGACAGGAAAAAGGCTAGGCAGAAAGGGACGAGGGTAGCAATGAGCCACCACCGCTTCCAGTGGCCGGGACTTTCTTTCTTGAGGGGCGAAGAAATATGGCTGTCCTTGTAGGCCTTCTTCATTTCTTCCTTTCCCACCGTTGTTTCTCTCTTGGACAATCTTCTTTTACGATTCTTCATAGAGTAAGCACCTTGTATTTACACGAAATCTATAGTCATTTGACGAAGCATTGAAATTAATGCAACTGATTTATTTTATCACAAAGTGCATGTAAATACATCTATATAATAGTGTAAAAGAGTTGAGGATTGAGATTCATTGGCAGGTTAGTAACTGGTGATCAGTGGCTAGTGGCTAGTGGCTGGTGGCTGGACGAACAGCCTACGGCGCTGACGGGTGGCCAGGCGCCGTGCAGCCGTGCGGAGCCTTGAGCAGTGCAGCTGCTTCGCGTCAGAAAATCACCATAACCAGCAATATCTCCATGTGAGACATTTTCCAAGAATGCAGGCCCTTAGAGAAGGGCCGCGGCAAAGCCGCAGGATGGATGCGGCGTTAGCCGCTGAACCTCAACTCTCTTCACTCAACTCTCAAATCTATTTCTTAGCTACAGCTTCGATGAGTCGAGAGATCTCTCAGCTAAATGCCTGTGACGGTGTTTTCAAAGAAAATTGAGATTTGAGTGAAGAGAATTGAGTTCCAGCCTGCGGCATTTCCACCAGCTAACCTCCGTCGCCTACGGCGCCACCTCCTTCCCAGGGAAGGAGGCTACCCATCTGCGGCGAAGCCGCTGGACCTCAACTCTCAACTCTCAATTCTCAAATCTTTCTTTTCTACCCGCAGGGCCTTTCCAGCTCAAGGCTCAATGCCCCATCTGTTCACACGGCATCCAGCCGCAGGACATCTGCGGTAAAGCCGCTGAATACAAACTCTGCGCCGCCATAGTATTCTGATGCGGCGCACCACCACTCCGCACTCCTAACTCCTCACTCCTCACTGTCAGGGCCTCCGGCCCTATTCCCCTCGATCTCGGTCTCAATCCCGATCTTTCTATCAAGGAGCCCATCCATGATTCTATCCAACGACCTCACAAAAGGTCCCCTCTTTCCGAAAATGATGAAATTCGCCGTCCCCTACCTGGGGGCCTGCTTCCTCCAGACCTTCTATGGCATGGCGGACCTCTTCATCACCGGCCAGTACAACGGCGCCGCCCCGGTTACCGGCGTAGCCATCGGCAGCCAGGTCATGCACATGATGATTGTCATCATCGCCGGCCTCACTTTGGGCTGCGCCGTATCCATCGCCGGCTCCCTGGGGGCCCGGGACGAAAAGAAGGCCTTCCACTTCATGGGAAGCGCATCAGCCCTCTTTATCCCCTTTTCCTTCGTCATGGCGGCCATTCTCTTTGCCCTCATGCCTTTCATCCTGTCCGCCCTCCAGACACCCACGGAAGCCTGGGACGACACAAAAGCCTACCTTTCCATCTGCTTTGCCGGGATCCCCTTCATCGTCATCTATAATATGGTGAGCGGATTCTTCCGGGGCATGGGAAATACAAGGATCCCCATGGTCATCGTGGCCCTGGCAGGCGTCGTCAATATCGGTCTCGATTTCCTTCTCATCGGCTCCTTCCACATGGGCGCCGCCGGCGCCGCCTGGGGCACCTTCGCCAGTGAAGGGGTGTCAGTGCTCCTCATCCTCCTCTGCCTGTGGCGGAAACTTTCGCCCCTCTCCCTTTCGGCCGCCGACTTCTCGCCCCACCGGCCGGAAATATCCCAGATCCTCACCATCGGCGTCCCCATTTCCTGCCAGGACGGGCTCATCCAGATTTCCTTCCTCGTCATCACCGCCATCGCCGATGCCCGGGGCGTGGAAACGGCGGCGGCCGTGGGAATCGTGGAAAAAATCATCAGCTTCCTCTTCCTGGTGCCTTCGGCCATGATGTCCACCGTCTCCGCCACCACCGCCCAGAACATGGGCGCCGGAAAGCCGGACCGGGGAAAGAAGGCCCTGTCCTATGGCATTTCTGTCTGCGTCGCCTTTGGACTCCTCTGCATCATTATAGTCACGTTCAAAGCGGCGGAAATCGTATCCCTCTTCGTGCCGGGAGAAGAAGGAGTCATTGCCAGGGGAGCGGACTACTTCCACTCCTACGTCATAGACTGCGCCATCGCCGGCGTCCACTTCTGCTTCTCCGGCTACTTCACGGCCTGCCGGAAATCCTACTTTTCCTTCCTCCACAACGTGATCTCCATCTTCACCGTCCGCATCCCCGGCACCTACGCCGCCGCCCTCCTCTTCCCGGACACCCTCTTCCCCATGGGCCTCGCCGCCCCCATGGGCTCCCTGCTGTCGGTACTTATATGTGTGTATTTGTATCATCGGTATTTTTGGGAAAAGAAAGAGTTGAGAGTTGAGAGTTGAGTTCCAGCGGCTGACGCCGCAGATGACATGTGGCTGGGCGTCATGCGTTCATGCGGGGGCTTTTAGCTTCTAGCTGCTAGCAATCAGGAAAGCTGATTCGCCTGCGGCGCTGAGTTCCGCGGCTTCGCCGCAAAGGTGGCGGCGCGCAAATTGGGGAAGCGCCGCCTTATGGAACACCCACCAGCCCTCCCTCTTTAGAGGGAGGGGGGACCGCGTTAGCGGTGGGTGGGTGGCCGCGAAGCGGCGGGAGGGATAAGTGGAAAACGGTAGGAGCGACTTCAGCGAGAGCCCCCTCCGCCCTTCGGGCACCTCCCCCATAGATGGGGGGAGGTAAAGATAACCTATGGCGCACCAATCAGCTAACCTCCGTCGCCTGACGGCGCCACCGACGGCCGGGCCCTAAAAGGAAGGCGCTTTGATGTGCAGTAAAAGTGTGCAGGTCCTGCATAGGACCTGCAAGCCAGCCGCAAGTTGGCGCTTTACCTGCCCATTAAAGCGCTTTCCTTTTGGCGGCTGGCCGATCAACTTGGGCCCGGCTCGAGAGTCCTCTGTGGGCATCCTGCAGAGGATGCCCAAGCCGGG